>Ga0163144_10014782_pt1 | contig 16175 bp, 13 predicted proteins | sample OliLak19BULKMAT1_FD_123175 | JGI IMG/M metagenome (GOLD analysis project Ga0163144, IMG submission 123175) | Freshwater microbial mat bacterial communities from Lake Vanda, McMurdo Dry Valleys, Antarctica - Oligotrophic Lake LV.19.BULKMAT1 | ecosystem: Environmental > Aquatic > Freshwater >... | reverse complement strand
TAGGGATCTTCGACGAGCAGATCGAAGCGGGCGGGGCCGATCGCTTCTTTCTCAAAGAGTCCGAGCTTTTTGGCTTCGACGGTAGGTTCGCGACTGGTGAGACGGGCTTCGAATTCGAGGGGGATTTCCGGGCGTTTGTAGACGGCTTCGTCAGTCGTCCATTTCGTTTGGCCAGTGGTGTAAGCGTCGGCGATACGGTGGATTTTGGTGGCACCCGCTACATTGGCCGGATCGCCGGCGGAGGAAGCACCTTGGTTGAGCGAGTCGTTGATGTTATTGTGGCGCTTGTTGACGACGCGGATGCGACCGATGCCAAGGCGATCTTTCGCGGCTTCGGCACCTTCTCCGTTGCCCGCCCAGCCGGCGTCGACCTTGGGTTCCTTTTCCAGCGGGGTGCGGCCTTTGTGGGCATAAGCGCCCTTTTCCACGCGCGGTTCGACCACCAGCATTTCGTCCGGTTTGAGTTCGCTCGTGACGGTGCCGGACAGGTTCGCGGCCATGCGAACGAGAATGGTTTCGAACTTAATCTGGAACTGCTTTTCGACGAGGTTGACTTTGCCGGCGCCCTTCGCGAAGGGCTCCTTTACGCTGTCGGCGTCGGGGCCGATGATGACTTGGATGCGGTAGGGCGAAAACTCGGGGCTGATGTACTTGCCGCTGAGGTGGCCGTGATTGGCTTTTCCGTCCCAGGTGTCCCAGGTTTTGTCGCCGACAGCGGGGTCGAAATCCTCGAAGAAGAGGTGTTCGTCCTTGGGGTAGCGTTCGCCCCAGACGTAAATGCGGCCTTTCTTGGCGGCGGCGCCGGGGTCCGTAATTTTGTACTTCAGTTCGAGTTTCTCCTGCTTGGGGACGAAGCAGGCGTCGAGGGAGGTGATTTCGGTTTGAAAGCCTTGGAGGGTAATTTCGGGGGATTCGAGTTTGGCGAGGACGGTTTGGTGACCGTTTTTGACCGTGGGTTTTTCGCGGAGAAGGGCGTCGAATTTGATGGGGATATCGGTCGGGGTGGAGAGGGGGGTCCACTTGGCTTTAGATTCGCCGGGCTTGCCGTCGATGGAGTCGATGGGGGTGTTTTCACTGCTGTGGCGAATGCGGAATTCGATCCATTGGCCGGCGGCGAGGGTCGCGGTGGCGCCGAGTTCGATTTCCGTTCCGGGAATGGCAGCGACGGCGCTCCAGGTAGGGTCCTTGAGTTCGAGGGTTTGGATGATTAATTTCGACAGGAGAGCACCGGGATAAAACTGGACTGATTAGGGTCAGTATACACGGGGGAACTCAGTTCTTGGCGATGGATTTGCGGATGCGATCGACGGTGATTTCGACGATCATATCCAGGCCTTTTTTCCCGTAGGCGACCGTGGCGCGGGTGGGGTCTCCGGTGACGCCGGTCTCGGTGGGCTTACCGGTGTTGGCGAGCTTTTCTTGGCGGACAAGTTGGGGGTTGACGGCGAGGAGGAGGGCGGTGTCGGATATGCCGGCGTGGGTGCCGATCGCGGCTTTGGTTTCGCCTTGGGTGGCGAGCCATTCTTCGAAGCCGTTCCCTTTGTAGTACTCGGGGATGAAGTGGACACGGGTGGGGGAACCGGCCCATTCTGTGTTGAGGAGGGCGGTAACGGCCAGCATGCCGGGCTGGTTGGGGCCGCTGTCGCCGATGAAGACGATGTTCTTGAAGCCATGGAGTTTGGCGCTGCGGGCGGTGTATTCGAGGACTTTGCGGAAGACGTCGTCGGGGATGGTGAGGGTGCCGGGGAACTTCATATGGCCGGTGGGAGGGGCGATTTCGCCTTCGGGGACGTAGGCCATGACGGGGGCGACGAGGGCGTTGCCGAGCTTGCGGGCGATCCGGCCGGCGGTGAGATGAATGCGGAAGTTGTGCTTGCCGAGGACCATGTGGGGACCGTTCTGTTCGGTGCCGCCGGTGGGGATGATCAAGGTCGTCTTCCCGGCTTTGAGGGCGTCGCGGACTTCGGTCCAGGTGAGTTCTTCGAGGAAGACGGTGTCGGGTGTTTGGGCGAAAGCGGCGACGGCGAACAGGAGGGCGGCGAGTTTCGGCATGGAGGGATTTTACGTCAAATGGAGGGAGTGGAGGAAGAAGGCGTAATAGAGGGCGGTTTCGCGGAGGGCGTCGTAGCGGCCGGATTTGCCGAAGTGGCCGGCCCCCATGTTGGTTTTCAGGAGGAGCAGGTTGTCGTTTGTGCGAAGTTCGCGGAGGCGGGCGGCCCACTTGGTGGGTTCCCAGTACTGGACGCGGGGGTCGTTCAGGCCGCTCGTGATGAGTAAGTGGGGATAGGCCTGGGCAGTTACATTGTCATAGGGAGAGTATGACTTCATGTAATGATAGTAAGTTTCGTCGCGGGGGTCGCCCCATTCTTCGTATTCGCCGACGGTGAGGGGGAGAGTTTCATCGAGCATGGTGGTTAGTACGTCGACGAAGGGGACGCCGGCGTGGGCGGCGGCGAACAGATCGGGGCGCAGGTTGAGGACGGCTCCGATGAGGAGGCCGCCGGCGCTGCGGCCTTCGATGGCGAGGTGGGCGGGGGAGGTGTAGTTCAGCGCGATGAGGTGTTCGGCGGCGGCGATGAAATCGGTGAAGGTGTTCTTTTTTTCGAGGAATTTGCCGTGATCGTACCAGGGGCGACCCATTTCCGAACCACCACGGATGGTGGCGATGGCGTAGGCGAAGCCGCGGTCGAGGAGGCTGAGGCGATCGCTTTTGAAGACGGCTTCGATATTGATGCCGTACGAGCCGTAGCCGTAAAGGAGGACGGGGGATTGGCCGTCCTTCTTGAAGAGGGCGGTTTTGTAGACGAGGGCGATGGGGAGGCGGGTGCCGTCTGGGGCGGTGGCCCAGAGGCGTTCGGTCGAGTAATCAGAGGGGTTGTAGCCGCCGAGGACGGGCTCCTGCTTGAGCCGGGTCTGCTGGCGGGAGTTCATGTCGTAGTCGTAGACGGTGGTGGGAGTCGTCAGCGAGGTGTATGCGTAGCGGAAGACGTCCGTGTGGAAATTGGGATTGGGCTGGGTCGAGAGGTGATAGACGGGTTCAGGGACGGCGATGAGATGGGTTTGGTCGATGTTGATTTGGCGGAGGCCGTTCGTGCGTTCGTAGAGGACGAGATGCTGGGCGAATTCAGCGAAGTTTTCGAGGTAGATTTCGGGGCGGTGGGCGACGAGTTCGGACCAGTCGGCGGGGGCGCCGACGGGGGCTTGGAGGAGTCGGAAGTTAGTGGCTTCGTGGTTCGTGCGGATGAGAAAGTTGCCGTCGCGGTGGCCGACGGAGTATTCGACGTCGGGGCGGCGGGGGGCGATGACGGTGAGGGGGGCAAGGGGGGCGTGGGCGGAGAGGAAATGGACTTCGGAGCTGGTGGAGGAGTGGATGTGGAGGAAGATGATTTGTTCGTCGCGGGATTTATCGAGGCCGAGGAGGAAGCGTTCGTCGGGTTCTTCGAAGACGAGCGTATCGATGAGGTTGCCGAGGGAGTGGCGCCAGACTTGGTGAGGGCGGAGGGTGACGGGATCGAGTTTCGTGTAAAAGACGGTTTGGTTGTCGTTGGCCCAGACGAGGTCGGAGTGGGTGTCCGGAATGGAGTCAGGGAGGAGTTGGCGGGTGGTTAGGTCGAGGAAGACGACGGTGTACTTTTCGTCGCCGGCGTAGTCGGTGGAGTAGGCGAGGAGTTGGTGGTTGGGGCTGGCTTCGAAAACACCGAGGCGGAAATAGTCGTGGCCTTCGGCGAGGAGATTGGCGTCGAGGATGGTTTCGCCGCTGCGGCAGTAGATGGGGTAGGCGAGGCCTTTTTCGGTGCGGGCGTAGTAGTCCCAACCGCCGCGGCGGACGGGGACGGAGGAGTCGGTTTCCTGGATACGGCCGAGGATTTCCGAGTAGAGCTGCTCTTGGAGGGGGAGGGTGGAGGCGAGGGCGGCGTCGGTACGGGCGTTTTCGGCGTCGAGGTGGGCGAGGACGGCGGGGTTGGATTTTTCGCGGAAGCCGAAGTAGGGGTCGTGACGGCGGTCGCCGTGGAGTTCGTGGGTGACGGGGAGCATTGATTCCAGGGTAACTTGGTTGCCGCTGGGGAGCGGGAGGCCTAGTCGAACTTCAGGGCTTGGGCGGGTTCGAGGCGAACGGCGCGGATGACGGAGAGATAGGCGGCGGCGAGGGCGGCGAGTGATTCGAGGCCGGCGATTCCGACGTACACCCACCAGGAATCGCGCAAAGTTACTCCGTAGAGATGGCTATGGAGTTGGTCGCCGAGGGCGAGGGTGGCGACGGTGCCGGCCAGAAGACCAAGCCAGACCGGCTGCATTGATTCCCGGAGCAAAAGCCGAGCGACCTGCGCGCGGGTGGCGCCGAGAGCCATCCGCACGGCGATTTCCGTAGTTCGGCGGTTGACCTGGAACGAGACGACGCCGAACAGCGCGGCGCAGGCGGTGAGCCCGCCGATGGCCGCGAAAAGGGCGGTCCAGAGGGTTTGCCAGCGCCAGGACTCGGTGGCGAGGTCGACGAAGCGATGCATGGGGACGATCCATTCGGCGGGAAGCTGCATCCCTTCTTCGGCGGCCACGCTTTGTACGTGCTTAAGGAGATGGGTTGGGTTGCCGATGGCCCGGAGGATATAGAAGGCGCCGTCGCCGTCGCTGTACCAATCGGGCAGGTAGACCATCAGCGGGGGACGGGATTCGATGCGCTTGGCCCGGACGTTGGCGGCGACGCCGACGATGCGGGCCGGATAGGTGGCGGACTGCTCATGCTGGAGGATCACTTGGCCGAGCGGGTTCTCGGCGGGAAAGAGTTCGCGGGCGACGAGTTCAGAGATGATGGCGACGCGTTGGCCGCGGTCCGCATCGGTAAACTCCCGGCCGGCGAGCAGCGGAGTTCCGGCCGCGGCAAAGAAGCCGACGCTGAGATATCGCCAGTTCCCCATCGGGCCGGGCGGGTCTTCCGGGCGGCGCTGTACGGGGTTGATCCAGGTCTCCCCGATCAGCGGGAGACGGTTGGTTGACCCGGCGGCTTGGACGCCGGGCAGAGTGCGGAGACGGGAGAGCAAGGTGTGGTGCATCTCGCGGCGCGCGACGGGATCCTTGATGGACGCGGGCGGGGTGATGTGGAGCGTGGAAAGTTCATTGGTGGAAAAACCCAGGTCACCGTGGCGGAGTCGTTCGTAGCTGAGCGTGAGTAACGCGGCGACGCAGCCGAGGGTAAGGCTGGAGGCGGCAGCGAAAAAGAGCAGGCCGTTGCGGATGCGGCGGTCGCCGGGGCCATCGACGAGGATTACCTGGCGAGCGGAGTCGAGGTTGGGCCAGATGTCGGACTGCAACCAGAAGCGCCCAAGCGGTATCAGGACGCTGATGGTGCCGGTGAGGGCCGTGACGGCCGTCGCGATGGCCCAGATCTCGGGCTGAATGCTGACTTCCTCAATGCGGGGTAGGAACGCGGGGGACCACTGCCGGAGTTGCCAGAGGCCGAAGGCGGCGAGCACCCAGCCGGCGGCGCTGCCCGCGGCCACCAGGGTGAGGGTTTCACTGAGGATATGGCGGAGGAGGGCGGCCCGGCCGGCCCCGAGCGAGGAGTGAATCGCCAACTCTCGGCGGCGGGCGGTGTTGCGGGCCAATTGCATGTTGGCGAAGTTGGCGCATACGATGATGAGCAGCAGGGCTGCCGCCGCTGCGAGTAATTTAATCGGGCTCGCGGCCTGTCCGGTGATCTGCCGATGGAGAGAGATTATCCGGGGGTGCATCTCCAGGCCAGCCGATTTTGCCATGGGGGCGAGGAGGCGGTCGAACTCGGCCTGAGCTTGCACGGTCGTTACCCCGGGGCGGAGTTTGATCAAGGTCGACCACGCGAAGTGGTCCGGGTCCTGCACGGCGGGGTCGACGCGCGAGGGGAGGACGATATCGATGGGCCGTGGAAACTGCATCATTTCGCCGAGTTGTTCGCCCTGCGGGAGGGGTAGGCCAGGCGGCAGGACGCCAACGACTTCGGTGGCCACGCCATCGAGCAGCAAGCGGCGACCAAGGATAAGAGGGTCGCCGTGGAGGCGGGTGCGCCAGAAGCGATCGGTAAGGATGGCGACGCGGGGGGCGTCCGGGCCTTCTTCATCAGGCTTGAGGACGCGGCCGGACTGAGTTTTGCGCCCGACGATATCGAAAAACTCGGGGGTTACCGCGAGTGCGCTGACCCGGGCGGGATCGCCGGCGAGTTTGTAGGTGGCCCCATCGATGAGGGCCACGGCTTCGGAAACCTGGCTGTGCCTGCGCCAAGCCGCGAAGTGGAGGGCGCTGACGGGCATGTCGGCGTGGATGGCGGCGTAGGGAGGCGCGACGATCCTGACGTTATGGAGGCGATCGGAGTCGGGGTAGGAGAGCGGGGCGTAGAGGACTCCATGGGCGATGGAGTAGAGCAGGGTGGCGATGCCGATGCCGAGGGCGAGGGTGGCGGCGGTGACGATTGCGTACGAAGGGCTGCGGCGGAGGAATCGCGCGGCGGTTTCGGCGGTGGATGCGATGAGGTCGAGCGGTTGCCACCCTTTGGCTTCGCGGCCCTCTTCTACAAAACGGGCGACGCTGCCGAACTCAATGCGGGCTTCTCGTAGGGCCTGCTGGGGGGTGCGTCCACGCTTTTCGAGGTCGGCGGCTCTTGCCTCGATGTGGTGGCGTAGTTCCTCTTCGATGTCTTGGGAGGAGGGGATCACGGATTTTCCGTACCGAGCGCCATATCCATTAGCGCGGCGGTGTGCCGCCAGTTTTCGGAGTCTACCTGTAGCTGTTTTGTGCCGGTGCCGGTTAATTGGTAGAACTTGGCGCGGCGATTGTTGTCCGACGTTCCCCAGGAGGATTCGATCCAACCTTTGGTTTCCAGGCGATAGAGGGCGGGGTAGAGGGCACCTTGTTCAATGGCCCAGGCGCCGCCGGAAAGCTGTTCGATGCGGAGAAGCACGCCGTAGCCATGTTGTTGGCCGAGGGAGAGGGTTTTGAGGATGAGCAGGTCGAGCGTGCCTTGCATGATGGCTTGGGGCGTTTTGGGTTGGGGTTCGTGCGGTTCGTTCATTCCTAGAATCCTTAGGAGTAGGATACTACGGATGGAAATTTACGTGTTTTCTCCTTGACCGCTTAGGAGAGCAGCATTATCCTAAGCGGTATAGGAGAGATTGATCTCTCCGGGGAGTTTTATGAGAGTACTGATAAGTTTTCTATTTGTTTCCTTTGGCTTGGCGGCTCAAGTGAGCGTGGTCGTACCTGGCAATCGCGTGATTACGCTAGCGGGACAGGCGGCGGGGACGCGATCGGTGAACGGATCGCGGAGTGCGCCGGCGGATTCGCCGATTCAGGTGGGGTTGCCGTTGGTGGCGGGCCAAGCGCTGCGAATTTCGGCGACAGGTGCGGTGGACAGTGTGGGGCCGGATGGCCGGGTGGGCTGTACGGACTCATTTTCGGCGGAGTTTTCGGTATCGCGGGTGGATGTGGCGTGCCGGGCGTTGGTGGGAGTCTTTTTGGCCGATAGTACGCGGCCGCAGCCTGCGGCGGGTTTGAACTTTAGTGGCGATGCGCGGAACATCGTGGTGCAACGGCCGTTATTGCAGCAGCCCTTTCTCGTGGGGAGCGGGATCACGGCGACGGGCGAAGGAAAGGCGTTTATCGTGCCGGCCGGAGCGACGCGACTGTTTCTGTCTCCGCTGGGCAACCCGACGTCGGTGGGCCAGTTTACGGCGCTCGTGAGTGTAGGGGCGATGCCGGAGACGCCGGGCAATCCGGTGCGGGTTTCGGGGGTGAGTGTGATCAGTTTGGCGGGCCAGGCGGGGGGTACGCTATCGATCAATAACGCGCGGATCTCGCCGATGTATTCGCCGGCCCAGGCGATGGTTCCGCTGACGGGCGGGCAGGTGTTGCGGATTGTGGCTACGGGTGCCGTGAACGCGACGGGCCCGGACGGGACGGCGGGATGCGCGGATTCGGTGAGCGCCGAGTTTTCGATTTCGCGAGTGGACACGCGTTGCCGGGCGTTGGTGGGTGTTTTTCTGGCGGATTCGACGCGGTCGCAGCCGCCGAATTTGAATTTTACCGGGGCAACCCGCAACACGGTGCGGGTAGAACCGCTGCTCCAACAACCGTTTCTGATCGGTGGCGGTTACACCGACGATGGGGAACTGAAGCAATTTGTGGTTCCGGCGGGAGCTTCCCGGCTGTACTTTGCGGCGAATGGAACGCAGACTCATGCGGGCTTTTTTACGGTGACGGTGAGTCCGGCGGGGGCGTCGACGCCGGTCTTGCAACGGGCGGGGGTGATGCGAGCGGCGGGGTTCAATGGGAGCGGGCCTTCGGCGGGTTCGATTGCGTCGATTTTTGGCAGCAACTTTGCATCGGCGACGGAGTCGGCGTCTAGTTTGCCGCTGCCGTGGCAGATTGGACAGACGAGGGTTTACTTGAACCTGCGGCCGGCGCCGCTGTTTTTTACGAGCAGTGGGCAGATCAACGCGCAGATTCCGTGGGAACTGGCGGCGGAGACGAGCGTTCAACTGGTGGTGGTTCGGAATGGGGCGGCGAGCTTGCCGGTGCCGGTGGAGTTGGTGGCAGCGAGCCCGGGGATCTTTCTGGCCGGCGAGAATGCGGGGGTGGTGGTGAACGCCGGGACCGGGCAGTTGGTTGGCCCGCAGGTGCCGGTGCGGGTGGGGGATACGCTGGTGATCTACGCCTCTGGCCTGGGGCCGGTGGTGGGAGAGGTGGGGTCTGGCTTTCCGGCGTCGAGTAGCGTACTGGAGCCAACGCAGCAACCGGTGCAGGCGACGCTGACGGCGGGGGGACGGTCGGTGGAGATGATCGTACTGTTTGCGGGTTCAGCGCCGGGGTTTATCGGGGTGAATCAGGTGAACGTGACGGTTCCGGATACCGTTCCGGCGGGGATAAGTGCGTTGCAGCTGCGGACCCGCGGCTTAGATTCGAACGAGGTTTTGATTGCGGTGGAGCGCTAATATGAAACTCTTCTTGCCCTTCTGGGCTTTTTCGATGGCGGCGTTGGCCGCGAGTTGTGAGGAACGGTTTTCCAAATCGGGCAATCCTCTGACTGGGACTAAGTACGAGTCTTCGGTGACGGTACCGAGCTTATCGGTAGCGGACGCGGTGGGACAGTTACACGGGATCGCCGTGCAGAAGAAGCTCGATATTCTAACCGAGGACGCCGCCAATGGGAGTATGTTGCTGGAGGATCGGGAATCGATGCGGCACAAACCGATTCCGTATGTGATCAGTGTGGAGGGGGAGGGCGACGCGGTGGCGATCCAAGTGATGGTGAAGTTGAACAAGGGGGCGATTGCGAAGGCAGAGGACGCAAAGAAGGAGATTTGTTCCATTCTGGCGCAGGTGAAGGGCGGGGAAGAAGGCAAGGCGGCGGCGCTGCAGGGGGCCGGGGCAGAGGGAGCGAATGGTCCGAGAAGGGTGGATGCGGTGATGCTTTCGCTCGAGTTATCGCGTCAGACGAAGGACAGTGCCGAGTCGATTCCGCTACGTTTTAAAGATCGGGCGTTTGTGGTGTCGGGGCGGGTGAAGTATGTAATTAAGGACGGCAATGTATACCGGGTGGCGTTTGACATCCCGGAGCCGAAAGACATGTTTCTGAAGCCCGGTCCGCTGGACCCTTACTTCAAGACGGACATTAGTTGCTTGATGGCACCGAGCCAGGCGGCATGGACGATTGCGTTGCGGCCGGGGGAGAAGGTGAGGCTGGCGGGGAAGTATTCGGACTTCGATCAGTTCAAGCATGTGATGTGGCTGGAGGGGTGTAAGCCGGAGTTACTTTGATTAGGAGTTGCGAGGGACGAAGAGGATGGTGGCGGCTCCCGCCAGGCAGAGCGAGGCACCGAGCAGGTCCCAGCGGTCAGGCGGTGTGTTTTCGACACTCCAGAGCCAGAACAGGGAGGTGATTATGTAGACGCCGCCGTAGGCGGCATAGGCGCGGCCGGCGAAGTCTGCTTCGACACGGGTGAGGACGAGGGCGAAGGCGATTAGGGCCAGGATGCCGGGGACGGTCCACAGAGGGCTTTTGTGGAGGCGCAGCCAGGCCCAGAAGGAGAAGCAGCCGGCGATTTCCAGGAGAGCGGCTAGGCCGTAAAAGAGAGTTGCCGGCACTCCTTGAGATTGACACATTCGCAGTTGGCGACCTGGCTGAGAGTCGCTTGCATCGCTTCGAGTTGTTGCTGCTTTTGGTGGGCGAGTTCTTGCCAACTGGAGCCGTGGAGCAGTTGGCGGGTTTCGTGCAGGGTGAAGCCGCACCGCTGGGCTAACCGGAGCGCGGCGATTCGGCGAAGGGCTTCGGGCCCGTACCGGCGCTGCCCGCTGACGCGGACCGGGGCGGGAAGGGCCCCGACGCGCTCCCAATAGCGAATCGCGGAGGCGGAAACGCCCGTTCTGGCTGCGAGCTCTCCGATGGTCATTCCTATGCTGATGGGGGTGCCCTCTTGACTTAAAGTCTACTTGAAGTTTTACGGTAGTTCGATGGACCCAGTAGCTTGCAGTTTGAGTGCAATTGGAGAGAACGAACGGGCACGGTATACCGCGCTGGTGGCGCGGTTCCGCGCTAGTTTGACGGACTGTACGGAGTTGGCCGATGGCTACCGGTATCGGTTGAACGGGACCGGTTTTTCTTTGGCTGAGGCGGAGGAATGGATTGTATTCGAGCGGTTGTGCTGCCCGTTCTTGCGGTTCAGGATGGAGGTGCCCGGTGGGGAGGGGGACTGGCTCGTGACGGTGACAGGACCGGAGGGGGTGAAGGCGCTGTTGCGGGGAGCGTTGATGGTAGACTGAAAGAAAGCGAACAAAAGGCGAAAATGAGTCTCTTTCCAGAGTTGCGGGTGCGGTCGGCGTTTAGCTTTCTGGAGGGGGCTAGCTTGCCCGAGGCGCTGATGGCGCGGGCGGCGGAGTTGGAGATTCCGGCGGTGGCGCTGCTGGATCGGGATGGGCTGTCCGGAGCGGTGCGGTTTCATAAAGCGGGGGCGAAACAGGGGGTTAAAGCGCTGCTGGGGGCGGAGGTGACCGAGGCGGGGGGGCGGTTTCGGTATCCGTTGCTGTGCGCTTCGCGACAGGGCTATCAGAATTTGTGTGGCTTGTTGACGCGATTGAAGTTAGAGCGGCGGGCGGGGGCGACTTTAGGGGATTTGGAGACCTATGGGGAGGGGTTGGTGCTGCTGGCGGGGGATCCGCTGGCGGCGCAGGGGTTTGATCCAGCGGTCGCCGAGACGCTGGGGCGGATCTTTTCGGGCGACCGGATGTACGTTGATTTGGAGCGACACTACCTGCGCGAGGGGGAGGTGAGGAACCAGGCGCTGCTGCAGTTGGGGATTCCGGCGGTGGTGACCAACGGGGTGAGCCAGGCGACGGTGGCGGAGCGGCCGCTGCTGGATGTATTGACCTGCGTGCGGAAACATACGACGATTCAGGCGGCAGGACGGATGTTGGCTCAAAACGCCGAGCGACACTTCAAGAGTGCGGCGGAGCGGGAGGCGTTGTTTCGGGACTTGCCCATGGCGGTGGGGCGGACGCGAGAGTTGGCGGAGAGGTTGGAGTTTACGCTGGAAGATTTGGGATACGAGTTTCCGCGGTATCCGGTGCCGGAAGGGCAGACGATGGATAGTTTCCTGGCGGCGCGGACCGATGAGGGGGCGCGGGGGCGGTATCAGCCGTATGCGGAGAAGCCGCGGTTGCAGATTGAGCGGGAGCTACGGCTGATCGAGAAGCTGGGTTTGGCGGGGTATTTTCTGATTGTTTGGGACATCGTCGAGTTTTGCCGGCGGAATGGGATTTTGGTGCAGGGGAGGGGGTCGGCGGCGAATTCGGCGGTTTGCTATTCGCTGGGAATTACGGCGGTGGATCCGGTGGGGATGGAGTTGCTTTTTGAGCGGTTTTTATCGGAGGAGCGGGGGGAGTGGCCGGATATTGATTTGGATTTGCCGAGCGGGCCGGATCGGGAGCGGGCGATCCAATATGTCTATGCGCGTTATGGGCAGTTAGGGGCGGCGATGACGGCGAACGTGATTTCGTATCGGAAGCGGAGCGCGTTGCGGGACGTGGGGAAGGCTTTAGGGATGGAGGGGGTGACGGGGGAGCATCCGATGGTGAAGCTGCGGGATCGGTTTGTGGAGGAGATTTTGGATTTGCCGCGGCATTTGGGGCAGCATTCGGGGGGGATGGTGATTTGTCAGGGGCAGTTAGATCGGATTGTGCCGTTGCAGCCGGCGACGATGCCGGGGCGGGTGATTGTGCAGTGGGACAAGGAAGACTGCGCGGATATGGGGATTGTGAAGGTGGATTTGTTGGGTTTGGGGATGATGGCGGCGCTACGGGACACGATTGTGTTGATCCGGCGGCACTACAAGGAAGAGGTGGATTTAGCGCATCTGCCGGCGGATGATCCGGCGGTGTATGCGACGTTGCAGCGGGCGGATACGGTGGGGATGTTTCAGGTGGAGAGCCGGGCGCAGATGTCGTGTTTGCCGCGGTTGCGGCCGGCGAAGTTTTACGATTTGGTGGTGCAGGTGGCGATTATCCGGCCGGGGCCGATTGTGGGGAATATGCTGCATCCGTACTTACGGCGGCGGCAGGGGTTGGAGCCGGCGGACTGTTTGCATCCGAAGCTGGAGACGGTTCTGAAACGGACTTTGGGGGTTCCTTTATTTCAGGAGCAGTTGCTGCGGATGGCGATGCTGGTGGCGAATTTTACGGGCGGGGAGGCGGAGGAGTTGCGGCGAGCGTTGGGGTTTAAGCGGTCGCAGCAGCGGATGGCGGAGGTGGAGACGAAGTTGCGCGCGGGGATGGTGGCGAACGGGATTCAGGGGGCGGTGCAGGATACGATTGTGCAGTCGATTACGGCGTTTGCGTTGTACGGGTTTCCGGAGAGCCATGCGGCGAGTTTTGCGCTGTTGAGCTATGCGAGCGCGTATTTGAAGGTCCATTATCTGGGGGCGTTTACGGCGGCCTTGCTGAATAATCAGCCGATGGGGTTTTACAGTCCGATGACGCTCGTGAAGGACGCGCAGCGGCACGGGCTGCGGTTTGAGCCGGTTGATGTAGAAGTTTCAGAATGGGAGTGTAACCTGGACGAGCAATTGCACTTACGGCTAGGGATGAACTACGTCAAAGGGCTGCGGAAGACGACGGCGGAGGCGATTGTGCAGGCGCGGCCGTTTCGGAGCATTGATGATTTGAAGGGCCGGGTGCGGGAGATTTCGCGGGAGGAGTTGAACCGATTGGCGGAGATTGGGGCGTTGAACAAGATTGGGGAGAGCCAGCAGCGGCATCGGCGGGAGGCGTTGTGGCAGGCGAGTTTGGCGGTGCGTTCGGCGGGGATTTTGTTTTCGGGGACGAGTGTGGAAGGGCCGGCACCGTTGGCTCCGATGGACGGGATGGAACGGTTGCAGGCGGATTTTCGGACGAGCGGATTGACGATTGGGGCGCATCCGATGCGGTTTTTTCGGGAGGGCCTAGTGGCGGAGGGGGTATGGCGGGCGGATGAGTTGGCGGGGTTGGGAAACGGACGGTTGGTGGAGGTGGCGGGACTCGTGATTTGCCGGCAGCAGCCGAGTACGGCGAAGGGTTTTGTGTTTTTGAGTTTGGAGGATGAGACGGGGATTAGCAATATTATTTTGTCTCCGGCGGTGTTTGCGGAGTTTCAGGGGGCGGTGCGGGGGGAGGGGTATTTGCGGGTGAGGGGGGTGTTGCAGAATCACGGGGGGACGGTGTCGGTGAAGGGGGAGGAGGTGAGACCGTTGGGGGTGGCGGCGACGAGTCCGCGGGTGGCGGTGCAAAAATATGGTTGAAGGAATCTCCGGTTTGTGGCGATATGCCTTCCGTGTGGAAACACAAGGAGACCGCTATGAAACGATTTTTGGGACAGAGAAGGGGCCGGGTTTTGGCCGGGGTGGCACTGCTGTTGGGAACGGGGGCGTCCGTTTTTGCGGATGCGCAAGATTTCACGATTGTGAACAAGACGGGTTTTACGATCACGTCGTTGTTCGCTTCGCCGGTCAAGGCGAAGAACTGGGGGAGCGACATTTTGGGGGAAGGGGAGATGCCGACCGGCCGGAAGCTGGAGATTAAGTTCAGTGGGTATGGGGAGAAGGTTTGCCGGTTTGATGTGATGTTGAAGGACGAAGACGAAAAGGAGTGGATTGTCGAAGACATCGACTTGTGCGAGATCCACAGTCTTTCGTTTTCGAAGAAGGGTGATTCGGTGAACTTCGAAGCGAACTAGTCCGGCGGAGTATGGCCCTGCGGGGGGGCGGTGGCTAGCCCTCCCCAAGCGGTGGGAGAATGGGGTATGTCGGAATCGAAATTTTTGGCGATTGACGTCGCGGCGGAGCCTTGGGAGACGCGCTATAGCGAGCACCTGGGGAAGACGATGTATCGGAAGAACCTGGTGACGGACCCGGATACAGGGATGGAGATCCGAGTGGTGAAGTATCCGGCCGGGGTGATGAACACGCGACATACGCACCCTTGCGCGCATGGAATGTATGTGCTGGAAGGGACGCTCGTGACGAACCAGGGCAGCTACGGCCCGGGGCATTTTGTGTGGTTTCCGGAGGGTCCGGAGATGGAGCACGGGGCGACGGCCGAGACAGACGTGGTGGTGTTGTTCATTACGAACAAGCCATTTGAGATTCACTACGTCTGATGAATCTCGCAATTTTTGATTCTGAATGGCGCACGGCGATTGCGCGGTTGCTGCCGGAGGTCCATGCGGTGGACCTTGACGCGTTGCTGATCTGGCTGCAGTTGTATCCTTTGAAGGTTGCTCGGCTAGCGGCGGCGGACGCGAACCGGGCGGAGTTTGAGCGGTACTACCAGATGCGGGGGCGGTATCTGCTGGCCGAGGGTGCCGACACGTCGCACCAATTTTTCTATAGTCATCGGTATTGGCCGGCGGTGAAGGCGGCGCTGGGGAGCCTGCCGGAGGGGCTGGATTTGTTGGGTTTGATTCGTCACGCGGCGGGCGGCGAAAAGATGGCGTTGCCGATGGCGGGGGTGGGGCTGATGACGCTGCGGCAGGCGGGCCCGGGGTTTTTGACGAGCGGGTATCAGCCACCGGTGGACGGGCGGACGCCGGAGCAGATTTTGGCGGCGCGGGCGAGCGACCAGCCGCGGAGCGTGTGGGGGAAGCTGTCGGGAGCGAAAGCGGCGTTGCGGATTACGATGGCGGAGGATAAGCCGGATCGCTGGTTTCCGATTTTGACGGGGCAGCATATTACTACGGGGGCGGAGCTGGATAAGCGGCCGTATCATGAATCCGACGAGCGATGTTACAAAGATATGGGTCCGATTCCGGTGGATTGCCGGGCGGGGAGCTGTGGGACTTGCTGGGTGGGAATTTTAGGGGGGCGGGAGAATACGGAGGCGGTGACGGAGTTTGAGCGGAAGCGGATGAACTACTTTGGCTACTGGGAGAACGAGTTCCATGAGGCGGGGGCGGAGCGGCCGTTGATCCGTTTGGCGTGCCAGACGATTGTGCGGGGGAGTGCGAGTATTGTGATTCCTCCGTGGAATGGGGTGTTGGGGGAATCGCGGCAGAAGCGGCGGGAGGAGGGGTAGTCTGCGAGTCGATGGGGAAGACGCCGACGTGGTTCTTCGTTCATTCCAGACGATGTCGGCCGATTCCCGGGTGGGTCACCTGTATTCCAACGATTACAGGGAGTATGTATGGTGCGCCCGACAAGATTCGAACTTGTGGCCTTTTGCTCCGGAGGCAAACGCTCTATCCAGGCTGAGCTACGAGCGCACACCAACCCAACGCTTTTGAGTATAACCTAAATCATGCGCCTTTTGGGTCTGATATTGATTGCGTCGACGATGTTTGCGGCGAGGAAGCCGAAATTGCCGAAGGCGATGGAAAAGATCGTCCAGAGTGAACCGGTGACGGCTCGGGCGCATCTTGGGATGCGGGTGGTGGAGTTGAAAACCGGGAAGGTTTTGTACGAGCGGAATGCCCGGAGCTGGTTCGTTCCGGCATCGAACACGAAGCTGTATTCGAGCGCCTTGGCGCTGACGAAGTTGGGGGCGGCGTATCGTTTCAAGACCCAGGTGATGGCCGCGGCGGGGCCGGACGCGGAGGGACGGATTGCGGGGGATTTGCGGCTGGTGGGCGGGGGGGATCCATCGCTGTCGGGACGGGCTTATCCTTACGACCGGAAGGCGGAGTGGGGAGC
>Ga0163144_10014777_pt1 | contig 16177 bp, 12 predicted proteins | sample OliLak19BULKMAT1_FD_123175 | JGI IMG/M metagenome (GOLD analysis project Ga0163144, IMG submission 123175) | Freshwater microbial mat bacterial communities from Lake Vanda, McMurdo Dry Valleys, Antarctica - Oligotrophic Lake LV.19.BULKMAT1 | ecosystem: Environmental > Aquatic > Freshwater >... | reverse complement strand
CATGCCGAGCAGATCCACGGAAACGCGGTGACCGTCGTTTCTTCCCCACCGGTAATGGAAACCCTCACCCACCCCGGAGTTGACGGCCTCATCACAAACCTGCCCGGCCAACTCCTGGCAATCTACGTCGCCGATTGCGCCGCCATCTACCTCGCCGATCCGGTGAATCACGCCATCGCCCTCCTCCACTCAGGCAAAAAGGGCACCGAACTCAACATCCTTGCTCAAGCCGTCGGCAAAATGAAAACCGCCTTCGGAACCGATCCCTCCGATCTCATCTGCATCCTTTCCCCCTGCATCCGCCCGCCCCACTACGAGGTCGATATCGCGGAAACCATCGCCCGCCAGGCTAGCGAACTCGGCATCCGTAACTTCCACGACTCCTGCATGAACACCGCCGCAGACCCCGCCCTCCACTACTCCTACCGCATGGAAAAAGGCCTAACCGGCCGCATGCTAGCGCTCCTATCCATCTCTTAATTTCAGCGTTTCAGTTCTCAGCATTTCAGCTTTACCGTGAAGTCCCCCGCAAAAATCAACCTCTCCCTCCGCATCCTCGGCAAGCGTCCCGACGGATTCCACGAAATCGACACACTGATGGTAAAGCTCCCCGGCCTCGCCGACGAGATCACCATCATCCCTGCGGAAGTTTTCTCCTTCACCTGCGACGACCCATCGCTGCCCACGGACAGCGGCAACCTCATCGTCAAGGCCGCCGAAGCACTCTCCAAAGAATCCGGCGAAGCGCTCCCATACCACATCCATCTCGAAAAACACATCCCCCACGGAGCCGGACTCGGAGGGGGGTCCTCCAACGCCGCCACCACACTTCTCGCACTCAACGGACAAATCGCGAAACCGCTCCCGCCGGAAACACTGCACGCCATCGCCGCCACACTCGGCTCCGACGTGCCGTTTTTCCTCTACGCCGGAGCCGCCCGCTGCACCGGACGCGGGGAAATCATCACCGCAGCAGAAAGCCCGCCGCAGCTTCCCGTCGTGCTTTTCAAGCCGATGTTCTCCGTCCCCACCCCCGACGCATACCGGAACTGCCTCAACTCCGAGCCGCTCCCCGGCATCCGTTACAGCGAACAACAATGCGGGGATCTCACCCTCATCAACGACCTCGAAAAAACCGTATTCGCAAAGCACCGCTACCTTGCCGAGCTAAAAGACTGGCTCCTGCACCGCCGCGATACGAAAGCCGCCCTCATGTCCGGCTCAGGTTCGACCGTCTTCGCCATCCTCCGCCCAAACGCCAACCCGGATCGACTTATCAGCTCTGCCCAAAGATACTTCGACCCGAACCTCTGGACATGGTCCGGAACCTTGTAGCTGCAGCGTCCCGCGTAGCTGCGGCGTCTCGCCGCAGGCCGTGGGTGCAGCGTCCCGCAGCAACTCACAACCCCGCAACCGCATCCAGAAATGAAGGATACATCGGCTCCCACCCCAACGCCCTCAGCTTCCCGTTAGAAACCCTCTTGTGCGTCCAGCCCCGCTTGCGATCCATGTCCCGCGGCCCGAACGGCGGCAAGTCCTTCCCGAAAATCCGCGCCAGGCCCTGATAAACCCCAAGCTGGGTCAGGCTCTCGGAATCGCTCACGTTGAAAATTTCCCCTGCCGGGAATTCCCCCATCGTCAGCAGATGGAAGACCGCCCGCGCAGCATCGTCGCGGTGGATCTGGTTGATGAAGCGCCCGCCGTCATCCTCGATCACCGCCTCGCCTGCCAAAAACTTCCTCAGCAGCACACTCCTGCCCGGCCCGTAAATCCCCGCGAGCCGCGCCACCACGCCACCAGCTTCCGTCACCACACCCTCCGCCTCCAGCAGCAGCTTTCCTGTCTCGCGATCCGGCACCGTTTCCGACATCTCGTCCACAATTTCCCCATCCGCCTGCGCATACACCGAACTGCTGGAGGTGAACAAAACCTTCGCATCCGGAAAGCGCCCCACGAGATTCCGGCAACCATCCAGATACACCTTCCGATACGCCTCCTCGCCACCCCGCCCGGACGCTGCGCAATGCACAACGGCATCCGCATCCGGCAATTTCCCCACCGAAACAGGATCGCCCACATCGCAGGCCAACATTCCGTCACCGCCGCTCAACGACGCTCCCTGCGCATCCCATCCCCGCTCACGGAAAACCCGAAGGATCTCCTCCCCGAGGTAGCCCGCACCGATCACAAGAAGTCTCTTCATCAGCGGAACGGTATCGCGTAGCGCCCATGGATCAACCAACTTACTCGCATCCGCGCCTTAGCGTTGAATTATCCCGACCCTCGCCCATCCTCCCCGCGCCATGCCATCCTTCGACGAAGCCTCCCTCCGCAAGGCGGCCTCGTGGCAGGATTTCAAGGAAGCCCAGTCGCTGCTCAACGTAGGGGCTGTCATTTCTTCCGAGAAAACCGCCGATGGCTGGCGAGGATCGGTCAAAGTTGGCACCCGGGTTTTCCTAACCTCTGTCGCCGCCCGCACCCCGACATGGCTCGATGCGAAATGCCCCTGCCCGGCGAACCAGCGGGAAGGCTCTTTCTGCCCACATGCCATCGCCACCGGCCTGCATCTGCTCAATCCGCCCGAATCAAAGCCCCCGGAACGGGAAAAACCCGCAGCCGCAAATCTTCTCCCGGCCATCGCATGGCAGATACGCTTCAACGGCCCGTGGCAGGAAAACTTCCGCAAAGGCAGGCTTTCGGCGACACTTTCCCACTCCGATCTCGATCCCTCGGATGCCGATTCCAGGCTCACCGCCTGGCTGATCTCCCAGAAAGTCGTCTCCCGCCCGCCCATCCAGCTTTCCCTCTCGGCCGTAAATCTCCCCGATTTCCTCACCTGCATCGAGGGACACCCGGCTGTGAGCGGTGGCTCCGGGGAAATCAACGTGGAATCCGGCGCACAAATCTTTCTCCAGGATTGTGAGCTGGCAGATGAATCCGTGATCCTCACCCCCGCGCAGCAGGAGATCGTCCGGATCGGGAAATCCCTCTGGAAAATTAACCCGACAGGAGTTTCAGAAATCAGCAATCCGCAACCCGCCGCCATCCTGAGAACCCTCGCCGAGGGAAAATCCGCCACCATCCCGCTCGCCGAATTCCTCCGCGATCTCGATCTCCTCCAATCCCACCTGGATTTCACCGCATCCGCGTGGTTCGAATCCCTCCTTTTTATACCGGCAAACCCGGATTTCCAGCTCTCCGTCACCGGATCAGCATCGAAAATCTCCGCCATCCTCGAAGTTTCCTACGGTCAGGCTGCCCTACCACGCCTCGAAGGAAGCACCGTCGTCACCCGCAACCCCAAGGCGGAAGCCACCGCGAGATCCACCCAGCCTCTTCTCAACGGCGCATTCGAAACCTCTGATCCGGATTCGATCAGGAATTTCCTCACCGGAAGCCTCCGGAAATTCCCGGAATTCTGGAAAACCGATCTCGCGCCGAGCATCCAAAAGCTCGCCTCTTCCTACGTCTTCGTAACCCCGAAAATCGAGATCGTGTCCTCAGGCGAGGACTGGTTGGATTTCAATCTTACGTTTGAAACGAACTCCGGATCACCCATCCCCGCTGCCGAAATCCGTCGCCTGCTCCGATCAAAAGGAACCTCCAGCCAGCTCTCAAATGGCAGGCAGATCATCCTTTCCGATGACATCGAGAACCTCATCGACCCGCTGTTCGAAGACCTCGATATCCACCAGGAAAACGCCCGTTACATGGCGAAAAACGCCTCGGTAGAGGTCATACTAGGAATTCGTAATAGTTTACTCAATAAGCTGGAAAAGAGCAATCTGCGTAGTTATCAACAAGTCTCGATCCCGCCGCAGATCAGCGCCTCCTTGCGCCTCTATCAAACCGAAGGATTCAGTTGGTTAATCGACCGTTTGAATCGTTTTCAGGGAGCCCTACTTGCCGACGATATGGGTCTCGGTAAAACGCTTCAGACCATCGTTTGCATCGAGCACTTGTTCACAAGCTGTCCACAGCCCTCGCCCGCCCTGGTCGTCGTCACCACATCGCTCCTCGGGAACTGGCTGGCAGAGTTCAAGCGCTTCGCCCCCGCCCGGAATGTGGTGATCCTCCACGGAGCCGACCGTGACAAACTCCGGGACAAGATCCGCCCGGAGGACGTCATCCTCACCACCTACGGCACCCTCGCCCGGGATCTCGCCTGGCACCTGAAACAGGATTACTCGGTCGCCGTGATCGACGAGGCCTCGCTGATCCGCAATCCGGATACCGATCACTCCAAGGCGGTCGCAAAACTCGACGCCACCCACCGGATCGCCCTGACCGGAACACCGGTCGAAAACTCCGCCCGCGACCTCTGGGCCATCTTCCGTTTCATCCAGCCGGGTTGGCTCGGCACCCGCAGCCATTTCAAGGAACGTTACGAAACCCCGATCTCTTCCCCGGAGACCGCTCCCCGCGCCGCAGCGCTCCTGCGCCTGAAAACCTCCCCTTTCGTTCTTCGCCGCACGAAGTCCGAAGTCGCCCCGGAACTCCCCTCCAAGATCGCCATCGACGAATTCTGCACCCTTTCCAAGGATCAGCTCGCCACCTACCGCGACCTCCTCGCCGCAGGACGCCAGCGCATCGAGGAAATCCGCGACTCCGGCCAGGACGCCGCCGCCCGGATGCAGACGCTCACGACGCTGCTCCGGCTTCGCCAGACTTGCTGTGACCTAGCCCTCCTGGATTCGGAAAAACTCCGCTCACTCCCCATCCCCCGCCGCTCCGCGAAACTGGAACGGCTTTTGGAAATCGCGGAGCAATCCATCGCGTCCGGCAGCAGGATCCTCGTTTTCTCGCAGTTCCAGAAACAGCTCGTCGAGATCGAAACCACCCTCACCGGTGCCGGTATCGGATCACTCCGCCTCGACGGGAAAACCCGTAACCGCCAGCAACTCGTCGATCGTTTCCAGTCCGATTCCGGCCCGCCGGTTTTCCTGATTTCCCTGAAAGCGGGCGGCTACGGGCTGAACCTCACCGCCGCCGATGTCGTCATTCACTTCGACCCGTGGTGGAACCCCGCCGCCGAGGCTCAGGCGACCGACCGCGCCCACCGCATCGGCCAGACCAAGCCCGTCACTGTCTTCCGGCTCCTGACAAGGGGGACGGTGGAGGAAAAGGTCGTGCATCTCCAATCGACCAAGAAAGCGCTCGCTGATTCGCTCGATGAATCCTCCGCCAGCGCAGGCGATGCACCCGCATGGTCCTCCGCAGAGTTGGAACGGCTGCTCATGGACTGATCCAGCATCGGAAAATGCAGTTGTAATGCACCCGGATAGCCGGTATTTTCCTATCTTCTCATTGAGAAGACCATCATGCCGTTGCGAGAAAAAAAAGTTCTGAGCGCACCCGCCGTGGCTGTCCTGTGCTTTCTTGTCGCCTTCGCAGCCCCTTTCTCGCCGATTCAGGCGGAAACAAAAAATAATGGCTGGAGCATCATCAAGGTCGGCGGGCGGGAATACGTTTCGATCGAAAGCCTCAAGGATTTCTACAATTTCACCAAGCTCACCCGCACCGGCGGCAACATCACCCTTGAGAACAAAAAGGTGGAAATGAAGCTCAAGGTGGGGGGCAACGAGTGCCTGATGAATAACGTGAAATTCGTGTTCTCCAACTCGGTGCTAGCCTCAGGAAACGGCGTTTTCATCTCCCGCATGGATCTTGCAAAGCTCATCGATCCCGTCCTCCGCCCGAACTTCATCAAGAACGCCGGCGATTTCCGCACGGTCATCCTCGATGCCGGGCACGGCGGAAAAGATCCCGGAACCACCAACCCAATCGGCACAGAGGCGAATTACAACATCAAGATGGCCTTGCGCCTCAAGCCCCTCCTCGAGGCCAAGGGCTTCAAGATCAAGATGATCCGCGAAACAGACCGCTTCTATTCCCTCCAGGAGCGCGTGAATATCGCCAACACCGTTAAGGAAAACGCAATTTTCGTCAGCATACACCACAACTCCGGTAGTCCGGGCAGCCGCACTGCGCGAGGCATCGAGACGTTCACCCTCTCGCCTCCCGGAGTTTCCCACTACGGATCCGCTCTCAAAGCCAGCGATGCGGTGGAGCGATCCGGCAATGAGCACGATTCCGCGAACATCGCGCTCGCCACCGCGCTGCACGGTTCGGTGCTGCGCCGCCTCGGCAACAACACCCTCGACCGCGGCATCAAGCGAGCCCGCTTCAGCGTCCTATCCGGGGTGAAACATCCCGCCGTTCTTTTCGAAGGCGGCTTCATGAGCCATCCCTACGAAGCCCGCCTGATCGCAAATGAATCCTACCAGGCCGCCGTCGCGGCAGGCATAGTCGATGCCATCGTCCGCTACCGTTTTGCGGTCAGCCAGGGAGCCGCCCCAGCACCCAAGCAGTGATCCTTTCTTTTTCTGCTTTGCGTTGAAATCCCCGGCGCCCCCTGAGCATACTGCGCAGCGAACACCGCCCCATGCTCACCCTACTCAAGATCCGCAACCTCGCCCTCGTTGACGAACTCGCATGGGAACTGGGCTCCGGACTCATCTCCGTCACCGGGGAAACGGGCGCGGGGAAATCCGTCATCGTCGGTGCCCTGAAAATGATCCTCGGCGAGCGCGCCGACAAAGGCCTCATCCGCACCGGAGAGGACATCTGCACCATCGAATCCGTCTTCGATCTCAAGGATGCTTCCGAGATCAACGCCATCCTCGAAGAAGGCGGCCTGGAACCCTGCGAGGACACCCAGATCATCATCCGCCGCTCCATCGGCACCACGGCGAACCGCCAGTTCATCAACGATTCCCCCGTAACCCTAACGCTGCTGAAAAAGGTCGGAGAGCGCCTTGTCGATCTCCACGGCCCGCACGACCATCAGTCTCTTCTCTCGCAGGAGCGCCAGCTTGCCATGCTCGATGCCTTCGCCGGCACCGATTCCACACTCACCGCTTACCGCAGCGCCTACCGATCATGGCGGGAGAAATCCCAGGAACTCGAGGAGATCAAAAACGCCGAGAACGCCTCCGGACAGGAACTCGAACTCCTCCGCTACCAACTCAATGAGATAGGGACAGCCAAGCTCACCGAATCAGACGGCGACGAACTCCAGGACCGCTACCACCGTTCATCGAACTCCACCCGCCTCGTCGAGCTCGCCGCCCAGGCCCTCTCCGCCCTAACAGACGACGATGGCATCCTCTCCCGCGTCTCCGATCTCCAGCGCCTTGTTCGCGACCTTGAGAAATACGATCCATCCATTTCCGAGAAACTCACCTCCCTCGAAACCGCCTCCATCGAACTCCAGGATCTCGAAGCCACCCTCACCGAATACACCGGAGAACTCGATATCGACCCTTCCGAAGCCGCATCCATCGAGGAACGCGTCAACCTCGTCGAATCCCTGAAACGCAAATACGGCCCGTCCATCACGGATATCCTATCCCGCGAAGCCACCATCGCCGAGCGCCTCGACAACATCGACAACCGCTCCGAGAAAATCGAAGCCCTCACCGCCGCCCTCTCGGAATCGCGCAAGGAACTCGAAGCCATCGCCAAAACGCTCACTGCCGCCCGCAAAAAAGCCGCGCCAAAACTTGCCAAGGACATTGCCTCACAGCTCAAAGAGCTGGGCTTCAAGCAATCCTCCTTCGAGATCGATCTAACAGCCCTGAAAGACCCCACCATCCACGGCCTGGAATCCTGCATGTTCCTCTTCGGCCCCAACCCCGGCGAACCGCTCCATCCCCTCCGCCAGATCGCTTCCTCCGGGGAAATTTCCCGGGTCATGCTCGCCGTGAAATCATCCCTCGCCGAGCAGGACTCCACCCCGCTCATGGTCTTCGATGAGATCGACGCCAACGTCGGAGGCGAGATCGCTAGGGCCGTCGGCAAGAAAATGGCCCTACTCGGCCAGCTCCACCAGGTCATTGCCATCACCCACTTCCCTCAGGTAGCCGCGATCGCCGCACACCACTTCGTAGTGGAAAAGGAAGTCACCTCCGGCCGCACCCGATCAAAACTCTACCCCGTTGAAGGCGAAAAACGCATAACAGAATTAGTCCGTATGCTCGGCGGCGGCGGAAAACAAGCTCGTGACATGGCTGCCTCGCTCCTAGAAACGTAGCAGCGATCTTCAGTCGCCGGCACTCCTGCCTCATTTACACAAAAAAACGGCCGCTCATCGAGCGACCGTTCGGATTCAAGGCAAGCTCCGCCAAGCCCTTACATCTTTGGCATGGCAACTCCGTCGATCCAATGGATGACACCGTTGGAAGCGACGATATCTGTCTTGATGACTTTCTGACCGCCGAATGTGACGACCCCGTCCTCAACGACAACCGCAGCTTCTTCACCGGCGGCGGTAGGGGCGGCCATGGTTTTCACATCTGCGGCCATGATCTTTCCGGGAACGACATGGAACTTGAGGATTTTCTGCAGCTTCTCCTTGTTCTCAGGCTTCAGGAGTTCCTCTACGGTTCCTTCCGGCAGTTTGGCGAACGCCTCATTGGTCGGGGCGAAGACCGTGAACGGGCCTTCTCCCGAGAGGGTGTCCACGAGACCTGCCGCCTTCACGGCAGCGACAAGGGTTGTAAAGTTGTTCATCCCGGAGGCGATCTCCACGATGTTCTCTTTGGACACCTCTGCGGCTTTCGTTTTCTTGTCCTCTGCATGTAGCGAAGAGCTGGCGGCGAACGCGAAAGACGCGATGGTGATGGTGGTTAGTATCTTTTTCATATTTTTGTTTGGTTTAGTTGTTTCAGACGTGTTTCTCACATCGTTGTCCCAAGCTGTGACCGGAACCGGGTATCACAAATTGAATTCCACCGGAAACCTCCATAGCGTTATTCGATTTTCGGGCAGGAGATTCAGTCATCGTAACTTGCGTTCGTGCAAACATGTGCATTCCGGTGTTTACCGGACGCAGCGTCCTCGAACGAAAGCCTTCCAACCAGGACGGATCGCTGCTAACTGACGTTCTCACATTTTCCATGACACTCGCCTTCATCGCCACAGGAGACATCGCCCTCCCCACTTTCCGCCATCTCATCGAGCACGGCCCGAAGCCCTGCCTGCTCATCACCCAGCCGGACAAGCCGGTCGGACGCAGCCAGAGCAGTGCGGTGCCGCCGGAGATCAAGAATGTCGCAATCGAACATGGCATCCCTGTCTGGCAGCCGGAGAAGATTGGGGAGATTGCCGATGACCTCAGGGAGATAGCCCCGGATTTCCTAGTGGTCATGGCCTACGGGCAGATCATCGGAAAGGCTGTTCGCAAGGCCGCCAAGAAAGCCATCATCAATCTCCACGCCTCCATCCTGCCGAAATACCGGGGCGCTTCATGCATCCAGTCCGCCGTCGCAAATGGAGACGAGGAAACGGGCATCACCATCATGCATGTCATCCGTGAGCTGGATGCGGGGAACATCATCTCCGTAAAGAAGATTCTCATCGGCGAAACCGAAACCGCCGGAGAGCTCCACGACCGCCTGGCCGATCTCGGCCCCGCCGCCCTTTCCGAGGCTTTGGAAATCCTCGCGAAAGATCCGCACGTCGGCACGGCGCAGAATTCCGATGAAGCCACCTACGCCAGAAAACTGCTGCGCGAAGACGGACGACTTGATTTCTCCCAACCTGCCGAAGCCATCGAAAGGATCATCCGCGCCTATCACCCGTGGCCCGGGACATTCACCGAGGTGTCCGTGAAAGGGAAGGCCAAGCGGCTCAAGATCTTCCCACCCGTGGAATTCCGAGAGCATCCACTCCCCGCCGGGGAGGTTGGCATTCACGAAGGCGATTTGCTGATCGGTTGCGGCGAAAAGTCGTTGGCGCTCTCCGAAGTCCAGCCTGAGGGCTCGAAACGAATGACCGCAGCCGCGTTCTCGAACAGCCTTTGAATGTGGAGCGTGGCTTTTCAATCCGCTTGGGTTGGCGTCGGATGGTGTGCGCTCCCCAGAGCAGACTTCATCTTCCTAAGCCCCTCCAACATCCGTGATCTCGGACACGCGAAGTTGAAACGCACATAACCAGGCCAACCGAAAAATGTTCCGTCGGAAAGGAAGAGCCCCGCTTCCTTCTCGAAGAAGTTTGCGGGATTATCCACGCCCAGCTCGCGGGCGTCGATCCATGCGAGATAGGTCGCCTCCGGAGCGTGGATGGAGAGGCCTTCGCACTCTTCCGTGATGAAGCGAACAAACTCGTCGCGGTTGCCTTTCAGATACGCAATCAGTTCCTCCCTCCATGGCTCGCCATCCTTGTAGGCGGACTCGGCGGCGTAGTAGGAGAGTGCGTTGATCTCCGCTAGCGTGTGGCCGCGTGCGGCGGAAAACTTCCTACGAACGGAGTCATCCGGAATGATTGCGAAGGCATAACCAAGCCCGGCGATGTTCCAGGTCTTGCTCGGCGAAAGCAGGGTGATGCTGCGCTTGGCGAGATTTTCCGGAAGTTCAAGGGCGGAGAAATGTGGGGTGGCCGCCTCGTCGAAAATGAGGTCGCAGTGGATCTCATCGGATACGAGGACGAGATCGTGCGCCTCGCAGAACTCGGCGAGTTGGATGACCTCCGATTTGGTGAAAACACGACCGAGGGAGTTCTGCGGGTTGCAGAGAAGGAAAATTTTCGTATTTACCGAAATGATTCCTTCCATTTTTTCCCAGTCGAACTCCCATCGACCGTTTGTGAAAACATGATCCACGGTCAGGAGCCGCGCGCCAGCGTCCTTGTGCACTCCGAGAAAAGGCGGATATACGGGGGTGCAGGTCATCAGCTCCTCACCCTCAGCGCAGAAGGCGCGGGCGGCGAGAGAAAGGGCGGGAACCAGGCCTCCGAGGTGGATCAGATGATCCTCGTTGAGCGAGACCTTGCGGCGCGTTTCCAGGTAGTCTCGGATCGCATCGACGACACCCGCATGAGCCTGCGCATAACCGAACACGCCATGATCCACTCGGTCATGCAGGGCTTTCAGGATGGCCGGAGCGGAAACAAAATCCATGTCGGCCACCCAGAAGGGATCCAGCTCCGGCTTGCGGTCATACTTGATGCAGCCTGTTCCCTTCCTCGCGATGATGGTGTCGAAATCAAAATTCATGTCGCCGGGAGGCTGCCGCGCGTGGCGGCGGTTTGCAACCGCCAAGCAATTCGGCATTCCATTTCCGATGGCTTTGGGAGAGGCTGCTGACCGGAATGAATTACCCTTTCTCAAATATCGGCCAAGGTCTCGCAGGCGGCAGCGGAATCGGCGAACTGATGGACGACCTCGGCCACGCCCTCGCAAACGCCGGGCCTGATCTAAAAATGCTCGGCGGCGGGCAGCCTGCACAGATCCCGGAAATCAACTCCATCTGGCAGCAGCGGCTTCGGGAGATTTCCGAAAGCGACGTGGAATCCCGGAGGATGCTAACGACCTACGACCCGCCGCAGGGAAGCCCCAACTTCATGAAGGCGATTGCCGGCCTGCTACGGGAGTCTTTCGGATGGGATGTGAGCGAGGAAAACATCGCCCTGACCAGCGGCGGGCAGACTGCGTTTTTCTACCTCTTCAATCTGCTCGCCGGGGAAATGCCGGATGGCACCAAGCGCAAAATCCTTTTCCCCTTGGTCCCCGAGTATATCGGCTATGCGGCGCAGGGTCTCGATCCGGAGATGTTCCGTTCGTTCCGCCCCGAGATCGAGCACACGGGTCCTAACGAGTTCAAATACCACATCGACTTCGAGAACATGGAAGTCGCCGACGACGTGGCGGCGATCTGCGTTTCCCGCCCGACGAATCCAACGGGCAACGTGCTGACAGACGGGGAGGTGAAACACCTTTCCGAAATCGCCAAGGAAAAGGGCATCCCGCTGATCATCGACAACGCCTACGGTGCGCCTTTCCCAGGCATCATTTTCACCGAGGCGAAACCGGTCTGGGACGAGCACATCATCCTGACGCTGAGCCTTTCCAAACTCGGGCTTCCCGGCACCCGGACGGGCATCGTGGTGGCACCCAAGGAAATCGTCCGCGCGATTTCCTCGATGACAGCGATTACCGGTCTCGCCAACCCGAGCATCGGCCAACAAATCACCCTTCCGCTAATCCGCAGCGGGGAAATCCTCAGGCTGAGCAAGGAAGTGATACTGCCCTTCTACCGGAAGAAATCCGCATTCGCACAGGCGGCGGCGAGGGAGATTTTTGGAAACCGTTTCCCATGGCACATGCACCGCAGCGAGGGTGCGCTGTTCCTCTGGCTCTGGTTTCCCGGCCTCCCCATCTCATCCGCCCAACTCTACGGACGCCTCAAGGCAAGGCAGGTGCTGGTCATCCCCGGCCACCACTTTTTCTTCGGCTGCGACGATGAGGACTGGCCGCACCGCGACGAATGCATACGCGTATCCTTCGCCATGGATGAGGAGACCGTCCGCGACGGCCTCACGATCATTGCGGAGGAAGTGGGGAATCTCACTCAGCCAGCCTGATCACTAGCTGGCCGCGCTCGATCCGGAGCTCGTCAATCCCGCGCAGCCCTCCGCCACCACCGAAAATTTCGGAAAGAAGATCCTTCCCTTTCATTCCGCCAAGCCAATCGTTCGGCAGCGAGGCACCCCAAACCGTAAGATCATCCAGAACCAGGGACGGCCTGCCTTCGGTGGTCTTGACCAGGAACCTTGCCTTGGCCTTTAGCCTTTTCCCTCCGACCACCGGAAGACCCTCATCCAGATCGGTCTCAAGCCGGGCGTGAACCTCATCGGTCGCGAGGGTAAATTTCAGTTTGTCGCCAAGATCGGTGTTCTGAGCCAGCAAACCGTTCAGCTCGCGCTCGGTGATAAGGATCTCCTTCGACCCCGGCTGATATTGCGGCTCGCCCGGTGCGGCTTCCATGGTTTCGATCTTTTGCTCAAGCGCCTGCGTTTCCTTCGCGCTCAGTTCAACCGGCTCGATCGGACGATTGAACCAGAAATACGCACCCGCGCCTGTCATCGCCAGGAGCACGAAAACAATGACCGCAACCACCAGCCATGACGGCTTCCGCTTCCGCACCAATACTGCGGTATCCGTTGAATCGGTTTCCATATTTCCGAATTTACGCAGCACAAGGCGCATGGCAAGTCCGCACGAGAACAGCTATTTCAGGGATTCAAGAACCTTGAGCTTGATGTTGCGGAAAGAAACCGGATTACCGTGATCCTGAAGGCAGATGTGCCCGGCATCCGCAGTGCCGAAACCCTTCCATTTGGAGAACTTCGATGCGGCGACCTTTTCCTTCCAGTCGTCCGAGCCGATCTCATACTCGACGTATTTCTCGCCGTTCATCCAATGCTCGCACTTGTAGTTTCCTGCAGGTGTCTTCTGGCATTTCAGGACGAAACGGTTCCATTCTCCGGTGGGTTTTGTCGTATCCTTGTCCGCTGCATATAAACCATACATCCATCCGGATTTCTGGGGATCACTCCCTTTCGCATTGTCCTGAATCTGGGCTTCGGGTCCCGTCAGGTAGGGCGGGCCTTCGGTTTCCAGCACTTTGAACATGATCCCGGAATTGCCCGACTCGCTGATCTTCCAATCGATCGAAAGCTCGAAGCTCTCGTATTTTTCCTTGGTGATGACATCGCCACCTTTCCCTTTCTGGGAGAGCGCTCCGTCTTCAACAGTCCATGCGGCGGGCAGCGCGTCCTTCTTGTATCCACGGAAATGCTGCGAGGCATCCTTGCCATCGAAGAGCAGCACCCAGCCATCGGCCTTTTCAGCGGCGGTCAGTGAATTTGGTTCTGAGTCTGCGAAAGCCGCTGGAGCGAGGCAGGCGGCGAGGAATGTGAGGAGGAGTTTTTTCATGGGGTATTGGTTAGATACTCGGAAGTTCCGCGATCCTGTCAAAGCATTTGAAATCTGAATCACCTCCCTGTCGCACCGCGTCAAAATGTCCCGCAAAGTCGCGCCATCCTGTCCCGAATCCATCTTCCGGTCAGATGCCTCATTCTTCACAAACCACAGATAACCAATAATATATAACAACGCGAAGCGTTCAGGCACAAGCCATGCGAGGGAGGAGCAGCAACCATTTTATCAATCATGTCAAAAATTCTAGGAATCGACCTCGGCACCACAAACTCCTGCATGTCCGTCATGGACGGCGGCGAACCAACCGTTCTTGAAAACTCCGAAGGTGCACGCACCACGCCATCCGTGGTCGCATTTGCGAAAAACGGCGAACGCCTAGTCGGCCAAGCAGCCAAACGCCAGGCCGTCACCAACCCGAAGAACACCATTTTCTCCGCGAAACGCCTGATCGGTCGGAAATTTTCCGAACTCACCGATGCCGACAAGCGTATGCCCTACAAGATTGTCGCAGCCTCCAATGGAGACGCCCACATCCAGGTCGAAGTCGCTGGCGAAACCAAGACTTACAGCCCGCAGGAAATCGCAGGCATGGTTCTCGGCAAACTAAAAGCCGATGCCGAAGCCAAGATTGGTGAGAAAATCACCCAGGCGGTCATCACCGTCCCCGCCTACTTCAACGACTCCCAGCGCAACGCCACCAAGGCCGCCGGGGAGATCGCCGGACTCGAAGTCCTCCGCATCATCAACGAGCCGACCGCCGCCGCACTCGCCTACGGTCTCGACAAAAAATCCGATGAGAAAATCGCCGTTTATGACCTCGGCGGCGGCACCTTCGACATCTCCGTCCTCGAAATCGGCGACGGCGTCTTCGAAGTCCTCGCCACCGATGGCGACACCCAGCTCGGTGGCGACGATTGGGACAACGCTCTCATCGAATACATTGTCGGCGAGTTCAAGAAAGACCAGGGAGTCGATCTTTCCAACCAGGCCGATGCCCTTCAGCGTATCAAGGAAGAGGCGGAGAAAGCGAAGATCGCCCTCTCCTCCAGCCAGTCCTACGACATCAACCTGCCCTTCATCACGGCGGACGCCACCGGACCGAAGCACATCCAACTCACGCTTTCCCGTTCGAAGCTGGAACAACTCACTGATAAGCTCTTCGCCCGCACCAAAAAGCCGGTCATCGACTGCCTCAAGGAAGCCGGAGTCTCCGCATCCGACATCGACGAACTCGTCCTCGTCGGCGGCATGACACGGATGCCCAAAGTCGTCGAGATCGCCCGCGAACTCGCAGGCCAGACACCACATCAAGGCGTCAACCCGGACGAAGTCGTCGCCATCGGCGCGGCCATCCAGGGCGGCGTGCTCCGCGGTGATGTGAAAGACGTCCTTCTCCTCGACGTGACTCCCCTCACTCTCTCCATCGAAACGGAAGGCTCCCGCGCCACCCCGATGATCGAGCGCAACACCACCATCCCGGCCAAGAAGTCACAGGTGTTCTCCACCGCTTCAGACAACCAGCCCGCCGTTGACATCCGCATCTCCCAGGGCGAGCGCCCGATGTTCGTTGACAACAAGCTGCTCGGAAACTTCAAACTCGATGGCATCTCCGCCGCCCGCCGTGGTGAGCCACAGATCGAAGTCACCTTCGACATCGACGCGAACGGCATCCTCCACGTTTCCGCCAAGGACAAGCAATCCGGCAAGGAGCAGAAAATCTCCATCCAGGGTTCCTCCGGACTCTCCAAGGAAGAGATCGAAAAAGCCAAGCAGGACGCCGAAGCCCACGCCGAGGAAGACCGCAAACGCGTCGAAAAGGTCGATGCCGTCAATAAAGCCGAGAACCTCGCCTTCTCCGTCGAGAAACAACTCGAGGAACTCGGCGACAAGGCACCCGCCGAACTCAAGACCACTCTTGAGGAAAAGGTCAAAGCCGTCCGCGACGCCATCACCAGCGATGACATCGAAAAAATCACCGCCGCCTCCACCAACCTCGAAAACTCCCTCCAACAACTCGCCGAAGCCGCACAAGCACCCGGCGCGTCCATGGGCGGAGACCCCGATGTCCAGCCAGCCGATGAATCCGGAGAATCCTCCGAACCCAAGAAAGCCAAGGGCAAAGTCGTCGACGCTGAAGTGGTCGATTAACCGGATGTAGTGGTGACCTTCGGTCGCCACTCACCGTGGCGGCGGATTGCATCCGCCATGCCAATCAAACATCACACACAATGGCATGGCGGATAAAATCCGCCGCCACACTCAAATGACCCTCACCACCAAACACCAACGCCTCACCGCGCTGCGACCGCTCTCCCCGGAGTCGGTTGCCAGCCTTGCGGCGGCGTGGGATGTGAGGATGGTGTATGAATCGAACTCCATCGAGGGCAACTCCCT
>Ga0163144_10014775_pt1 | contig 16178 bp, 15 predicted proteins | sample OliLak19BULKMAT1_FD_123175 | JGI IMG/M metagenome (GOLD analysis project Ga0163144, IMG submission 123175) | Freshwater microbial mat bacterial communities from Lake Vanda, McMurdo Dry Valleys, Antarctica - Oligotrophic Lake LV.19.BULKMAT1 | ecosystem: Environmental > Aquatic > Freshwater >... | reverse complement strand
CGGCATTCGCAAGCGGACATCGGGCTAGCCCGGCAACTGCTCGGGTATGTGCCTGCGGTATCGCTGGAAGACGGGATGACGCAGACGGTAGAGTGGTATCGCGGGGCTTGTGCGCCCTGTCCGTGAGGCGAGCGCTAAACTCCGGGCGTGGATCTGATCACACCTTTGCTTGCATCGCTGCTGCCTGTGTGGATTGTCGTGCCGATTGCGGCCGCGGCGATCCTGGTGCTGGCGGGGCATGTGATGGCGCTGCAGCAGACGGCGATGCCGTCGCGTCGGAGGCGGCTGCGGACGGCGAGCGGACTGTTGATGATGATGGTCGCGTCCTTGCTGGCGTATGCGCTGGGAGTCGCGCCGACGGTGGGGAACCCGACAACGAACCCCGATGCGGCGCGGACGTTTCTGTTTGTGTGGTCGGCGATCATGTCGCTGCTGGCGATCGTGATCGGTCTGGCGGCGCTGGATGTGACGCACACAGCGCGGCTGGCGCTGCTTGCGCGGCGGAAGCTGCGGGAAGAACTGCGGAAGGATCTTCGGGCCACGCATGATGAGCACCGCTCCGCATGAGCACGCCGCCAACACCAGAGCGTGCCAAGGGCGGGCCGTTGCCGGGCCTGCTTGGGCGGCTTGCGGCGGGTGTTTATGGATTGGCGATCGGGAGGCGGAACCGCGCGTTTGACGCGGGTCGGGGCGTTGCAACGCTGCCGCTGCCGGTGGTGAGCGTGGGGAATCTGTCAGTCGGCGGGACCGGCAAGACGCCGATGGTGGCGCACCTGTGCCGGGTGCTGCTGGAGCGGCGCGTGCGGCCGTGCATCGCGATGCGCGGGTATGTACGCGGCAAGCGGGGCGGGGCGGGGAGCGGCTCTGATGAAGCGGACCTGTATCGGCGCGAGTTTGCCGAGAGCGTGGATGTTGTGGCCCAACCCGACCGCGCGGAGGGTGTGCGGGAGCTGCTTGCGGCGGGCGGAATGCCGCGGGCGGTGATCCTGGATGACGGGTTTCAGCATCGCCAGATCCGGCGTGATCTTGACATCGTGCTGATTGATGCATCGCGCGACCCGTTCGGGGATCGGCTGCTTCCGGCGGGATGGCTGCGGGAGACGACGGCATCGCTTGGGCGGGCCTCGTGCGTTGTGGTGACGCACTGGGAGCTTGCGCAGCGCGAGGAGCTCATGGAGCTGCGGCGGAAAGTGGAGCGGGCGACCGGGGGGCCGCCGATTGCGATGACGCGGCACCTGTGGACAGCATTGTCGGAGGGGGGCGAAGCGGGCGAACGATTACTGCCGCTTGATTGGCTGCTGGGCAAGCGGGTTGTCGGGGTGTGCGCGATCGGGAACCCACGCGGTTTCACGGATGCGCTCGCCGCGACGGTGGGGAGCGAGGCGCAGACGGAGTTCATCGTGCGGCCGGATCATGACCCGTTCGATGCGGCGACGGTGGATCGAATTCTGGAAACGGCGCGGCGGGTTTCGGCGCAGGCGATCGTGATGACGGACAAGGACTGGTCGAAGCTGCGGAGGGTGGAGCGGTCGGCGTGGCCGTGCCCGGTCGTGCGTCCCGTTCTGTCGCTGGGGTTTGTGGAGGGGCAGCGCGAGTTTGAGCGGCTGGTGCTGGCAGCGGTACAGAGGCGACCGCTGAGGTAGACTTGCGCCATGCCTGCACAGCGATTTGCGCCGTTTGGAACGACGATCTTCACCGAGATGACCCTGCTTGCGCAGAAGCACAACGCGGTGAACCTGGCGCAAGGATTCCCGGACTTTGATGGGCCGCGGTTTGTGATCGAAGCGGCGAGGGAGGCGCTTGAATCGGGGCACAACCAGTATGCCCGGATGTTCGGTCTGCCGGCGCTGAACCGCGCGATCGCGGATCAGTGGATGCGGTTTACCGGGCAGGAGATAGATCCCGATCGGCAGGTGACGGTGACGAGCGGGTGCACGGAGGCCATCGCGTGCGCGATGCTGGGGCTGGTTGATCCTGGGGATGAGGTGGTGCTGTTTGAGCCTTACTACGACTCGTACCGGGCGAGCGTCGCGATGGCTGGCGGAGTGCCGCGGTTTGTGACGCTTCGTCCGCCGACGGGCGCGGGGCGGGATGGGGTGGCGGCGCCGGGGGCGTTCTGGTTTGACCCCGATGAGCTGCGAGGGGCGATCACGGACCGGACACGGTTGATTCTTGTGAACACGCCGCACAATCCGACGGGAAAGGTGTTCACGCGGGAAGAGCTGGAACTGATCGCGGGGGTTTGCCGAGAGCGCGAGATCATCGCGGTGACCGATGAGGTTTATGAGCGGCTGACATATGAACCGTCGCAGCCGCACATCCGGCTGGCAACGCTGCCTGGGATGGCGGAGCGGACGCTGACACTTTCGAGCCTGGGCAAGACGTTCAGCCTGACCGGGTGGAAGATCGGCTGGGCGATCGGAACACCGGAGCTTTGCGGGTCGGCTCGCTCGGCGCATCAGTTTCTGACCTTTGCGACGGCGACCCCGCTGCAGATGGGGGCCGCGGCGGCGTTATCGCGGGACGGAGAGTCTGAGCGGGTGATCGGGGAACTGGTAGAGACGCTGCGCGAGGGGCGGGAAACGGTGGCGGGTGCCCTTGAGGGGCTGGGGATGACGGTGTACCAGCCCGCGGGGGCGTATTTCATCATCGCGGATTTCACAACCGGGCCGCGGGGGAGCTCGTTCTCGGACGATCAGGACTTCTGCAAGAGGTTGACGGCGGAGGCGGGGGTCGCGGCGATCCCTCCGAGCGTGTTTTATCAGAACCGGAAGCATGGGCGGCGGCTGGCGCGATTTGCGTTCTGCAAGCGTCAGGAGACATTGAAAGAGGCCGTTCGCAGGATGCAAGTGTGGGCAGCCCGCGGCTGAGCCGATCTGTATGGATACAGGACGTGCCATCCACCAACGCGGAGAGTTGAGGGTGGTGCCGCGATTGGACCGACCCAAGCTGAAGCGTGAGCGGGGATTGGTTGCATTGCATCGACCCAGCTGACGGGCTTGTGCGTACCGGAGAGCATATGTTTCAGAATCAAAAGAGCACCGCGTTTGGCCGTTTGAGTTTTTCTCGCGCGCAGCGGCTTGCCAGGCGGGCGGAGTCGGGCGGGCTTGGCAAAGTCGAGTTGCTTGAGCCGCGGCTGGTGCTGGCGATCAACCCGACGGCGGAGGAGCAGTTCATGATGGAACTGCTCAACCGGTTTCGCACCGATCCGCAGGGGGAGCTTGATCTGCTGACGAGCAGCCTGTCGGGAGAGGCGCGTTCGACTGATCCGGATATCAACAGTGCGCTGGATTTCTTCAACACATCGGGGCCGGTGCTGCAATCGCAGTGGGCCAGCCTTACGGCGGTTCCCGCGCTGGCGTGGAACGAGGCGTTGTATCAGATGTCGGAGCTGCAGTCGCAGAACATGATTCTGGATGACATGCAGGAGCACAACCTGCCGGGTCGTCCGGGGCTGGCGGCGCGGGCGGATACGTTCGGGTACAGCTACACGATCCTGGGGGAGAACATCTTTGCGTTCGGTGAGAGCGTGTTCCATTCGCACGCGGCGTTTGCCATCGACTGGGGCTCCGGGCCCAACGGGATTCAGAACCCCCCGGGTCACCGCCAGAGCATGATGTCGAGCCAGTTCCGGGAGGTGGGCATCCGGATCCTTCCGGAGACGTCGCAATCGACGAGTGTTGGGCCGCTGGTGGTGACACAGAACTTTGGCAACCGGCAGAGCTTCGGGGATGCATGGCTGCTGGGCGCGGTGTTTGACGACACGAACGCGAACGAGCTCTACACGGTCGGGGAAGGCCTTGGCGGGGTGACGGTGACGGCGGTGGGGAACGCCGGGACGTTCATCACGTCGACGTATGACGCGGGCGGGTATCAGATGCAGTTGCCGGCGGGGTCGTACACGGTGACATTCAGCGGCGGGGAGTTTGGCGCAGCGCTTTCGATCCAGGATGTGATCGTGGGCGCGAGCAACGCCAAGGTGGATGCGATCGCCGGGCAGGCGACGCCGGTTCCGGCAATCAAGGTCTCGGGCAACGGTGTTGTGATCGGAAGCGGGGACAGCACTCCCGATCTTGCGGATCACACGGCGTTCGGATCGGTCAACATCGCAGCAGACCCGGTGGTGCGAACGTTCACGGTCATGAACGATGGCACACTGGGTTTGAACATCATCGGACTGCCTCGGGTGACGCTGGCGGATGACTCGGCGGGCGTGTTCACGCTGACGATGGATCTTGCGCTGGCGTCCATTGGGCCGGGAGAGGAGTTGACATTCCAGATTTCGTTCGACCCGGAGACGGTGGGTCTATATGGCGCGACGGTGACGATCGCGACCAACGACCCCGAGTTCCCGGAGTTCCGGTTCACGATCCAGGGGCGGGGCATCTCGCGTCCGGATGCTGTGGTGATGGGACGGGGCGTGGCGATCGCCGACGGAACGACAGAGATTTCGGGTGCCAACGCGACGTGGTTCAACACTGCGCACGTGGATGGGGGCATGACGACGCGGGAATACACGATCCGCAACGACGGGACCTCGGCGCTGGCACTGATTGGCAACGTGCGGATCGCCGGGCCGAACATGGGTGCGTTCCGGGTGATCAGCCAGCCAGGCACATCCACGATCGAGCCGGGGGAATCCACGACGTTCACGGTCCGGTTTGACCCTGGGACCCGCGGACAGAAGAACGCGCGAGTGGTATTTGAGACCAATCAGCCGGGGCTTCGGAACTACAACTTCTCGATCCGCGGGCGGGGCTTTGTCACGGCGATTGCGGGCGTGCGTGGGGACGCGCGGGTGATCGAGCACGGGGACAACACGCCGCGACCGGGGGACAACACAGACTTCGGACGCCTGAACGTGGAGAACCGCCGGAAGCGGCTGGAGTTTTCGGTGCGGAACGACGGAAAGGGGCTGATGCGCCTCACGACACCGGCGCGGGTGAACATCACCGGTCCGGATGCGGGCGACTTCCGGCTGGTGACCCGGCCGGCGGAGTTTGTGAACTCGGGCAAGCGGAGCGTGTTTGCGATTCGGTTCGATCCGTCGGCGGAAGGCGAGCGGAATGCATGGGTGGTGATCCGGACGAATGACCCTTTGACGCCGCGGTTCACGTTCCGGATCACGGGGGAAGGTTTCTCGATCGGGTGAGGGGCTAGGGAGGAAGAAAGAAGAAACCCGATGGTGACCGGTCCGAACCTATAGTGTGCCAACATGAAGGGACGGAACGTCACAATCCCGGGGGGGCAGCGCGGGCAGTCGCGGATGATGCACGCGGTGCTGCGCGGGATCGCGGGGCTGTGTCTGTGCCTGCTTGGGGTGAGTGCGCAGGGTCAGAGCGGCGCAGGACAGTCCCCCAGCGTGCCGCTGTCGGCCGGGCGGAGCGCCAAGGACGTGGCGGTGATCACTGTGCACGGGGTGATCGACGCGTGGACGGCGTTCAGCATCAAGCGGCGGATCGAGCGGGCGGAGCGGGATGGGGCGGATGCGATCGTGTTTGAGATCAACTCGCCCGGCGGCGGGGTGGGTGCGGTGGAGATCGTGTGCAACGCGATCAAGGCCTCGCAGGTGAGCAACACGGTGGCGTGGGTGCGGCCGCAGGCATATTCGGGGGGCGCGATCATCGCGCTGGCGTGCAAAGAGATCATTGTCACTGAGCACGCGCAGTTCGGGGATGCGCTGCCGGTTGCGTTTTCGCCCATGACGGGGCTGGTGAACCTGCCGGATGCGGAGCGGGAGAAGTTCATCGGGCCGCTGCTTGCGGAGGTGGTGGATTCGGCTCGGCGAAACGGTTACGACGAGATGCTGGTGCAGCGGTTTGTCCGCCGCGGCGTGGAGCTTTGGCTGATCGAGCATCCGCAGACGGGGGAGATCTACTTTGCGACCGAGTACGAGGCGACGGCGGCGCTTGGGACTGCGCCCGACCGGACGAACCCGCGTGTTCCGTCGGTGACAGGGCCGGTCGGTGGGAGCGGGCCTGCGCAGCCGGTGGAAACGGGGATTCAAGAGGAATCGCTGCGCGGACCGGAGGCCGAGGGGACGCCGCTTGATTTTCTCCCGGCGGATCCGCGGACACCGGAAGCGACGCGTCGGTTTGTCGATGGGGAGCTTCAGGAGCGGGGGCAGGCAAGCCGGCGGCCGGATTTCCGCACGCCGGAGCACGCGGGCCGCTACCGACTGGTTGAGTATGTCGGCGATGGGCACGGCCTGTTGATTGTGCATGCCCCGGAGATGCTGCGGTATCGCCTTGCGGTCGGGACGATCAACACCGATGAAGAGATGGCAGCGTTCTTTGGCGCACAGAACGTGGTGCGGCTGAACGAGACTTGGTCGGAGGGGCTGGCGCGGTTTCTGACGCAGAGCTGGGTGCGGGGCCTGCTGATCGCGGTGTTCCTGGTGTGCCTGTTTGTCGAGATGACGCACCCGGGCGTGACAGCGCCGGGGTTGGTGGCGGCGCTTGCGCTGCTCGCGCTCATTGTTCCGCCGGTGCTGGTGAACATGGCGGCGTGGTGGGAGATCCTGGCGATCCTGCTGGGGATTGTGCTGATCGGGATGGAGCTGTTTGTGCTGCCGGGGATCGGGGTGTTCGGGGTGCTGGGGGTGATCTTCCTGTTTGGCGGCCTGATCGGGACATTTGTGGGCGGGGGAGGGCTTTTCCCGGATAGCGCGCAGGGGCGGAGCGAACTCTCGACGGGGGTGCTGACGGTGGTGATTTCGGCGATCGCCAGCGGCGGGATAATGTACATGATCGCGAAGCATCTGCCATCGACGCCGCTGCTGAATCGGCTGATCCTCAAGGAAACGCTTGCGGATGGCGAATCGACGACCATGCTATCGGCGATGTCTCAGCACACAGGGACGATCGCGGTGGGGACGATGGGCCGCGCGATGACGCCGCTGCGACCCTCGGGGCGGGTGCTGATCGGCGATGAACTGGTGGATGCGGTGGCGGAGTATGGATTCGTCCCGGCCGGGGCGACGGTGCGTGTGATCTCGTCGGATGGATTCCGTACAGCGGTGGAGGTTGTGGAGGGTGGGACGGAGCAGGCCGGGAACCCGGGGAGTGCGTAGTCGATGATCGAATCTTTGTTACTGTGGGGGATTGTGCTGGTCTGCGTGTCGCTGGTGCTGCTGGCGGCTGAGGCGTTCATTCCGTCGGGCGGGTTGATCTCGCTGGTGGCGGCGGCGGTTGCGATCAGCGGGGTGGTGTGCCTGTTCAAGTTTGACTGGAAGTGGGGCCTTGTCGGGGGGGGCACCGTAGCGGTGATGGGGCCGCTGGTATTCATGTTTGCGTTGCAGTTGATGCCAAGCACCCGCATGGGGCGGACGCTGATGTTTGGCGAGGCTGGGGAGGAGCGGCCGGTGGTCGGGGAGGAGGGCGCGCACGAGCTGGATGCGCTGGTGGGGACAGAGGGCGTGGTGCTGACGGATCTGCGGCCGGTGGGGACCGTTCGGCTGGGGGGTCAGCGGGTCGATGCGCTGGCTGAGTTTTCGTATATTCGTGCGGGGAGCACGGTTCGCGTGGTTTCGGTCGATGGAACAACTATCAAGGTCCGCGCGGTCTGATCTGCGCGGTGGGCGGTTGCGAGTAGCTTTGTCGCTATACTCCGCGGACTCGGATCGGCTTGCGGTTCGAAGATACGTGGAGCTTGCTGCATGGACACCATCTGGATTATTGTCGGCGTGGTCGTTGCCCTGTTTGTGCTGGTTCTGGCCTTTGTGGTCGGACAGTTTGCAAACCTCTGGATTCAGGCGCTGTTCAGCAACGCGCGGGTGAGCCTGGCGGAACTGATCGGGATGCGCCTGAGGAAGGTCGACCTGCGGACGATCGTGTATAGCCGGATCCGGGCGAAGAAGGCCGGGCTGGATATCTCGACGAATCAGCTTGAGTCGCACTATCTCGCGGGCGGGCGGGTGCCGCATGTGACCTCGGCGCTGATCGCGGCGCGGGGCGCGAAGATCAATCTGAGTTGGGAGACGGCCACGGCGATCGACCTTGCCGGGCGTGACATTCTGGAGGCGGTGCAGACGTCGGTGAACCCGAAGGTGATTGACTGCCCGGGGCCGACGAGCCCGAGGCCGACCATCGACGCGGTGGCGAAGAACGGGATTCAGCTCAAGGCCAAGGCGCGTGTGACGGTGCGGACGAACATCGCGCGGCTGGTTGGTGGTGCGACGGAAGAGACGATCGTGGCGCGCGTGGGGCAGGGAATCGTATCGACGATCGGCTCGGCGGTCGACCACAAGCACGTGCTGGAGAACCCCGATGAAATCTCAAAGAAGGTGATGGCGTCGGGGCTGGATGCGGGGACGGCGTTCGAGATTCTGTCGATCGACATCGCGGATATCGACGTGGGCGAGAACATCGGCGCGAAGCTCGATCTTGATCAGGCCCGGACGAACAAGGAAATGGCCCAGGCGGAGGCCGAGAAGCGGCGTGCCTTGGCCGTCGCGGCGGAGCAGGAGTTCAAAGCCGAGCAGCAGAAGAACCGCGCGCTGGTGGTGCTGGCGGAGGCGGAGATTCCCAAGGCGATCAGCGAGTCGTTCCGCAACGGGAACCTGGGGATCATGGATTATTACAAGATGCGGAACCTGCAGGCGGACACGTCGATGCGCGGGGCGATCGCAGGCGGGGACCCGGCGCAGTCGGGCGGCGTCGCCGGCGGCTGAGCAGGCTCAGCGGGCGGAGCGGTTGTACGTCATTCCGGCCCACTGGGTGGGGATGCCTTTGCGGAGGTCGGCGGCGGCCTCGGTGAGGATGCGCGACAGCAGCCACGCGCCCACGGGGAAGGTGGGCACGCCGATCAGGGGCGTGCTGCCGAGGGATGCACACGCGAAGATCGCGGAAAAGAAGAAGAGCACGGCGGCAAGGCCCAGGCCCAGGGCCCAATCGACCACGCCCCCCCCACTGCCAATGGCGCGGAGCGCGAGGCCGGCAATGCCGCCCGCGGCGGCGAGGGCGGGGAAGACGATCCCGAACAGTCGCAGACGCCAGGCGATGCCGGTGAGGCGGGAGCGCTTGCGGTTGGCGGACTCGGTGAAGATGCGCTTCCAGCCGCGGCGGAACTCGGCCCAGTTGGCGTACATCCGGCAGTGAAGCAGGCCGTCGGCAAGGAAGACGCCGAGGGGGACCTTGGCGCGGTCGGCGGCGCGAGCGAGTTCGACATCTTCGAGCACGGCCCAGTGCACCGCCTTGTGGCCTTCGAAACGGTCGTAGGCGTCGCGGCGGATCATGATGAACTGTCCGTTGGCGAAGGGTCGCTCCTGGCTTGGGAAGTTGGTGCGGGTCATCGGGTACATCCGGATGAGTTCCATCCCGGCGACGGGCTGGGCAACCAGCTCGAACCATGTGTCGCGAGTGAGGGTGCTGAGGAGGCTGAGCATCTCGATGCGGCGATGGTGCATGAGGCCGAGGCAGGCCTTGAGGCAGAGGGGGTCGAGGGAGGTATCGGCATCGGCAAAGAGCAGGACATCCGCCGCGCGGGCGGCGGGGGCGGAGTTCACCGCGGTCCAAAGCGCGTTCACTTTTCCGGCCCATCCGTCGGGACATTGGGTGATGGTGACGATGCGGGCGCGGGTATCGGCGGCTGCGCCGAGCGATTGCCGGAGGACGCTTTCGGTCTGGTCGGTGCAGCGATCCAGGGCGAAGACGAGGGACAGGCGGTCGGCGGGATAGTCCTGCTGGAGGAGGGACGCGGCAACGTGGCCGATGCAGGACTGCTCGTTGTGCGCGGGGACGATGACACAGACGGAGGGCCAGTCCGTTTCAGAAAGGGGATGCTTGAGCCCGGCGCGGGCGCTTGGGATGAACAGCCAGGTGCGAACGACGTGGTAGATCACCGCGCCCCAGTAGAGCAGCACACCGGCGGAGATGACGCAGGATGCCCAGAGGAGGATGGTGAGGAGGATTGGGATTGCTGTGCTTCCTGAGGGGAGACCGGCGGTGGGGTGCAGCGCCGATAGACTGCGGCATGGCTCACGGGGCAAAGCGTACGTCCGGGAAGGTCGATCTGCGCACATTGCTGAGGCGCGAGGTGCGGCGGCAGGACAGGCTGCTTGATGGGCCGCGGGTGGTGTTGAGTGCTGAGGCGTCGCGGCGGCTTGACCGGGCGAGCGCCCAGGAGTTTGGAGTTCCGTCGATCGTGCTGATGGAGCATGCCTCGCTGGGGCTCGCGGGGGCGGTGCGCGAGGTGTGCAGGAAGTCGAGGGCGGGCGTGCTGATCTTGGCAGGACCTGGGAACAACGGCGGTGACGGAACGGCGTGCGCGCGGCACCTGCTGAATGCCGGGGTTGAGCGGGTGTCGGTGGTGCTGGTGGCGGAGCGGGGGCGAGCACAGGGGGATGCGGCGACGAACCTGGTCATGGCGGAGCGGATGGGCGTTCGGGTGATCGCGGGACACAAGCGCCCGGGGGCAGCGATCCGCCGGGAGGAAGCGCGGTTGGGGGAGCCGCTGCTCATCGTGGATGCACTGCTGGGGACGGGGCTAAGCAGGCCGGCGGCGGGCGCTGCGCTGGAGGCGATCCGTGCATGCAATGCGCTGCGGGAGGCCGGGGCTGATGTGGCGACGCTTGCGGTGGATGTACCATCGGGATGTGATGCGGACTCGGGATGCCCCCCGGAGGGCGGAGAGGCGATTGTGGCGGATGGGACGTTGACCATGGCGGGGATGAAGGCCGGGCTTCGGGGGCGGGCAGGGCGAGAATGGGCGGGGATCGTGGGGATTGTGTCGATCGGCGCGCCCCGCAAGTTGCTGCGGCGACTGGGGAAAGCCGATAGCGCATCTGAGGGACGCGGCCCGAAGCCGGGTTTCCGCCGCGATGGCGGCGGTTGACCGGTATAGGAGGACCGTAGACGATTGGCCTGAGGAGCCCGCCGATGCCCGTTCGTATGGAGCTCTCGCGCATTCTGATTCGGGAGCTCAATGACTATCAGATCATTGAGCTTCGTGAAGTCGCGGCGACGCCGTCTGAGGATGGCGAGGAGGCCTATTCGCAGGTTGAGAACGGGCGATCGTTCCCGATCGTGATCGGTCTGCCCGAGGCGCAGGCGATCGAGCGCCGGCTGAAGGGGATCCCTATCAAGCGGCCGCAGACACATGACCTGTTGATGAGCATCATCGAGCAGCTTGGCGGCCGTCTGGTTTCGATCACGATCAATGACCTTTCGGAGCACACGTTCTTCGCCCTGATCGAGATTAAGACGAAGGATGGGAAGACGGCGAAGATTGATTCTCGTCCGAGCGATGCGATCGCGATCGGGATTGCGAACAACGTGCCGATCTTTGTGGCCGAGCATGTGCTGGATGCGGCGCAGAGCGAAGAACCCTGAAAAAGTCGGATACGGGGCAGGGGGTGTACAGTCGCGGTGCGTTCGCGCTTTCGATCGGTCGCTTTGATCCGCTTGTCATGGCATTTGCACCTCACATTTCCGCGGCGGCGTATGTCACCTCCGGCGTCCCCGGCACGGGCGGGAAGCTGAAGGAACGCCCTGAAGACTTTCTGGTCGAGGAGATCCCGGCGTATGAGCCCGGCGGCAGCGGCGAGCATCTCTATATGCTCGTTGAGAAGCGGGACATGGCGACGCTGCACATGACACGGGTGATCGCCGAGCACTTTGGCGTGAAGCCGATGGCGGTGGGGGTGGCGGGGCTGAAGGACAAGCGGGCGATCACGCGTCAACTGGTGTCGGTGCATATTCCGGGGAAAAAGCCTGCTGACTTTCCATCGCTGACGCACGAGTCTCTAACCGTGCACTGGACGGATCTGCACGCGAACAAGCTGCGGCGGGGGCACCTCAAGGGGAACCGGTTTGTGATCAGGATTCGGGGGATCGAGCCTTCCAAGGTTGTGCACGCGTACAAGTCGCTGGCCATTCTGGCGGCGCGGGGCGTGCCCAACCGGTTCGGGCCGCAGCGTTTCGGGCATATGCAGCGGAACCACGAGGTGGGCCGCGCGATGATCCTTGGGGAGCATCAGCGGGTTCTCGACTTGATCCTGGGGCCTTGCGCTGAGTTTCCGCTGGTGCAGGCACGGGCACGGGAGCTTTATGCGGCGGGCGACCTGGAGGGCTCGCTGGCGTTGATGCCGCGATCGGCGCACACGGAGGTGCGTTTGCTGCGGACGTTGATCCGCGGCGGGAACGCGAAGCGTGCGGTGTATTCGATCGAGCCGCCGGAGCGGTCGTTTCTGGTGACGGCGTTTCAGTCGGCGATCTTCAACGCGGTGCTGGAGGGTCGGCTGGGTGGGGGGACGTTTGACCGGCTGCTTGAAGGGGACCTGGCGTTTAAGCATGAGAACGGAGCGATCTTTGCGATCGGGGCCGCGGAGCTTGCCGATGCGTCGGTGCGGGCGCGGCTGGAGCAAGGGGAAATTTCGCCGACGGGGCCGATGTGGGGTGCGGGGATGATGGCGGCATCTGGCGCGCCGGGTGAGGCGGAGGCGGCCGCGCTGGCGGAGTCTGGGGTAACGCTTGAGCAACTCTCCGAGTACATCCGCGCGGCGCGGATCGAGGTGGAGGGCGCGCGACGTCCGCTGCGGGTGCCGCTGACGTACCCCGACATCGAAGGCGGGATGGATGAGCACGGGCCATACATCAAGTGCCGGTTTGAACTGCCGCGGGGCTCGTTTGCGACGGTGGTGATGGATGAGATCATGAAATCGGGCGAGGTGATGGAGGAGGATGTGTGAACGATTCGTGCGTGAAGATCGTGGTGTTTGACCTTGGGGGCGTGGTGGTACGGATCTGCCGGTCGTGGGCGGAGGGGTGCGCGGCGGCGCGGCTTACGTTTCGCGATGAAGCGCTGGCGAGTGAAGAGATGAAGGTGCGGCGGAGGGCGATGTCGGCGCGGCACGGTCGCGGCGAGATTGCGTGTGAGGTGTATTACCGCGAGATGGCGGCGACGACGGGCGGGCTGTACACACCCGAGGAGGCCGAGCGCATTCATCATGCATGGACGCGGGATGAGTATCCCGGCGTGTATGAACTTGTCGGGCAGATTCATGAGGCGGGGATCGAGACGGGCGTGCTGTCGAACACGAATCACGCGCACTGGGTGCGTCTGGCGCCGGCGCGTGCGCGAGGCGGAGAGCGGCCGGAGTATCGCACCCCAGCGCTGATCGGGCATCTGCATGCCTCGCACATCATGGGGCTGCTGAAGCCGCAGCCTGAGATCTATCACGCATTTGCGCGGGCGACGGGGCTTGACGGAGTTTCGGGATCACGCGGGACACCGGGAGAGATCGTGTTCTTTGATGATCTGGCCGAGAACGTGGCGGCCGCGAACGCCGCGGGCTGGCGGGCGTTTCAGGTTGATCACACGGGCGACACGGCGGCGCAGATGACCGGGCAGCTGCGGGCGATGGGCGTGCTGAAGTGAGGCGGATGCGGACGCAGAGCGATCAGACTTTGAGCTTGGCTGCGACCTGAACCACCTTGCGGCCGATGCCCTCGACAACCTGACGCTTCTTCTCGTCTTTGATCGCGCCGGAGTCGTCGAAGGCCTGATCAGCCTGAGTGAGCGCGAACTGATCGGGCACCACGAAGACCTGGATGTTGCCAAGGATGGCGCGGAGGTGGACGAGGCCACGGAGCCCACCGAGCGCACCGGGGGAGGCGGCCATGAGACCGGCGACCTTGCCGGCGAACGCGGCGAGCGGCGCTTCGCCCTCGGCGGGGCGGGAGGCCCAGTCGATCGCGTTCTTCAGCGCGGCGGAAACCGACGAGTTGTATTCAGGGGAAGAAATCAGGAAGGCGTCGTGAGACTTCATCAGTGCCTTGAGCTTGACGGCGTTGGGGTGCGCACCTTCGCGGGCCTCGAGGTCTTCGTCAAAGAGGGGCAGGGGAAGCGATGCAAGATCGAGGATCGTGACTTCCGCGCCTGCGGCGCGGGCACCGTTGGCGGCGACGGCGACGAGCTTCTTGTTGTAGGAGTCGCGGCGGAGGCTGCCGGCGAACGCGAGGACTTTGCACTGTGCCATTGCGTTGAAGCTCCGTTGTGAGCGGAAGTCTACGGGCGAAGGAGGGCGTGGGGCAGGGGGCTGTGGTGCAGGGGGGGGCGGGCCGGGAGTTGGGGGAGGCGGACTTAGAAGTCCCACTGCACGCCGACGAACGCGAGGATCGAATCGCGGGCGGGGTTGCGTCCGTCGCCGGAGAATCGGCCGTTGGAGATGTGGTGCCAGCGGATACCGAGGACAAGGCGGGCACCGTGGGCGGGGCCGTCGGAGGCATCGAGGTCCTTGGTGATTCCGAACCCGGCACGCTGGATGAAGTTGAAGCCGGTTCCGCCGTCGGGGACTTCGTCGAATCCGATGAGCATGCCTGTTCCGACATCGCCGAATGCGGACCAGTCGAAATCGCCGTTGGGCCCCGACCAGAAGTGGTAGCGGAAAGTGAACATGCCGGAGAGACCGGCGGTGTTCTGGCCTGCCTGGTCGAAATACCAGCCGGTTGCCTCGACACCGAACTCGAGACGGTCGACAAGAAACGTGCTCCACGCGAAGTGGAGATTGAAGTCGTAGTCCTCATCGAAGTTGTACGCGGTGGCTCCGCCGACGGTGAGCCATTGGGAGCCTGCGCTGCCAAAGCCGGGGAGCACGACGGCTTCGGCCGGAGGATCAGCATCGGGCGCGCCAGATGCAGGCGGGGATGACTCGGGCGGCTGGGCCGCGCGGCTGAAATCCAGCTCGAACTCGCAAGGGGAAGTCAGCACGAGGGCATCGGTGCCCAATGAGGCATCGGATACGGTTGAAAGAGTGCCGGTTGCGAGGATTGCGACTGTGAGCAGCGCGGTGATCATGGGCGTGAGCGTACACCAACGGAATAGGATTGGGGATGGGTTTGGACCGAGGATCTGAGGATGCGGTTGTAGAGCGGGTGCAGCGGCTGGAAGAGGCGCTGGGCTTCGCTCAGCACGAGCACGAGCAACTCTCGGCGGAGGTGGTGTCGCTGGGGCGGCGCATCAGGGAGTTGTCGCGGCGGATCGAAAGCCTGGAGAACCAGAGCCGCGAACGTGATGCAGCGGCAAAGCAGACGAGCGGCGAGGCCGAAGACCCTGAATAGGGGCGAGGCGAGGCGGGCGGGAGGGGTGGGGAATCAGAGTATCAGTGAACGGCCGGTCATTTCCGGGGGCTGGGGGAGGCTCATCATGGCAAGCGCGGTGGGGACGACGTCGGCGAGGCGGCCGCGCGCGGCTCGCACCTCGGGCTTGAACCATCCTGCAGGGTCGGAGTCTCCGCGGAGCTTGCGGGCGCGGAAAGACTCGCCGACGATGTACAGTGGGACGTCGTAGGTGGTGTGGGCGGTGTGCGGCGAGCCGGTATCCGGATCGAACATCTGTTCGCAGTTGCCGTGGTCGGCGGTGATGATGAGTGCTCCGCCGCGCGCGACGGTGGCATTGATGAGCTGACCAACGCATTGATCGACTGCGGCACAGGCGAGGATGGCGGCTTCGAGATTGCCTGTGTGGCCGACCATGTCGCCGTTGGCGAAGTTGACGACGATGAACTGGGCACAGGAAGGCGCGTAGAGGCGGTCGAGGATGATCTTACAGACGTCCGCCGCGGCCATCTCCGGCTTCATGTCGTACGTGGCGACCTGCGGGCTCTGCGGGTTCTGGTGTTCTTCGCCGGGGTAAGGCTCATCGCGGTAATCGTTGAAGAAGAACGTGACGTGCGGGTACTTTTCGGTTTCGGCGACGCGTACTTGGCCCAGGCCCATGGAGGAGATCCATTCGCCTGCGGGGTTCTTCATGCGCGGGGGCTTGGGGAAGGCGACGCGGACAAAGGGCGCGAGTTCTTCCCAGTAGGCGGTCATGGTGACGTAGTGGAGGTCGAGCTTGGGGCCGCGATCAAAGCCGCGAACTCCCGAGTCGGGGCTTGGCTTGACTGCCGCCCACTTGTCATCAGGAAAAACGAAGGCCGCAGAGATCTCGCGGGGTCGGTCGCCACGATAGTTGTAGAAGATGACGCTGTCGCCGCTCTTGATTCGCGAGGCGGAAATCTGATCGGATGAACCGATGGCGACGGGCTGGATGAACTCATCGCCCTTGAGCGTTGTGCCGCTGGGATTGTCGTAATAGGACTGGATGGCAGCGGCTGCGCTGGGCGCGGAAGGGAGCACGCCCGCACCACCCCCCCCGCTCCCACCGATCCCGCCGGTGAGACAATCGAACGCAAGCTT
>Ga0163144_10014774_pt1 | contig 16178 bp, 16 predicted proteins | sample OliLak19BULKMAT1_FD_123175 | JGI IMG/M metagenome (GOLD analysis project Ga0163144, IMG submission 123175) | Freshwater microbial mat bacterial communities from Lake Vanda, McMurdo Dry Valleys, Antarctica - Oligotrophic Lake LV.19.BULKMAT1 | ecosystem: Environmental > Aquatic > Freshwater >... | reverse complement strand
TGACGTCCAATCCCACCATCTTCGAAAAGGCCCTCGCCGAAGGCTCCGCTTACGACGAAGAACTGTCGTCCCTGCCGGCCGATTGGAGTGCGCGCGCCTGCTTCGAGCGTCTGGCCACCACCGATGTGCAGGATGCGTGCGACGCGTTCGCGGGTGTATACGCGAGCACCAACGGTGGCGATGGCTACGTTTCCCTCGAAGTCGGTCCGGATCTCGCGCATGACGCCGCCGGCACGGTCGCCGAAGCGCATCGCCTGTGGTCCGCAGTCAACCGTCCGAACCTGATGATCAAAGTGCCCGGGACGGCGGCGGGAGGCGAAGCGGTGCAGTCACTCATTGCCGACGGGCTCAACGTCAATGTGACGCTGCTCTTCAGCACCGACGCGCACGCGCGCGTCATCGACGCCTATCTGTCCGGCCTTGAAGCCCGCGTGGCCGCTGGTCAGCCGGTTGATCGCATTGCCTCGGTCGCGAGTTTCTTCGTGAGTCGTGTGGATGGTTTGATCGATGCCGCACTCGCGACGCGCGCGGCGGCAGCTCCGGAACACACGTCGGCAGTGGAGGCGCTGCTCGGCAAAGCGGCGATCGCCAACGCCAAGCTTGCGTACCGGCTGTTCACGGACCGGTTCAGCGGCGCGCGCTGGGCGGCGCTCGCGGCGCAAGATGCGCGCGTGCAGCGTCCGCTGTGGGCCAGCACCAGCACCAAGAATCCGGCGTATCGCGATGTGCTGTACGTGGAAGCGCTGATCGGGCCCGACACGGTGAATACTCTGCCACCGGCCACGCTCGAGGCGTATCGCGATCATGGCGAGACGTCGCGCACGGTGGATGTTGCGCTCGAGGAGGCCGACGCACAGCTGGCCGCGCTTGCGGCGCAGGGTGTGGATCTTGACGCGGTGACGGCGCAGCTGCTTCAGGAAGGGCTGGCCTCGTTTGCGAAATCGTTCGACACGTTGCTCGCCGGTCTCACCGCCAAGCGTTCGCAGCTTGTGAGCGCAGGGTCGTCGCATGTCTGAAGAGGTGATCAGCGTTCCGCGGAGCGGGCCGGAAGACGCCAACCGTGCGCACCCGGATACCACCTCGTGGACCGTCACCAGCAAGCGACGCGTGTTTCCGCGCACGAAGATTGTGTGTACGCTGGGGCCGAGCAGCAATACGCCGGACAAGATCCGGGAGCTGATCCAGTCAGGACTCGATGTCGCGCGTATCAACTTCTCGCATGGCACTCACGAATCGCATGCGCGCACCATCGCGGATGTGCGCCGCGTGGCCGCAGAGCTTGGTCGCTCTGTCGCGATCCTCGGCGACTTGCAGGGCCCACGCATCCGCATTGGCGTGTTGCCCGAGCCGCGGGAGTTGCATGAGGATGAATTGATCGTTTTGGCGCCAGACAGCACGGCGACCGCTGATCAGATCCCCGTCACGTATCACCTGCTTGCCAAGGACGTCTCGCCGAGCAAGCGCATTCTCATCAATGACGGTCTGATCGAGGTGGCGGTGACCGCGGTCGAAGGTGACACGGTGCATTGTCGTGTACTGCACGGCGGAATGCTCAGCAGCAACAAGGGGATGAATCTTCCCGGCGTGCACGTTTCGGCGCCGTCACTCACCGAGAAAGATCGCGCCGATCTGGCGTTCGCGGTGGAACACGACCTCGACGCGGTGGCGCTGAGTTTCGTGCGCGTGGCCGCCGACATCACCGAGCTGCGCGAGCTGGTGCCGTCACACATGCTCGTCGTGGCCAAAATCGAAAAGGACATTGCGCTGCAGAACATCGAGGAGATTCTGCACGCGTCGGACGCCGTCATGGTGGCGCGCGGCGACCTTGGTGTCGAACTCCCGTTCGAAGAAGTGCCGATTGCACAGAAGCGCATCATCGCGCTGGCGAATCGCATGGGCCGTCCGGTGATCACCGCGACGCAGATGCTGGAATCCATGATTACGCATCCGCGCCCCACGCGTGCGGAGGCCAGTGATGTGGCCAACGCGATTCTCGATGGCACCGACGCGGTGATGCTGTCGGCGGAGACGGCGGCGGGTCAGTATCCCCGGTTGGCCGTTGAAGCGATGCGTCGCATCATTCTCGAAATCGAATCGAGTCCGCGTCCGCCGTATGCCCAGCGCGTCGAGCATCGCACCGAAGGGGCGGTGAACACCGAAGAAGCCATCGCGGCGGCGACCACGGCGGCGGTGCGTATGCTGCACGCGCCGCTGGTGGTGGTGTTCACGAAAAGCGGATTCAGTGCGCGCATTGTCTCGTCGCACCGTCCGGCGGTTCCGATTCTGGCGCTGACCGACGAGCCCCGCGTGTGTCGTCAGCTGTCGCTGGTGTGGGGCGTCATTCCGCGCCTGGTGCCCACGGCGCGCGGCTATGATCACATGGTGGCCATGGCCATGCGTGACGCGACAGATCTCAACCTGGTGGTGACCGGCGATCGGGTGGTCGTGACCGCGGGCGCGCCGTTCGATGTGCCCGGTACCACCAATCTGCTCAAGGTCGAGGTGGTGTGAACACGGAGCGGGCGTGATCGTCACGCTCTTGGGGACCGGCACGAGTTTTGGCGTGCCGCAAATCGGCTGCCGCTGTCGCGTGTGTTGCTCCAACGATCCGCGTGACCGTCGCTCGCGATGCGCCGCGTTCGTGCAGACCGCCGGCGGCACGAATCTGCTCATCGACACGCCGCCCGAGTTGCGCTTGCAGCTCGTGGCGGCGGGCCTCGGCCGAGCCGACGCGGTGCTCTACACGCACGAACATGCCGATCACATTCACGGTATCGATGACCTCCGTGCGCTGAGCGTGAAACATCGGGGCGCTCTACCGCTGTATGGCTCGCGCGAAACGCTGGACACGATCGCGACACGTTTTCCGTACGTGGTCGATCCAGGCATGCGCCCGTTACCCGGCACCACCAAGCCGGAGGGCACGCTGCATCCGGTTGAAGCGGGCGTGCCGTTCACGATCGGTGATGCGCACATCGTGCCGCTCGCCGTGCCCCACGGACGCAGCACGGTGCTGGCGTATCGTATTGGTCGCTTCGGCTACGTCACCGATGCGAAATCGCTGTCGGACGAAGTCATTGAGGCGCTGCGCGGCGTGGAGGTGCTGGTGCTGAACGCGCTGTTTCGCATACCGCATCCAACGCATCTCTCCATCCCGGAAGCGGTGACGGTCGCGCAACAAGTCGGCGCACCGCGAACGCTCTTGACGCATCTCACGCACGACCATTCGCACGCCGAACTCTCGGCTGAACTTCCCGAAGGCATCGCGCCGGCGTTTGACGGTCTCACATTCACGATCGACGACTGACCATCACGATTCACCCCCCATTCGGCATGCCGCTCTCGATCGACTTCACGAACATGATGGCCGGCCCGCTTCCGAACGGCGCTGGCATTACGGACGCGCAGTGGGCGTACGGTGCGTCTCGTTTTCAGGACGCGCACGTACGTGTGCTGGCGCGGTACGCGGCCGGCACGCTCGGGTTCATCGATCTGCCAACGGAGGAACCGCGCGTGGACGCGATTCTCGCCATGGCCGGCCGGTTTGGTGGCACAGTGGATCATGTGCTGCTGCTGGGGATCGGTGGGTCGGCGCTCGGTCCCATCGCGCTGCGTTCAGCACTCTGTCCGCCGCACTGGAACGAGCTCGACGACGCGGCACGCGGCGGGCATCCGCGTCTGCATGTGCTCGACAATGTCGATCCGGTCACGATTGCCGCCACGCTCGCCCGCCTGCCGCTCGCGCGCTCGCTGGTGCTGGTGGTCTCGAAGTCGGGTGGCACGGTCGAAACGATGGCGCAGTATCTCATTGTGCGTGAGGCGCTTGAGGCGGCACTCGGTGTGGACGCAGCACGCTCGCGCCTCGTGTTCGTCACCGATCCCGAGGTTGGTGCGTTGCGCGCCGTCGCCCGGGCCGAGGGGATCGCCACGCTTGAGATTCCTTCGAACGTCGGTGGTCGATTCAGTGTGTTGTCGCCGGTCGGACTGTTGCCAGCGGCATTGATCGGTATTGACATCCGCGGAGTGATGGCCGGCGCCGCCGCCTGCGCCGCCCGTTGTACCGGTGCGGAGTTGACGGGTAATCCCGCCGGTGTGTTCGCCGTGCTGCAGTGGCTCGCGGATACGTCGCATGGCGGTCGGATTCAGGTCCTGATGCCGTACGCGGATGGACTGCGCGACATCGCGTCGTGGTTTGTGCAGCTCTGGGCGGAGAGCCTGGGCAAGATCCGTGCGGACGGCACCAGTGTCGGTCCCACCCCGCTGCCCGCGGTCGGCGCGACCGACCAACACGCGCAAGTCCAGCTGTTCATGGAGGGGCCGCGTGACAAAACCGTGACGTTCATCAAGGTGGCCGGCCGCGAGGCGCTCGGCCTCATTCCCTCGCGTCATGCGGAGCGACCGGAGCTGGGCTATCTGGGTGGTCGCACACTGGGCCACCTGCTCGAGGTTGAGCGACAGGCGACGGCGGGGGCGCTGGCGGCGCGCGGTCGCCTGAACCTCACGATTACCGTGCCGGCGCTTGACGCCCGCAGCGTTGGCGCGCTGCTCTACCTCTTCGAGCTGGCCACTGCGTACGCCGGCGAGCTGTATGAAGTGAACGCATTCGACCAGCCCGGTGTAGAGATAGGCAAGCAGTTTGCGTATGCGATGCTGGGGAGAGCGGGGAGCGAAGCGGCCAAAGCGGAGTGGGAGTCCTTGCCTCGTCCCGATCCGAGATGGCAGGTGTGACCTGCGGCACGGCGTTGGGCTTCCGTTCAGAGGGAGTAAGGCCGAAGTTGCATCAGTCAGAGTTCCCGCCGGCCTCCCGCCGGACCCGTTCCACCGGCCGGCCATGCCCGGCACTTTGCGGCTGCTTCAGGCAGCGCTGAGGATTTGATGACGCAGCAGACCCTTCCGGCCACGCAGTTGTTCGGCGGCGCGGTGTCGGTGACCGACGGTGTGGTGCACGTGCACGAGGCGAGCGCGCTTCGCAGCGCTGACATGGACCGGCTCGTGCACGAGGCGGTGTTCGGTGAACCGATCGAGCGTGAACAGGCGCGTTGGTTGGTCTGGGAAATCGGGCAGGCCGTCGGTGTGCGCGCGGCCTCCATTCACGATCTCTACATCGCGCGTGGCCGTGGTGAGTGCAATGGGTTCACAGTGCCCGCGATCAACGTACGCGGCGCCTCGTACGATACCGCTCGTTCAATTTTTCGTCAGGCAATCGCCTTGGACGCGGGCGCGTTCTTACTTGAAATCGCTCGCTCCGAAATTGCGTACACCGATCAGCGTCCCGCCGAATATGTCACGGTGATGCTCGCGGCGGCGCTGCGCGAAGGCTTTCGCGGTCCGGTGTTCATTCAGGGTGATCATTTCCAGGTCAGCGCGAAAAAGTTTGCGACCAACCCCGAGGGTGAAGTTGACGCCGTCGTGCAGTTGGTCCGCGAAGCGGTGGCCGCCGGCTTCTACAACATCGACGTCGACACGTCGACGCTCGTTGATCTCTCGCAGACGACGTTGGAAGAGCAGCAGCGCCGCAACTACGAGCGTTGTGTCGAGATCGCGCGGGTCGTCCGTGCCGAAGAGCCGCGCGGCGTGACCATCTCGATCGGCGGTGAAATCGGCGAAGTCGGAACGGAAAACTCCACTCCCGACGAGCTTGAAGCGTTCATGGATGGCTTCACTCGCACGCTTGGGCAGGCCGCGCCCGGTACGGCGGGACTCAGCAAGATCAGTGTGCAGTCGGGGACGTCTCATGGCGGCACCGTGCTGCCCGATGGATCGATCGCCGATGTGAATCTTGATTTCGAGACGTTGGCGACGTTGTCGCAGGTCGCCCGCGACAAGTATGGCCTGGCCGGTGCCGTGCAGCACGGCGCGTCTACGCTGCCCGACACGGCGTTCTCCAACTTTCCCCAGACGGAAACGGCCGAGATTCATCTCGCGACGAACTTTCAGACCATGCTGTTCGATCACCTGCCGGAGGTATTGCGGCAGGAGATCTATGCGTGGCTGCTCGAGAACGCGAAGGACGAGCGCAAGGCCACCGATTCCGACGAGCAGTTTTTTTACAAGACCCGCAAGAAGGCGCTGGGACCCTTCAAGCGGCAGTTATGGGCGCTTCCGGACGGCGTCAAGGCAGCGCTTGGCAAGGCGTTCGACGAAAAGTTCGCCTTCCTTTTCCGGCAACTCGGCATCGCAGGGACGCGCGACATCGTGTCGCGATTCGTCAAACCGACGGCTCTGCGCCGCAAGATGCCCGTGGACGGTGTGCCATCCGTGGCCGCCGCTCCCGATGACGCGGATCTCAGTGATTGAACAGGAGGCAGCATGGGACGATATGAAGACTATGACGACGATCGCGTGGTGATTGTCGAGCGCGACAGTGGCGGTGGCAGCGGACTAGGGGCGCTGTTGCTTGGCCTTGCGATCGGCGCGGGTGCCGCACTGCTATTGGCTCCAGAGTCGGGCGAAGCCATGCGCGCGCGCATCCGACGCGAAACCAAGCGCGCGACATCGCGCGCCCGCGAGCTCGTCGACGAGGTCTCAGAGGAAGTCTCCGACACGATGGGGCGCACGCGCGACACGGTCGGCCGCAAGGTTGGGGAAGCACGCGGCGCGGTCGAAGCCCGTGCGCGCGCGGTTGGCGATGCCGTCGATGCCGGACGTACGGCGGCGCGGCAGGCGAAGGTGGAGTTGGAGCGCGCGGTGCACGAAACGAAGCGCGCCTACGAAGACGCGCGTCGCACGCAGCGCGTGACCGACGAGCCCGAGCTGGGTGACGACACCGAAGCCTCCGAAAACGCCGGTCCGGCCTGAGCTTGACGGGTGGCGCGCCGTGCTGGCGCGCCCTCGCCTCGCGGTGGTCGTCGACTATCTGCGACGTGTGTACAACGGGCTGGCCGAAGACAACGCCTTTTTTCTGGCGGGTGGTGTCGCGTTCAGCCTGTTGCTCGCACTTGTGCCGTTCGTTCTGCTGCTTGTCGTCGCGCTGACCTTTGCGCTCGGTCGGCAACCGGAGCAGGCCGCCGGAACGGTGGTCTCGCTTGCCGAAATGTTTCTTCCGCGTAACTCGTTCGAAGCGAGCGCGGTGCTCCGCACCATCGTTGACGATGTGCTGCGGACCCGGGGTGCGGTCGGGATCGGCGCGGCACTCGGTTTTGTGTGGACGAGCACGCGACTGTTCGGTTCCCTTCGTGCGGTGCTGTCCATCGTCATGGATCGCTCCGATCGCGGTATCGTCGCGGGCAAGCTGTTCGACGTCGTCGCCGCACTCGCGACGTCATTGCTGGTGCTGGTGTGGGTGGTGCTCGTTTCCTACCTGTCGATCGCGTCGGCACGAGGCTCGTCGATTCTGGAAAATCTCGGCGTGCAGATGGAGACGCTCGGGACGCTGACGTATCTGCTCGGTCGCGCTCTGGGTTTTGCGCTACTCACCTTCACCTTCTACGCGCTGTATCACGGCCTCCCGCGCAACCGCCCGAGTCGAGAGGCGGCGTGGCTGGCGGCGCTCGTCGCAAGTGTGCTCTTCGAAGTCGCTCGGCAGGTGTACGCGGAGCTCCTGGTGCGCTTCTCTCCCGGATCGTTGTACACGGGTACGATTGCGGTCATCGTCTCGATCGTGTTCTTCGTGTATTATGGGGCGTTGTTGTTTCTGCTCGGTGCAGAGGTCGCGCAGGCCCACGAGCTCCGGCGTGAAGAGCTCGTCCGACTGCGGTCGGTGCCAGCGCCCAGTCCACGGACACGATCACCCAACAAATGACTGACCTGCTCGACCTGCGAAGCGACACGGTGACGAAACCATCGGCGGAGATGCGCGCGGCGATGGCGTCCGCCGAGGTGGGTGACGATGTGCTTGACGGTGATCCCACAACCCGGGCCCTTGAGACCGAGGTCGCGGAACTGCTCGGCAAGGAAGCCGCGCTGTTTTTCCCGACCGGATCAATGGCCAATCAGGCAGCGTTGTGGGTGCACACGACACCCGGCACCGAAGTGTTGCTCGATGCCGACGCCCATATTGTACACTGGGAAATGGCGGGTGCCGCGGCGTTGGCTGGCGTGCAAGTTCGCGCGGTACGCGGCGCGTCATTGGTGATGACGGCGGCCGAGCTGCACGACGCGATTCGCGCGCCGTCGGCGCACGCACCGGACACATCGCTGGTGTGCGTGGAGAACACACACAATGGCGCTGGCGGTGTGGTGACGCCGCTCGCCGGGTTGAAGCAGTTGCAGCAGGTTGCCCGCTCGCTGGGTGTTCCGATGCACATGGACGGCGCGCGACTCTGGAACGCGAGCGTGGCGACAGGCACGTCGCTGGCCGAGTTGGCGGCGTGCGCCGATTCCGTCATGGTGTCGTTCTCCAAGGGTCTCGGTGCACCGGTTGGTGCGGCACTCGTGGGCACGCGCGAGGCAATCGTGCGAGCGCACCGGGCGCGAAAGCGTTTCGGTGGCGGCATGCGGCAGTCCGGCATTCTCGCGGCGGCGGCGCGATTTGGTCTGGCGCATCATCTGAGCGGATTGGCGCAGGATCATGTGAATGCGCGCACGCTGGCGGCTGCACTCGACGGCGTGGAAGGAGCGCGCGTGGTCGATCCGCAGACGAACATTGTGATGCTCGATCTGCCGGTGCCGTGTGCGACGGCGCTGGTGCAGGAGGCGGCGACGGTGGGCGTGCGCATCGCTGGTTGGACGCACGCCCGCGTGCGTGCGGTGACGCATCGCGATGCCTCAGCGGCACAGATCGCGGTGGCGGCTCCGCGGCTGGCCGAGGCGGTCTCCCGGGCAGTGCGGGCGTTTCGGTAGGCAAACCGCCGTTTGACACGGAGCAGACGCTCCTTCCCGCTTGTCGTAGACAGCCGCGCCGTCTATTTTTCAAATGTCCCGGGTCCCGAAGGGCGCGAGCCCGCCAACTCCGCCAGGACCCCGCAGGTAGCAACGGTACGTGGTGTCTAACGTCGCTTCGTAAGGCCCGGGGCATTGCGCCGGTGTGTTCGTCCCTCCGTCATGGAGCGGCCGTCGCACCGGCGCTGTAGTTTCCGGCATGACGCCGGCCAATGTGTGCGGCGTATGCCGTGCTCCAGCCAGGCGTCCCTGCGGCGCCCTGCGCGCCCGTTTCACCTGCGCCGACCCCCCGCGTCCATGTCGCTCGCCCTCGCGCGAAAGTACCGCCCTACCAACTTCGCGTCGGTCGCTGTGCAATCGCACGTGGCCAACACGCTCAAGGGCGCGATTGCGCGCGACCGGGTGGCGCACGGATATCTTCTGTGCGGTCCGCGCGGTACCGGCAAGACGACGCTCGCACGCGTGCTCGCCATGGCGCTCAACTGCGAGACACTCTCGGCGCAGCGCCGCGCGGGCGAGCCGAACGATGGCGAGCCGTGCGGTCGGTGTACGAGCTGTGCACGCATCTGGAGCGGCAGCGCGTCGCTCGATGTCGTGGAAATCGATGCCGCGTCCAATCGTGGTGTCGACGATGCGCGTGAGCTGCGCGAACGTGCGATGTACGCGCCGTCGGCTGACGATCGCTACAAGGTGTACATCGTCGACGAAGCCCACATGCTCACGCGGGAAGCCTGGAACGCACTGCTGAAAATCCTTGAGGAGCCACCGCCGCGTGTGGTGTTTGTGTTTGCCACCACCGATCCGCAAAAGATTGCGCAAGCGGCTGCACCGGTATTGAGCCGCTTGCAGCGCTTCGATCTCAAGCGCATTGGTCCGGGTGAAATCCGCGAACGACTCGCGTACGTGCTCACGAGCGAAGGCGTGGCTTTCGACGACGATGCGCTCGGCATGATTTCCCGCGCTGCGGATGGCGGGCTGCGCGATGCCTTGTCGCTCACCGATCAGGTGTTGTCGCTCGGCGACACGAGCGAAGTCACGGCAGATCGGGTGCGCATTGCGCTGGGCTTGGTACCGGAAGAAGAGTTTGTCGCGCTGCTCGATCTCATCGCCGACCGGCGCGCCGGCGACGTGTTCGCGCGCGTGCAGTCGCTGGCCGACGGTGGTGTGGATTTTGCTCAGGTGCTCACCGGGCTGGCCGATGTGCTGCGCGCGACGCTCGCGCTCGCGTTGGGCGGAACCCCGCCGGAAATCTCGGATACACTGCGTCTCGCGCTGGACTCCCGGTACAGCCGCTTCACCGCGCCGGATCTGCTGCGCATGCTGCACGCGCTGCTCGAGATCGAGCCGCAATTCCGCAAGAGTGGGCAGCCGCAGTTGTTGCTCGAGTCGTTGCTGATACGATTCGCGCTGCTCGATCGCACGGTGGAGCTGGAAGAGGTGCTGCGCGGGTTCGACACGGGGGAGGATCCGCCGGCGCGTCGTTCGGCGCGGGTGCCCGAGGCTCGGGGGGCGTCGGCCTACGCCGCGACTCCCGCGGCCGCGGCGGCGGGGGCGGCGGCGCTGGCGCAACCCGGCGGAGCGGCTGGGGTGCCCGCTGCGCGAAGTGTTCCATCTGGCACAGTCACCAAAGCGGCGAACTCGGCGGCGCCGGGTGCCGAGACGGGGCCGGTGGCGGTGGGCGCCGCGAGGCCCGCGTTCACCCCAACCGGAAAAGCTGCCGTGCCCACGCTGGAAGCCATTCGCGCGCAGTGGAACGCTGTCGCCGAGGCGATTCGTCTCGGGGGCAAAAGTCTGCTCGCCGAGTCGGTGCGTCGAGTGCGTCCGACAGCGCTTAACGACTCCGGCATGCTGACGCTCAACCACGACCCGGGTGACGACACGTTCTCGACTTCGGTCGACAACGGGCGCGAGCGCTTGCTTGAGGTAATTGCAGAGTTGGTGGGTCCGGTGCGCGCGCTGCGTCTTCAGAGTGATGGCGCGACGGGCGCGGCCGCTGCGTCCGCCGGACAGCGCATTACCGCCCACGATGTGAAGACGGAAACCCTCGATCGCCTGTCCCGGCGCGATCCACTGCTGGCGGCTGCGGTGAAAGCCCTTGATCTCGAGTTGCTCGACTGACTGCGGGCGTTCGGCTATCTTTCAGTCATGTCAAACATCTTCAACTTCATGCAGCAAGCGCAGCAGATGCAGGGCAAGCTGGAACAGCTGCAAAACGATCTCGCGCGCCGCACGGTGAGCGCGTCGGCGGGCGCGGGTATGGTGACGGTGGAATGCGACGGCAAGGGGCAGTTGCGTCGGGTGAAACTTGATCCGAGCGTGGTGAATCCGGCCGATGTCGAGATGCTCGAGGACTTGATCGTGGTTGCCGCCGCCGAAGCGCAGAAAAAGGCGGCGGAAGCGGCCCAGGAAGAGATGGGGAAGCTGACGGGTGGGCTCGATCTGCCGTTCAAGCTGCCGTTCGGTTCCTGACCGTCGCGACCGTCGGGCATGTCCGCGATCGATGATCTCACGACGGAACTTGCGCGTCTGCCCGGCATCGGTCGCAAGACCGCGCAGCGACTCACCTACCATCTGCTGAAGCAGTCGGCCGATCAGAGTCGTCGTCTCGCGCAGGCGTTGGTGACGTTGGTGGAAACGGTGCGACCGTGCACGCGCTGCTACAACCTGACGGAAGCCGCGCTCTGTGCGTTGTGTACGGATGCGCGTCGGGATCCGTCGTTGGTGTGTGTCGTGGAAGACGCGGCGGATATCGCGTCAATTGAACGGGCGGGGGAGTTTCGGGGCCGGTACCATGTGCTGGGCGGGCGACTGTCACCGCTCGACGGCGTCGGTCCGGACGATCTCACCATCGCGGCGCTGGTGGAACGCGTGCCGGAGGACGCGATTGTCGAGGTGATCGTGGCCACCAATCCGTCGCTCGAAGGCGAGGCCACTGCGATTTATGTGCAGCGTCAACTGGCACCGCTCGGTGTGCGTGTGACGCGCATCGCGCGCGGGCTGCCGGTGGGCGGCGATCTGGAGTACGCAGACGGCGTGACGATTGCGCAGGCCTTGCAGGCGCGGCGGGAGATGTAGCGTACCGCTTCACAGCGTGGGCGCGCCGAGGGGTGTCTGCGCGGCAACAGCCACGGTAACGGCCACGGCCACATCCACGGCAACGGCCACGGGAACAGCAACTCCAACCGAGAAACAGAAGGCGCGAAAGACGCGAAGGCGCGAAAACTACTCGGCGGTTCGCCGTCTCGATGCTACAACGAGTTGCATTGGCAGTGGCCGTTGCTCTTCTTCGCGCCTTCGCGTCTTTCGCGCCTTCTGTTTCTCGGTTGGAGTTGCCATTGCTGTTGCTGTTTCTGTTTCTGTTTCTGTTTCTGTTTCTGTTGCTGTTGCTGTCGCTGTCGCTGTTGCCGCTGCCCGGGCCTCACCGCGACTCACCGTCGCCGTCTCGCGCCCGGTGAATGCGCAGCGGCGAATCCGCCGGCGGCACGTGATTGTTCACGACCCGCCGCACTACGTCCCGGAATCTTGGCGCGCCGAAGTTGAGGAGGAGCCCGAGTGGCAGGTCCATCAGGCGGAGGTAGGTCAGTGTCTGCTTCACATGAACGGCCGGCGTCAGCTCCACCGACTTCACCTCGACAAGCAACATCTCATTGATCAGTAAATCCGCCCGAAAGCCGCCCACGAACGACAGCCCCGCGTACTGAAAGCTGATCGGGTGCTGTCGGTGAACGGTAAGCCCGCGGCGGCCAAGATCGTGGGCCAGCAACCGTTCGTATACCGACTCGCGCAGGGACGGCCCGAGCGCACGATACAGTTGGTATGCCCCGTCAACGACGAGCGAGGCCAGCGATTCCAGCGACGGGTCGCTGCGGACCGGCGCTGGCATGAACTCCGACATGGCGTCGCTCCGTTCGGGAATCGTCCCCACCTCAGGGACACTCGTTTACATTACGCCAGTCCGATCGTCTGCGTGTCATCAAGTGTCGTGAGTTCGGACCTTTTGCCGTCGTTCGATGCGTCATAGCCGGTCCCCGATCAGCCTTCTCTCGGCCGGCCTCGCGCTGGGTTTTCTCGGTGGTGCCGGTGCGTGGAGTGCCCAGCTCAGCCGCAGTCGTCGGGCCCTCTTCGATGCCCGCCCCACGCGCCGACTCGCCGCAATCAGTTACCTTCGGGCTCGGCCAAGCGTTGATAGTGTGCAGCTTCTGCGCGACTATATCGCGTGGGAAGCGTTGCCGCTGCTTCGCAAACGAGGGCAGCGGGCGCTTCAGCGTGTGGAGCGTAAGCTGCACTGAGCGTTTTCATCCTGGACTCGGATCATCCGGAGCCACGTCATGCCCGTCGGCGCCGCCACCTGGTCGTTTACTGAAGACGACTTCGGGGCCATCACACAGATTTTGCAGCGGTTCCTTTACGATGCCAAGGCGCGCTGCGCCTTGCTCGTGGACCGCTCCGGTCAGCTCGTTGCCACCGTCGGCGAGCCGCCCAACTTCGACGCGACCGCCTTCGCGACGCTTACGGCTGCCGACTTCAGCGCCAACGATCAGCTCGCGCGTCTCATCGGCGAGACCGATTTCCGCGTACTCTTTCACCAGGGTGAACGGGAGTCCATGTACCTTGCAGATGTCGCCAAGCGCGTCATCCTCGTGGTGCTCTTCGACAATCGCACCACCCTCGGACTGGTCCGGCTCAAGATGAAAAGTGTCGTGGATGAACTTTCGCGCACGTTCGAAGTCGTGTTCGCGCGCGGTACCGGCAGTCAGATCGCACCGCCGGGCTTGCTCGCTGGTGCCGAAGACGAGATTGATCGCCTGTTTTCGTAGGAGCGACGCGCGATGTCGATGATCAACTATGCGTCCCGCGAGATCAACTGCAAGATCGTGTACTACGGTCCCGGGCTCGGCGGTAAAACCACGAATCTCGAGTACGTGTACGGCAAGGTCTCGCCGAGCACGCGAGGCAAGCTGATTTCGCTGGCCACAGAAACCGAACGCACACTGTTCTTCGATTTCCTGCCGGTGGATCTCGGCACGATTCGCGGTTTCCGTACCCGCTTTCACCTGTACACCGTGCCCGGTCAGGTGTACTACAACGCCAGCCGCAAACTCATCCTCAAGGGTGTCGACGGCGTCGTGTTTGTCGCGGACTCGCAGAGCGATCGCGCCGAGGCGAATCTCGAGAGCATGCAAAATCTGTATGACAACATGGCCGCGTACGGATACGATCTGACGCGCATGCCGTTTGTGATTCAGTACAACAAGCGTGATCTGCCCAACGCCGCCTCGCTCGCTGAGCTGAAAGAGATGCTCAATCCGGGCTGGGAAGTGCTGGAGACGTCGCGCCAGCGGCCGCTGGTAAATCCGTTTCAGCCCGGTGAGATGTTGGTTTCGCAGCTCCCAACCGGTGAGTGGGTCGAGAAGGCCCCCGAGTTCGAAGCGGTCGCGGTCTCCGGCGATGGCGTGTTCGATACGCTCAAGGCCGTCTCGAAGCTGGTGCTGAAGACGCTCGCCTGAGGCGGGCGCAGGGGTGTAGATTCCCCTTCGCTCGTGCGGCCGCGTCGGTCGCTGTGTGTGTGCCCTCCGCGAGGCGAATGTGAACCTCCCCAATGCGATCACTGTCGGCCGGATCGCGCTGACCCCGCTGATCGCGTGGCTGCCCTTCTCCACATCGTGGACGGCACGCCTGTTGGGCTTCACGCTCTTTCTCATCGCCGCCATTACCGACTGGTGGGACGGGCACATCGCGCGCACGCAGAACCTTGTCACCGATCTGGGTCGGCTGCTCGATCCGCTGGCCGACAAGCTGCTGCTCGTGGCCACGCTCGTGCCGATGTACATCCTGCAGGCGCATTACACGTTCGTGGCGCCGCTTGAGGGTGTGCTCCCGGAGCCCTCGCCCTTCCTGTTTGTCACGCCGATCGGTCGTGTGGCGCTGCCGGGATGGATTGTGGCGGTGGTGATCGGGCGTGAAGTCTTCATGACGATTTTTCGCGCGCTGGCGGCTCGCCGCGGGCTCGTGATCAGCTCCATCGGGCCGGCCAAATTCAAGACCGGGTTTCAGAGCGTCTGGACGGGCGCGGCCTTCTTCTGGTTCTTCGCGCGCACGCTGGCCGGCGCGCAGGGCTGGCTCGACGACACGTGGTGGGCGTACTTCTCGCATTTCAACGGGCTGATTGGTGCGGTGACAATGGTAGGCGCGGTGGCCCTGACGCTCTGGTCGCTCGCGCTCTATCTCACACGGTACGGGCCGGCGTATTGGCGCGCGACATCGGCGTAGCCCTCGCCGTGCCTGCTCGCTCCGCGTGATGCTTACCGCGACAGGTGGTAAGGCGAGCGGTCGTTGATGATGCGCATGATTCCGTGCTTGAGACGCGGCTCGTGCAAGTTGAGCAGCAGGCCAAGTGGGCTCGCGCTCAGTCGCAGATACGATGGCAACTGCGCGATGTGGCCAGGGTTGAGTCGGGTGACCGCCTCGATCTCGACAATCACGAGCGACTCCAGACGAAGAGCTATCCGGTAGCCTACAGTCAGCGTCACCGTTTCGTACGTCAGGCTGATCGGTACGTCAGATTCAACAGATAGTGCGCGCTTTGAGAGTTCGTACGAGTCACGTGGCGACGTTGTCTCTCGACAGGTGTTGTCATTCGACTGCGCGGGGCGCAGCTGAGTTCTGTGTGAACCGGCGAACGGCTGAATCGCAGCAGCGGGAACCACAGAGGCACAGAGAACGCACAGAACGCCCGGCGAGCGAATGGCACTCGTTGGCAAGAAGAAAAACGTTGGACAGGCTTGGCCCCGATGTGAACTCCCATCCGTGTCAGTCGTGCTGGAGTGAGGCGAATCCGAACGTCGCTGCTGATTGTATGCGGCGCGTGCCACGAATGCATCGGGTCGGGCGCGCTTCGCCACCACGCTCAGTACGCCGCCGCACCTGGTGTGCAGCGCATCGGCTATCGTCTGCTGAAGGCGAGCCTGTGCGCCTCCGCCGACCGGAAGAGCGCACACGGGTAATGGGCGGGCGCGGTCATCTCGTGCTGGAGCGTGTCCAGGCAGCGGCGGCTCGGGGCGCTGACGGAGTCGGTCGCGAGGCGAAATCCACAGGACTAGCTTTCGTCGATGGACATCGAACTCATCACCATCGGCGACGAGCTGCTGCTCGGCTTCACCGTCGACACCAACTCGGCGCACATCGCGCGTGTGCTCGCAGAGTTCGGCGTGCGCGTCGTACGTCGGGCGACCGTTGGCGATGAGCCGGACGATATCGTGGCGGCAGTGACCGACGCGCTCGAGCGCACGGGTGCTGTGCTGACCACCGGCGGGCTCGGACCAACCACGGACGATCGTACACACGAAAGCCTCGCGCGC
>Ga0163144_10014773_pt1 | contig 16179 bp, 16 predicted proteins | sample OliLak19BULKMAT1_FD_123175 | JGI IMG/M metagenome (GOLD analysis project Ga0163144, IMG submission 123175) | Freshwater microbial mat bacterial communities from Lake Vanda, McMurdo Dry Valleys, Antarctica - Oligotrophic Lake LV.19.BULKMAT1 | ecosystem: Environmental > Aquatic > Freshwater >... | reverse complement strand
TTATTGGGGGCAATGGCAACAAAAAACCTAATACCCTTTTTCTCGAGCGAATCTTTCAGAATGTGAATCCTGGTACACTCTCTTTCTATGGAGTCTGCTCCAATAAAGTCTTTTCCCAGATATGCATCGATATAATTACTTTCCATGAATTCGTTTTCTTTCCCTATTACTACTCCAGGGAAATGCTCTTTCATCCAAAAATTAATCTGGTTGTTTATCCGTACTCCTGTTATATGCAACCCCATATTATAGTTAAACCACTTTTCATACTTATTCTGAAAAGAGCCGGAGAACCAATTCGTATCATTTAAAATAAAGGTACTATCCGGAATTTCAAAATACCCTTTCAATGGTTTTTCTTTTATGATATCTGCTTGTTTCCATAGGTGAGGTGCCCATAGTAATCCCATCAGGCTAATAAATAAGAAATATTTTATCCTGACAGATTGCATTAAAATTTAAAATATATAAATGGATTAAATCCGGATGATGTAATAAAAGAAGCGCTGATAATAAACAAGATCCCGGCTACCAATGAGCCAATCGCATATTTCCATGTTTTTGAATACGGACTAAATATCTTTTCAGGAAGTGATTCTATCGAAGGAATGAAAGCTAAAAATGAAAAAAATACTGCCATGCAAAAAGCCAATATTAGTTTTGGAGATGCCTCAATACCATTAATCGAATCGTTGTAAACAAACATTCTATTTAAAAAATGTAAAGCCTGATCAACGGTACCGGCACGAAAGAATACCCATCCGATCACAACAATAAAAAAGGTGATCGCTACTCTCGGCACTTTTCCAATATGGGAAAATAATTTTATTAAGAAAACACGGTCAAGGACTAAAAATAAACCATGAAAGGCCCCCCAGATAATAAAGGTCCATTCCGCACCGTGCCAGAATCCGGAAATTAAAAAAACAAAACATAAATTGAAATACATACGAAGAACCGAAACCTTGTTTCCGCCAAGCGGGATATAAAGATAATCCCGCATCCAACGGCTCAGCGAAATATGCCACCTTCTCCAGAATTCTGTAATGTTTTGCGAAACATAAGGGAAATTAAAATTTTCAGGAAACCGGAAGCCCATTATTTTTGCTAGGCCAATAGCCATATCCGAATAGCCTGAAAAATCAAAATAGATCTGAAATGTGTAACACAATGCCCCCATCCAGGCAGTTGATGTGTCTAATTCTTCGTATGGAAGATTAAAAATATTATCTGCTTGCACCCCAAGCACGTTCGCAATCAATACTTTTTTAGCCAGGCCAATAGCAAAACGAAAAAATCCTATTAACCGGTTATCGATAGTGTCCTGGAATTTGCGGTTATTGATCTGGTCTGCTATTTCATTGAACCGTATAATCGGGCCTGCTATCAGTTGGGGGAACAAAAAAATGTACAATGCATAATTAACTATGTCATACATCGGAGGTTTTACCCTCCGGTACACATCGATGATATAACTTAATTCATGAAATACGAAAAAAGAAATTCCAATAGGAAGGACTATACGTGTGAATGAAATAGATTGTACCCCTAATGCATCCAGCAGCACATTAAAATTATCCAAAAAGAAATTGCAATACTTGAAGTATAGAAGTATTGAAACATTGAAAATTACGCCAATGGTTAAAAATATTTTTCTTTTTATTCCCTCGTTTTTATGAATAAACTGTGCGATGAAAAAATCTACAACCACAGCTCCTGATAATACAAATATAAACTCGGGGGCTCCCCATGCAAAAAAGAAAATGCTTGCGATCAGCGTAACAAAATTTTTAAATCGGGAAGGTGTAAGGAAGTAAGCTGTCAGGAATACAGGAAGAAAATAAAATAAAAAAATACTATTGCTAAAAACCATTTGTCAAAAAGAGAAAAGATATTTGTTTTATTATTCTTATCGAATGCTTATTCAATAGTTATTTCATATACCTCTCCCACAATATCATGTTGGGGAAAAGGTATATACTCCTGTTTAAATGGAATGGGGGGCCACCACTCAGATATATGATATTCCTGGGTAATGATAGCGATCATTTGGTTAGTAGGAATATTGGTTACGTTATTATCCATACAACATACTATTTTTAATTTGTCCTTTTCAGGACCTACCCGCCAAATAATATAATCCGGGGTCCATTCAAACTGATAATAATAATAAGGGCTTTTAAAAAGAATATCGTCTTTTGCCGTGGTGCGGGTTGTAATTGCTTGTCCTTTCTCCCAACGATTGGTTTCATAAAATTCATTCATAAAACGTGTGGTATCCACCCCTTCCGAAAATTCTTTGCAATCCTTGCAATTAAGATCCCAATTTGTGCAAGCAAGAACAATATCATCATTTTGTTGCGCATTTTCTATGTGTTTATTGAGATTATCCCTGTAGTAAGCACTTGGCCAATAACGGCTGGTCTTCACCATTTCAAAATCAATCTCCGAATAATTGGTTTTGAGGAAACGCGGGACATCATTAGATACATTTCCTTTAATGGTATATCCCGTCTTACACGTTCTTCGTTCGTTCCATTTATTCTCGCTCTGGTATAACAACCAAAATGCATTAGTAAGTCCATTCCACACATTGTATTTATTGATCAATTCAGGAAATTTTATTTTGGCGGTGATCTTTCCATAAGTAAAACCAATCCTGGTTTTAATTCCCATGTTTGATTTATATGCTTCGGATAAACTTTTATTCCCCGGATTAACAATCTCTATTGCATTTTTATCTTCATTATATCGCACCTGCGCACAGGCATACTGTGTATTCCGTATATAATCTTTCTTTAATGCATCAGCGGGGTATTTTTTTACCGCTTCAATATATTCCTGTAGTGTGTAACTCGAATCATTAACATCTTTAATTAGAGGAATGGTATTCAGATGTGTATTTTTTTGTAAGCCTGAAAAAAATTGGGAAAAATGCGCTTCTTGATACAATTGTCTGTTCCATCCACACGTTCCAGAATCAGGAATTAATGCAGTTCCGGGATATTCCAATCCATTAGCATATATCCCTGCTGAAAGATTCAAAGAAGCTTTAGCTGTTATAAACGAATCATCCCGGAAAACGGTTGTTCCCGGAAATGAAATAGAATTTATTTTGTTACAAAAAAAAGAGTAAGGCGAAATAAAACCACTTCCCTGGTGGTTTTTTACAGTATCCACAGTTAGGTTTACATGCTGGATATATTGAGGAATTTTCTTTAAGTCCTCTTCTGTGGTTAAAACAATCAACAGGCTATATCTCCCCATTCGCGGATTTCTTTTCCAGCGGTTGTTTGTTTTTTCTTTGCCTGTTTTATACAATAACACCCATTTTGCATCCTGCATCAGTTGCTCTTCAACTGTTATGGAATTGCTTTGCGCCTTTGATTTCATGGAGGCAAACCATTCCGGATTATTCTTTATTCCTTCAGCCTGAACTTTGATATCCTCCTGGCTATAAAAAGTGCTGTCAAAAAAATCTCCATAGTATATCTTTTCATCTCTTGGATTGCCCACTATCCGGATTGAATCAACTATTGTTTTATCCAGATCCGTTATCGGTTTAAAACCAATGGAAACATCTTCCCAGGACCCGTAAAAATTTTCTCCGGCAAGTACCAGGTCTTCAGAGATTTTGTAACTCTCATTCTGATAATAAATCTTATAAAAATATTTTTTATCGTCTGTAGGTTTTATTTGAAAAGAAACTTTAAAATAGCCAGATGGGATTTGCTTTTGAGTAGGAATTTCTATGCCCTTACTAACTGCATCCGCTAAATCCACCTGAACAACACGATCTTTAAATGGGCCTAAGTCGTATTGTACATTTTTTATAACGGGCGGTTTGCTACAAGATGAAACCCAGAACATTAAAAAAACCAATAGATAAGGGTAACCTTGAATTAATAGTCTCATTAAAATTATTTTGAGGGGATTATTTAAGTGCTTCTTACTTCGCTACTCTTCTTAATATCTTTTCAGGTCTCTTTGGGAATGACGTTGATGGGTTTTATTTTCTGCCTTCGATTTCCATTATTCGTTTCATTTCATGAAAAAGATCCGGAATGTCTTTGTAAGCAGTGTCATATACTATTTCATAATCCGTTCCAAAATAATCATGGATGAGGCGATTTCGCATATTCCCCATATCCTTCCATTTTAGATGAGGATATTTGAATTTAAGATCGCCCCTCAATTCGTTTTGATGCTTCTCCGATAATTTCAAGTCTTCTGGCCAAAGCACGCGTCATAGTTGGATCGTTTAATATATTTTCCTTTGAATTTTTTTGCGTTAGCTGCAAAATAAATTCACACTCATCAAGAATGTGGCCTAAAAATTCAAGCTGCGAGGGGAACATATTCCACTTCTTTTAGTATGTAGGATCCTATGTATTTACTGAGGGACTGAGGGGTCACCAGTTCAATTTTCCTGCCTGTTATTTCTTCGAGAAGGTCTCCGAGCCTCATGAAATTATCAAAGGTTTTGTTTTCTGGAATAAACTCTACAAAAAAATCTACATCGCTCGCTTCTTTCACCTCATCTCTTACAAATGAGCCAAAAATGCCCAACCTTCTTACTCCATATGCTAATATTTTGCTTTGGTTGGAAAGAATCCTTTCTATTAGTTCCATTTTATTTTTTACAGCGTGTTGCATAGTGTAAAGTTACAAATCAAAGCGATATCTCTTCCTGCGCTTCGCTCCTTTTCTTAATATCTTCCAGCTCACATTAGGAATGGCGTTTATGAGTTTTTGGGTATTTTCTGTTTTAATATTGTATTCCTCGTCCATTCTCGCAAAGGAATGGCGCTATACTTTGATTATTTCCTGCCAGCTTAGTACGTTTGCTTCCTTGCGAAGATAGCTTTTGTTTCCTCCATAAATTAAAAATGAATCCTTACCCTTATTTTTACTCAGCTTATTATAATAATTTATTCCCTTAAAAAATGAATTGTTGATAGTGGTGCTTGATTTTATTTCAACAGGCTTTAGCTTATTCGATTCTTCTATCAAGCAATCCACTTCATTGCCGGTGTTATCCCGCCAAAAATATAAAGGGGGCCTTTCGGCTTTGTTATAATAATTTTTCATAAGATCGGCCAGTATTAAATTTTCAAATAAAGCCCCTTTTGCCCAATGACCCTTAATTTCTTTCGCACTCTTGATGCCCAACAGGCTGCATGCAAGGCCTGTGTCGCAGAAATATAGTTTGGGGCTTTTAACCAATCTTTTGTTAAAATTTTTGAAATGCGGGGGGAGAAAAAAAACTATGAAACTGGCTTCAAGGATAGAAAACCAGGATTTAATCGTCTTATGATCAACGCCCAGTTCATTCCCCAATGAATTGTAGTTGATAAGTTGCCCTATCCTGCCGGCTGCAAGCCGCATGAATTTTTGGAAAAGCGCAAGATCTGATATGTTAATGAGCTGACGTACATCCCGCTCGGTATAGCTTTGTATATATGAAGGATAAAACTGCGCTGGCTTTATTTTTTTATCGTACAAGCGGGGATAAAAACCTCCGAATATGAAATGCTCCGGATTCTTTTCCCAATAAGGAGTTGCTCTCAGTTCATCCATACTTAATGGAAGCAAATGGGTTATGAATATCCTCCCGGCCAGGCTCTGGGATATTTTTGCGGACAATAAAAAGTTCTGCGAGCCTGTTAATATATATTCCCCGGTTTTTCCGCTTTCATCGCTCAAAGCCTGTATGTAAGAAAATAATTCCGGAAGCAAATGTGCTTCATCAATGATCAGCCCGCGTTTATGGCCGGTTAAAAAAAGGCGCGGGTCAGATGCCGCATCCCGAAGTGTATCCGGATTCTCGAGGTTTACATACGTGTGATCCGGGAAGCATATCCTTGCAAGCGTGGTCTTTCCCGATTGCCTGGGGCCGGTAATAGAGAGTACCGGCATTTTACGTGCCATTAGTCTCACGTGCCTTATTAGTTTCCGGGGTATCATTTGGGCAAATATAACAAATCTTTACAAATTGGGAATGTGATTCCCAATTTGTAAAGATTTATATTGGGCATCCATGCGGTAATAATTGAAATATCCGCCCAAAAATGAATGAAAGGTTGTCTTTCCCATATAATACAGGCAAATCTTTCATTTTCAATCGTCTGCCTTGGGCAAATCTTTCTACTGAAAAATTTGGGTTAAGTCAATGTGTCTTCCTTCACCTCCATCCTCTTCTTAATATCCTCCAGCTCACCTTTAGGAATTGCATTAATGAGTTTTTGGGTGTATTCGGTTTGGGGGTTATTATAAATAGAATCTGCTTCTCCCATTTCTACAATTTTTCCTCCCTGCATTACCACCATGCGGTCGCTCATGAATTTTACAACGGAGAGATCGTGCGAAATAAAAATATAGGTGAACTTAAATTCGGTTTGCAGCTGCCGGAGCAGGTTGAGGACCTGTGCCTGAATAGATACATCCAGCGCAGAAACCGATTCGTCACAAATGATAAACTCCGGGTTGAGTGCCAGCGCACGTGCAATGCAGATACGCTGCCGTTGTCCGCCAGAGAATTCATGGGGGTAACGGTAAAAATGGCCTTCTGCCATATTCACTTTGCGCAGCAGCTCGATCGCTTTTTCCCTTCGTGCTTTATCATTTTCATGCATTTTGTGCACGCGCATGGGTTCCATCAGCGCTTCTCCCACAGTAATACGCGGGTTGAGCGATGAATACGGATCCTGGAAAATGATCTGCATGTTCTTGCGCAAATGACGCATCTCCTCCGATCCAATTTTGCGAATGTCCCTTCCTTTATAAATTATTTCCCCCCCGGTAGGTTCTATCAGCCGGAGTATGGTTCTGCCCAGCGTTGTTTTTCCGCAGCCGGATTCCCCTACCAGCCCTAATATTTCCCCGGGGTAAACATCAAAAGAAACGTCATCCACCGCTTTAATAAACTGTTTGGATCTGCCAAATAAACCGCTGTGAACAGGGAAGTGGGTCTTCAGGTTCTTTAAACGCAGAATAGGCTCTGCGCTGTAAATTTCTTTGTGCTTTGCTTCCCGTTCTCCTTCGGGAACTAATAGCCTGGCCGTGATCTCTTCAATAGTGTTTGGGCTTTGTGTGAGCGTTCCATCTTCCCGGGTGATCATAAAATCAGAGATCGTAGGAAGCCAGTGATAGCGTTTGCTCAGGGGAGGGCGGCAGGCAAGCAATCCCTTTGTATACGGATGCTGTGGAGTGGAAAAAATTTTCCATGCGCTGCCTTCTTCCACTATTTTTCCTTTGTACATCACTATCACCCGGTCTGCGAGTTCGGCTATAACTCCAAGGTCATGTGTAATGAAAATGATGGACATGCCCCGCTCTTTCTGAAGCTTTTGCAAAAGCTTAAGTATCGTGTCCTGAACAGTTACATCCAGCGCAGTGGTGGGCTCATCAGCCACTAAAACAGAAGGGTTGCAGGAGATAGCCATAGCAATCATCACTCGTTGGCGCTGCCCTCCTGAAAGCTGATGTGGATATGTATCAAACATCACTTCCGGCCTTGGCAGTTGCACTTCCTTGAACAGTTCTATTGTTTTTTGTTTTGCAGATTTCGGGGTGCATTTCTGGTGTAGCAGGATGGCTTCCATCACCTGTTCCCCGCAGGTATAAACAGGGTTAAGAGAGGTCATGGGCTCCTGGAATATCATGGCGATCTCATTCCCCCTGAAAAGACGTATTTCTTCCTCGCTAAGTTTGAGCAGATCCACCGGGCCAAATTTTTTGCTATGGTAAATGATCTCTCCTCCGGATATTTTGCCGGGAGGGCTTTTCACCAGGCGCATGATGGAAAGAGAAGTAACGGATTTACCGGTTCCGGATTCTCCTACTATGCCTAACGTTTCGCCTGCATGAAGTGTAAAGCTGATGCCGTTCACCGCCCGGACGGTTTCCTCCTCGGTGCGAAATTCAGTAACCAGATCTTTTACTTCGAGAAGCCGTGGGCCCATAGGATTGTTGAGGGAGTGAGGGTTAAAAATAAGGTTTTTAAGGTTACAAATTGCAGATTACAGGTTACAGATTATGGGAAACAGAATTATCCGATTTGCTATTAAAATTTGCAATCTGAATCCTGCAATCTGTAATTATTTTTATCTTCGCCCGGTATTTAAAAAACGTTATTCTTCTTCGTAAAATCGTATATACTTTATGCCAAGCTTAAAAGAAGTCCGCAGCAGAATTACTTCCACTATTTCTACGCAACAGATAACAAGTGCAATGAAAATGGTGAGCGCTGCCAAGCTTCGCAGAGCGCAGGATGCCATCATCCAGCTGCGCCCTTATGCCGGAAAACTGAAAGAGATCCTGAGCAATATAACTTCATCCGTGGATTCTTCGGCAGGCGGGGATTTTTCTAAAGAAAAACCGGTTAAAAATGTATTGCTTGTTGTGATCACTTCCAACCGCGGATTATGCGGTGCCTTTAATTCAAACGTAATAAAACTTGCGTTGCGTGCTGCCAACGAAAAATATCCTGAACAGAAAAAAGCCGGTAACCTCCAGATACTTGCCATCGGAAAAAAAGCGGCTGATTTTTTCAAAAAAGCGAATTATAAAATATTTGACAATAAAAGCGAATTGTTTGACGGGCTGAACTACGAAAAAGCTTCTGTGGTTGCTGAGCGCATCATGAAAGAATTTATCGCAGGAAATTTTGATGCAGTAGAGCTCTTCTATAACCAGTTTAAAAATGCCGCTTCTCAGAATCTTACTTCGGAGCAATATCTGCCCGTACCAAAACCTGTTCAGTCCGCCAAAGGCGAGACCTCGCAAGGCGGGGAAAAAGCGGCAAAAAAATCTACGATCGATTACATTTATGAGCCGGATCAGGAAGAAATTGTAAAAGACCTTATTCCTAAAGCCCTCAAAATTCAGCTTTATAAATCTCTGCTTGATTCATATGCTGCAGAACACGGTGCGCGCATGACCTCCATGCACAAGGCTACAGACAACGCGAACGACATTCTCCGCGAGCTGCGCCTAACCTACAACAAAGCGCGCCAGGCCACCATTACAAAAGAAATTCTGGAAATTGTTGGAGGAGCGGAAGCTCTGAAAAACTAATGGTTGATGTGTAATGGTTGATGGCTAATGGAGCAACTTCCCTTAACCATTAGCCATCAACCATTATCCCTTTTTAGTGTGCTTTCACCGGAAAATCAATCATCACATTCATCTTAACCGGAATTCCCAATTGAAGAGAGGGCGCAAACTTCAACTGTTCTACAAGTAATTTTACACTCTCCCCTATTCCATAACCCGGATCGCTCACGATTTTTATATTTTTCAACGAGCTGTCCGGCATTACATCAAAGCTCAGCGACACATTCCCTTCAATGCTTTTATGTTTTGCTTCTTCGGAATATTTTGTGTTATACATTATATAGGTATAAAGTGCCCCATCGCCTTTCGGATAAAAAGCATCCTGGGTAGTTACCTCCATATTTTTTTCAGGAGTCTTTTGGGCGGATAGGATCTGCCAGCAGCCGGTGACAAGAAACCAGAAGCTTAGGATGTAAATTCTTTGCATAATTTATTGTTTAGCAGTTCATCTATTGTTCTTGGATACCATTCATGTTCCAGGACATGTATTTTTTTAGCAAGAGAATCCGGTGTGTCATTGGGAGCCACTTCACATTTTCTCTGGAGAATGATCTTTCCTTCATCGTAATGTTCATTCAGGTAATGAATGCTGATGCCGCTTTCTTTTTCTCCTGATTCGATAACGGCCTTGTGCACATTTGAGCCATACATTCCCTTTCCTCCAAACTTCGGCAAAAGTGCCGGATGAATATTTACGATCTTATCTGGAAAAGCCTTCAGGATATTATCGGGGATCTTCCATAAAAAACCTGCGCATACAATAAGATCTGTTTTTTCATTCAACAGCCTGTTTAAAACCAAGTCGCCCTTATAAAAGCCGTCCCGATCAATTAGCAGCGAGGGAATCCCATGGCTTTCTGCACGTTTTAAGACATTTGCCTTTGGATTATTGCAAATAATGAGCTCTATTTTAACGTTTTTCCCTTTAAAATAATTAATAAGCTGCTGGGCATTGGTGCCTTCTCCGGATGCAAAAATCGCTATGTGCTTCATAATAAGAACACTAATGTACTATTTTCCGGGCAAAAAAGAGGGATGATAATTTTTTTTTGCTGTTATAATGGAACGTATATCTTTGCCAACAATTTCTAAACCTCATAAAATGACAACAGTAGCAGACATTGACGGAAAAGTAAAAGCAATCATTGCCGATAAACTCGGGGTGGACGAAAAGGAAATTACTCCACAGGCAAGTTTTACCAACGATCTTGGAGCCGATTCACTGGATACCGTGGAACTCATTATGGAATTTGAAAAGGAATTCAACATTGCTATTCCTGACGAACAAGCTGAAAAGATCAGCACTGTTGGTGAAGCCATCGAGTACATCAAGAAGAACATTAAATAAGATTCTTTGGAAATAAGTTAATCCCGGCAAGGTAACCCCTGGCCGGGATTGATTTTTAATTTGACCTATCCATCATGGAATTAAAGCGGGTTGTTATTACTGGTTTAGGCGCAATCACGCCTGTCGGCAATAATATTGCCGATTACTGGAACTCGCTGATAAATGGTGTTAGTGGCGCTGCTCCAATCGCCCGCTTTGATGCATCCAAATTCAAAACCCAGTTTGCCTGTGAGATAAAAGGCTTTAAAGTCGAAGATTATTTCGACCGTAAAGAAGGGCGTAAACTGGATGCTTATTCCCAATATGGATTGGCTGCCGCACAGGAAGCTTATAAAGATTCCGGGCTTGAAAAGGAAAAAATAAACCTGGACCGCTGCGGAGTTATATGGGGATCGGGAATCGGAGGGCTTGATACATTCCAGTATGAAGTGTCCGCATTTGCAAAAAGTGATGGCACGCCCCGTTTTAATCCGTTCTTTATTCCTAAAATGATTGCAGATATTTGTTCTGGTCATATTTCTATTCAATATAGTTTTCGCGGGCCCAATTTCACAACTGTTGCTGCCTGCGCTTCTTCTACCAATGCATTGATCGATTCTTATAACTATATCCGTCTTGGTATAGCCGATGTCTTCATCACAGGAGGATCGGAAGCATCAGTGAACGAGTCGGGTGTAGGAGGATTTAACGCTATGCATGCTCTTTCTGTAAGAAACGATGCTCCGCAGACTGCATCACGTCCTTTTGACAAAGACCGTGATGGATTTGTCCTGGGAGAAGGAAGTGGCTGTCTTGTACTCGAAGAGCTGGAACATGCCAAAGCACGCGGGGCAAGAATTTATGCAGAAGTGGTAGGCGGAGGAATGACGGCCGATGCACACCACATCACCGCACCTCATCCGGAAGGATTGGGCGCCATCAACGTAATGAGAAACGCATTACAAGATGCAAATATGCAGGCGGAAGAAATAGATTATATCAATGTTCACGGTACGTCTACGCCACTTGGAGATATTGCGGAAAGCAAAGCAATCCTGGGCGTGTTCGGAGAAAATGCATACAAGCTTAATATCTCTTCTACCAAATCCATGACCGGCCATTTGCTGGGAGCAGCCGGTGCCATTGAAGCCATTGCCTGCGTACTGGCGGTGAAGAATGATATTATTCCTCCTACGATCAACCATTTTACGGATGATCCGCAGTTTGACCCTAAGCTGAATTTCACATTCAATAAGGCGCAAAAAAGAACGGTGCGTGCTGCCCTCAGCAATACCTTTGGTTTTGGCGGGCACAATGCTTCTGTGATCGTTAAGAAGTACGCGTAAAAGGGTGTACGACAAATCCGACCTTTCTTCACCTCATCCCTTCCTTCTCCCAAGGGAGAAGGAGTATTAATGTCACATTTGTCGTACATCATAGGAAAAGCCCTACCCCGGAGATTCCGAAATTCATCGTAGTTTTGCTTTCAAAATAAAGGAGGGGCATTTGCTTAAATAATAAGCAACTGACTGTTTCTGAAAATTTTCACTTCTCTATTATGAAAAAGCGATTTGAAACCATAGCCGTTCGTACGCGGACGAAAAAAACGCATGAGCGGGAACATTCCTCTCCGCTCTATCTCACTTCGAGCTTCACGTTTGATGATGCGGAGCACATGCGTGCTGCTTTTTCCGATGAAGTGGAAGCAAATATTTACAGCCGGTTTTCAAATCCCAGTGTAAAAGAGTTTGAGGATAAAATGGCTTTGCTCGAAGGTACGGAAGCGGCTTATGCTACTGCTACCGGAATGGCGGCCGTGTTCGCCAGCTTCATGGCATTTCTTAAAACGGGAGATCATGTGGTTTCTGCCCGTGCAATTTTTGGAAGCACGCATACCATGCTTACTAAATATTTACCCAAGTGGGGGATTGAACACTCCTACTTTGACGGGAATGACCCGAAGGAAATTGAAAAGCTGATCCGCAAGAACACAAAAATGATCTTTGTGGAAACGCCTTCGAATCCCGGACTGGAAATCTTTGACCTGGAAGTCCTTGGAAAAATTTCAAAGAAGCATAAGCTGATATATCATGTAGATAATTGTTTCGCCACTCCTTATTTACAACAGCCTGTAAAATACGGAGCAGATCTAATTACACACTCTGCCACCAAATTCATTGATGGACAGGGACGTGTATTGGGCGGAGCTGTGTGCGGAAACAAAGCGCTGATAAAAGAAATTTATTTGTTCTGCCGTAATACCGGTCCGGCTCTTTCTCCATTCAACGCTTGGGTGCTTTCGAAAAGCCTCGAAACACTAGCGGTTCGCATGGATCGCCATTGCGAGAATGCTTTGCAGCTTGCTGAACACCTGAACAAGCACAAGGATATTGAAACAGTGAATTATCCGTTCCTGGCTTCGCACCCTCAATACAAAACTGCAAAGAAGCAGATGAAAGCAGGAGGAGGTGTGGTGACTTTTGCTGTGAAAGGCGGGTACGAACGCGCTAAGAAATTCATGGATAAACTGGAGATGATATCGCTCTCCGCTAACCTGGGTGATGTGCGAAGTATTGCTACGCATCCGGCTTCCTCTACACATTCCAAGCTTTCGGAAACAGAAAGAAAAGATGCCGGTATTACGCCCGGCCTTATCCGTGTTTCGGTGGGATTAGAACATATAGAAGATGTTATTGAGGATATTGAAAACGCACTGAAGAAATCCAAATAGTACCGTCATTGCGAGGGAAGCAACCTCACAATGAAGTACAGTGTATTTTTTATGAGATTGCTTCGTCCTGATCCGAGCATCAGGGCTCGCAATGACGTATTGATAAAATGATCATGAAAGAAGACATCGTTTCATATTTCAAATCTCTTCAGGATACTATTTGCAAGGGCTTAGAGCAGGCAGATGGTAGATCAAATTTTTCTGAAGATGTTTGGACACGTGATGAAGGCGGAGGCGGCAGGACACGTGTCATTCAGAATGGCAATGTAATTGAAAAAGGCGGTGTGAATTTTTCTGAAGTGTTTGGCGCGGCTCCTGATTTTCTTTCTAAAGAACCTGCAAATTTTTTTGCTTCTGGAGTATCCATTGTGATGCATCCGAAGAGTCCGATGGTGCCGATCATACATATGAACGTGCGGTATTTGGAAATCACCCCACTCCCCGCTCTCCCCAAAGGGGAGAGAGCCAGCGCGCCACCTTCTTCCCCTTTGGGAGAGATGAGAGAGGGGGTAGCTTGGTTCGGAGGCGGAATAGACCTTACCCCCATTTATGTGGACGAAGGAGACGCGCTTTACTTTCACCAAACCTTAAAAGCAACCTGCGACCGCTTCCATACTTCTTTTTATCCTGAATTTAAAAAATGGGCAGATGACTATTTTTTCATCAGGCACAGAAATGAAACGCGCGGCATTGGAGGAATATTTTTTGATCACCTCGCCTCACCCCCTACCCCTCTCCTCAAGGAAAGGGGAGTAATACAAGATGTTGGTTGGGGCCAGCTTTTTGAGTTTGTCCAGGCGATTGGAAATGTGTTTCTTCCCATGTATACCCATCTCATCCGAAAGAATAAAGACAAGGTCTTTACAGAAAAAGAAAAGCAATGGCAGCTCCTCAGGCGCGGGCGTTATGCTGAATTTAATTTAGTGTATGACCGGGGAACAAAATTTGGCCTGGAAACCAACGGCCGCACCGAATCTATTTTAATGAGCCTCCCGCCCCAGGCAAACTGGATGTACAATTTTGTTCCTGAGAAAAATAGCGAGGAAGAGAAGACGCTATCCTTTCTGAAGAAAGGGGTTAAGTGGTGAGATCTATCCTAGTGTGAAACATGTAAAACATTAAAAAGATTATGTAACACCCTGTTTTCAGCTTCTGCCCATATTTGCTCCATTATTTAAAGAAACATATATGAGCGCCCCAGCAATCACTTTTGGAAAATTCTACGACACCTACAGTCCTATGCTTAGCGGAATTGCAAGAAGGATATTTTCCTCTGAAAAAGAAGGAGAAAAAATTATGATCTCTACTTTTAAAAAAATGTACCGGCAAAATATAACTGATCAGATATATCCCTCTATTTCGATTACGCTGTCAATAGCCCTGATCCGGGCCGCTGTGGAAGAGACAAATGAAGCCAAAATAAAAAGCGACTTACCCCTCGAGCATTCAGAAGCTATTCTTTGCAATTCATAAAAAAAGGCCCGTCCGCCTAAGCGAACGAGCCTTTGTTTTCACAAAATATTTAATTAGTACGTTATTACCTTCTTCACATCTTCTCCTTGAGAGTTAGAGATGCTAAGCAAATAAATTCCTTTTCCGTAAGCAGAGATGTTCATTTCTTTGGAATAATCTCCAACGAAATTATTCAGTGTTTCTGCAAAGATCACTTGTCCAAGTGTATTGGTGATCTTCACATTATAGTTGTCTGCTTCTGTTGCATTGAAAGAGGTAGTGAATGCGCCATTGCTTGGATTCGGATAAACATCAAAAGAATTGGTTACAGTAACATTATTAATGCCTGTGCCTGTTGTTGCCGTTGGCGCATACGCTCCTTGTAATATACCTTTGCCTGTATTATCCTGAATGAATGCTACAAATGCAATTTTATTTTTGTCATAAATATAAGAAGGGATGGCCAGGTTGGGATAATCATACGTTTGACTTTGTCCAACTGTCCATGCAGTAGAGATTGTTGCCCCATTTGCGTCAGGATACATTTTCCTCATTGAATTAGGAAAGTTTTTTTCTCCATTGCTGCCGGGAGCTGTTGCAAGCGCGATATCCTCTATCATCACTACATGAAGCTTTGGTGCCCCCATGGTTTTGGCTTGTGTACAAGTTACTTTAACCTGAACAGTAACCTGTGTGTTTGCTGTGTTACGTGACCACAGTAATTCAATTGTAAATGGGGATACAATGGCAGATCCGTTATTTATACTTGTTTGAGTCATACACGTTGGGTGCTGGTTTTGGCCGGAACAAGGATTATTCGGAATAGCCCCTCCATCAAAGTACAGGGCAGGATTTCCTGAATAACCGTAGTACGGATCGCGGATAAGCATATCTGTTGCAGTTTGTGCATTAAAGGCATTCACACCCTGACGTTTTTCCTGGTAATTAATCGTTACCGCTTTTGTGAGATTTGCGGCACACAGTGCTTCATAACCAGGATTAGCACCTGCGCATGGAGGACAATTAGCACTTGTAAATTCTTCAAGGACCACCAGCCGCTGGGATCCCGCTTGCGCGAAAATGCATCCTGCGCTTAAGGCAAGAAGCAGGCTTAGAGTAATTTTTTTCATGTTGTTGTTTAGATTGGGGGTTTATAGTTTATTTTTTTGGGTGCTTAAAGATAAGTCGCGTATTACTTTTTTCCAATACAAAGTTTTAGCAAATTTTAGTTTACAAAGGCCTAAAACTGACTTAAAGTATTGATTTATAATTGATAAGAGCTTATCAATAGCAGATTCTAACAAGAATCCGGTTATCCTATCAAAAATCAGGGGTTGCTTTCCCGGCCTGCTACGCTTCTGGTATAAACGCAAAAGCCCGTTCATAAATGAACGGGCTCAGTGAATTAAACCCAAAAAGTTCATTTGAACTTTTTGCCCCTTGGGCAGACGATTGAAAATGAAAGATTTATCCTTTATTTTTGATGAAAGAATATCTTTCATTTTCAATGTCTGGGTTAACCCTGACCAAATCCAAAACATAGAAAACAAAC
>Ga0163144_10014772_pt1 | contig 16182 bp, 18 predicted proteins | sample OliLak19BULKMAT1_FD_123175 | JGI IMG/M metagenome (GOLD analysis project Ga0163144, IMG submission 123175) | Freshwater microbial mat bacterial communities from Lake Vanda, McMurdo Dry Valleys, Antarctica - Oligotrophic Lake LV.19.BULKMAT1 | ecosystem: Environmental > Aquatic > Freshwater >... | reverse complement strand
GCGAAGCGTTTGCTGGCGCGGAAGCCAAGGCCGCCACGGGCTACCAGAACCGCTACATTGGCGTGGAGGCGGAAGTCCGCGGCCAGGCAGGCATTGGCGGCGCAGCCAGCGCGTCCATTGGACTTGAAAAGGGTGTCTTCAAGGCCAAGGCGGACCTGGGTGCGTGCGTGGGGTTGGGTGGCCGCATCACAGTGAACGTCAACGTCAACGTTGGCGCCATGGCGGCGGACGCCTACCCGGCGGCGTCCAGCGCAGCCAGCAGTGGGTGGAACACCGTGAAGAGTTGGTTCTGATTGCGTCACCGGTGAGCCAACGCGCCGGCGTCTGGCGGAAACCTCACGCGGCGCTGCTCCCGCCAACGTTGGACATGGGCGTGGGTGCATTTCTCCGCTGACGCTCGCTAGGGTGTTGTTGCCATGGCACATACCGCTCCGCAGGACGCGTTGAAGACCCTGGAGACCGCGTTTGAGAAGGCGGACATTCCAGGGATCCGCACGCTGCTTCCACCGCTTGAAAATGCCCACCCCACAGACGTGCGCCTCAAGGTTGCGCGCGCCCGGCTGAGGGCCGTGGATGGGGACGTGGGTGCCGCCATCACCCTGCTGGAAAAGCATGTGGCGGACCCCAAGGACGGAGCGCTGGCGCGCGCTTACCTGGGTGCCTTGCTGGTTGCTCAGCGCAGACACGCTGATGGCCGCGTCCATCTTGAAGCGGCGCTGGCCGCCGGGGCGGACGTCCCTGCCGGACGTCACGCGTTGGGCGTGGCGCTGTTGGCGTTGGGACACGCGCGGGATTCGGTTGCGCACCTTGCCAAAGCTGCGGAGCGCATGCCGTCCAGTGCACCCACCCATTTCTACCTGGGCGTGGCAATGGCGGAGTTGGCGCAATGGGAACACGCAGCAACGGCGCTTGGCGCCGCCATAAGACTCCAGCCCAGCTATGAAGAAGCGTATGACGCTGCGTCCCGCGTGGAGCTGGCGCGCGGCAATGCTGACCGCGCAAAAGCAATTCTCCAGGAGGGTCTTGCTGCGGCAAAGGACAGCCCCATCCTCCTGCGCGCGCAGGCCCAGGTCTGCTCACAGCTGGGGGATGCACGTGGCGCTCTGTCCGCATTGCAGAAACTCCCTGCCAAGGACCTCTCCGCAGAAGACCGCACCAACCTGGCGCTGATGTCCATGGGCGTTGGTGACGGCGGAAGTGCCCTGCGGCACGCGGAGGCCGCGGTGAAGGCGGACGCGCTATCCCACCGCGCACAGTACGCGTTGGGGCTGGCGCTGGAAGCGCAGAAGCCACTGCCGCGGCCCAAAATGCTGGCGGCGTACCGCAAGGCAGTTGAGCTGGGTGACCCGTTGGGTGACGCCGGAACGCGCCTGGGATTTGTCCTGATGGAAGAGGACACGCCCGCTGCTGCTACGGAGGCCGTCAAAGTCCTGGAAGCTGCCGTCACCCGCAGCGGTCAGGCGCCCGGAAGTGTGCTGAATCTTGCGCTGGCCTACGCGCGCAGCAAGGACGCAGCCAAGGCCAAAGCCATGTGTAACACCATTCTTGCGGATGCCCGTGCCAGTGCTTCAGACCGGGAGCAGGCGCAGCGCTTGTTGAAGACGCTGGGCTGACTGCGGACCTCAGATGAGGCCTAGTCAGGCAAGAGTATGACAATTGATGCACGCCAGGCGTTTTCACCCGGCCCAAAAGAAACGCCGCGTCCCCAGTGGAGACGCGGCGCTTTTTTTCATCGGGGCGGCCGGATTTGAACCGACGACTTCCTGCGCCCAAGGCAGGCGGTCTACCAAGCTGACCTACGCCCCGTCAGCGGCGCACCGTATGCCATGACTGCGGCGCGCCTGTCACCACAGACGCTTGCCCAGGAGTTCCCGGGGGCGGTCTGTGATGTACCGGATGTCATAGTCCAGCTCAGAAGCGCCTTGGCGCATGGCAAAGTCCCAGAACGCGTTGACGGTGCGCTCCTGGTCAGGGAGGGCGTTGAAACGGCGGACCAGACGGCGGTCCAGGGCGCGGTCCTGCTCATAGCGCTCCACGTCATCCAGGATCTGGTTGCGGCGGTCCGTGGAGACAATCCATGGGGTGGGGCAGATGTACGCGCCAATGGAGTAGCTGACCTGCCCTCGCTCATACCCAAACGGGTAGATGCGGCAGATGCTGGGCCGCAGCGAATGCACCCCACACCTGCGGTGCCCGTCCACGTCAAGCAACAGCGCGCAGAAGTTGTCATCCCGCTTCCGCAGGACAATGTGCTTGTGCGCTTCCCCAATGTTCACCGGCTCGCCGTGACGAGATTCCACCTCGGTCAGATCACACAGTGAGGAAGGGTGGACCTGCAGCGGCGCGGCCAACCGGATCAGATCCGGGATGTTCATGATCACGCGCGCCTTGCAGCATTCCCCGTGGCAGGTGGAGCAGGGCGCTTCACTGGCCTGGAGAACCTGCAGGAACCGCGGCTTGCGCGCGAGCGGCGCAAACTGTTCCGGCGTCATGAACTCGGCCAGCTTGAATCCGCTGGGGCTCACGCCGTCTTTGCTCTTGCCCGGGTCTTTCACCAGACTGCGCGGTGTGGCCGGCTTCTTCATCAGCCCGCCACTTTCACAATGGCTTCCCGCGCCACCGCCAGCGCCCGCGCGCGGTGCGAGATTGCGTTTTTCTCGTCTTCAGTCAGCTCTGCAAGGCTGCGTCCACCCTCAAGGATCATCAGCGGATCATAGCCAAATCCGTGCTGCCCTGCGGGTGACCGCGCAATCCTTCCCGGCAGCTTCCCGTGGAACAGCGCTTCACCGCCGCCGTGGACCAGCGCCAGCACACAGACAAAGTGCGCGCCCCGCGCAGAATCCGGGACGTCCTTCAGCTTTTCCAGCAGCAGCGTGTTGTTGGCCGCGTCTCCCGAGCCCGCTCCGTGGTCCATGGCAAAGCGCGCGCTGCGGACACCGGGAAGGCCGCCCAGGGCATCCACACACAGCCCGCTGTCGTCGGCCAGGGTGGGGAGGCCGGTCAGCTTGAAGCCGGCGCGCGCTTTCAGGAGTGCGTTGCCGTCAAACGTGTCTTCTGTCTCTTCAACGTCCAGCGCCACGCCCAGGATCCGGGGCGTCACCACCTGGACACAAGGGCCCAGCACGGCGGAGATTTCCTGGACCTTGTGGGCATTGCCGCTGCAGAGGAAGAGGCGAGCCATCGTCGTCAGATCACGCGGGCAATGGCTTCTTCCTGGAGGATCTTCAGCCGTGCATTGGCGCTGAGCCCCAGGTCAATCATGGCGTCCAGCTGCTTGCGGTCAAACGCGCCTTTCTCAGCCGCGCCCGCAATCTCCACCAGCTGTCCGCCTCCCGTAGCGACGATGTTGATGTCCGCCTCAGCCTTGCTGTCTTCCGCGTAGTTGAGGTCAGCAACCACCTGGCCATCCACCAGGCCAATGCTCACCGCGCTGACGCTGTTGACCAGCACGCGGCTGGGATCTTTCACGTTGCCCTTCTTCTGCAGCGCTTTGAGCGCCACGGCCAGGGACACGTACGCGCCGGTGATGGCCGCACAGCGGGTGCCGCCGTCTGCTTCAATGACGTCACAATCCACCCAGAGGGTGAGCTGGGGAAGTGCTTCCAGCTTCACGCACGCGCGCATGGCGCGGCCAATGAGCCGCTGGATTTCCACGGAGCGTCCGTCCGTCTTGCCCTGATCACGCTTTTTGCGGTCCTCCGTGGAGCCGGGGAGCATGGCGTATTCCGCGCTCATCCAGCCGCCCTTGCCCACGCGGTGCGGGGGAACACGCTCCTCCACGCTCACGGTGGTCAGCACGCGGGTGCCGCCAAAGGTCACCAGGCAGGAGCCGGGGACTTTTTTGATGAAACCCACCTCAAAAGAGATGGGACGAAGTTGCTCATTGGATCTGCCGTCGGCGCGCACGCGGGGGCTCTTACAGCAAAAGGGATGAAGTGTTGAAGACATCCCGTTAGAAGCCCTGGCTGCCTCCTGGCCGGCAGCCCCAAGCTCCTGGTCCTGTGGTGTCCGGTCTGAACCCAACCGCCGGCCAAACCTCTCCTCCGGTCCGCTCCATGCCCAGCCCCCGCTCGCCGTCATCCCGTCCTGCCAGGCCCAAAAAGAAAGCCGGGCAGGAAACCCCGTTTGCGGGGCCACCATGCGTGGTCTGCGGCACGCCCGTTTCCCGTGCCGGCGCCACCATGTGCCTGGGGTGTATCCAGAAGACTGAGAAAGGGCGCCGTCCCCGCTTTCCCGGCGGCGCCCGCACGGAGTTTGGCACCCGCGTTGCCAAAGCCATCACCTGCGTACGTTGCGGAAAGCAGGACTACCTGGCCTTCAAGCCCAAGGATCCGGACAAGGTGATGTGCAAGGACTGCACGCTGGAGGTGGTGGGCCTCAATGAGCACGGTGATCCGGTCCAGGATCCGCTCATGGAGATTGTCTGCCAGCAATGCGGCAAGGAGAGCCGCATCCCGCGCCGCAAGCCGCCCAAGCCCGGCGAGGAAGACGTGGAGCCCATCCTGTGCAGTGACTGCTTCATGGGCATTGAGACGCGCCAGGGCAATAAGAGTGTGACTGGTGAGCGCCGCAAGAGTGGTGTGATCCTCAAGCGCAAGACGTGACCACCGTCCTCCAGGCCCTCACCGAACTTCTCTGGCAAGACCACTGCGCCGGCTGCGCCACCATGATCCCGCCCGGCGGGTCCTTCTGTGACGCATGTCTGCAGAGTGTGGACCGGCTGGTTCCCGCCCACTGCTGCCCCATCTGCATGGACGTGGAATCTGCGGAGCTCTGCGCCCGCTGCGCCGCCACACCGCCGCCGTTCACCCGGGTTGCCGCCGGGATGGAGTGGGGCGGCGCGGTGAAGGACGCGGTGCACCGGTTGAAGTTTGGGGATTCACCGTGGGTTGCGGAGTTGTTGATGCGCCACGCGTTCCCGGACGTCAGCGTGCTGCCGGCCTGTGATGCGGTGGTGCCGGTTCCGCTCTCCGCCCAACGCCACCGTGACCGTGGCTACAACCAGGCCCGGCTCCTGGCCGGCGAGCTGGCAGGGCGGATGGGCATTAAAGTGTTACATAATTGTCTCAGACGGGCGCGGCATACGGCAGCGGTGGCGGACCTGGCGCCGCGGGAACGGCAGGCGGCGGTGGCGGGGGCGTTTGCGCTGGTAGACGGCGCCCAGATTGCGGGCCTGAAACTGCTGCTGGTGGATGACGTGGTGACCACGTCCGCCACGGTGCGGGAGGCCTGCCGCGTGCTGCGGGAAGGTGGTGCCTCCGTGGTCAGCGTGGTGTGTGTGGCCCGTGGCGGGACGTCCGCAGACTGAGCTGGGAGTTCACTTCCTGGCCGCCTGCGGCACCTGCTGCGCCAGCCACGCCAGGAAGGCGTCTTTGGAGAAGAAGAAGAAGAGCTGGCCCCGGCTGGTGGCTGCGCCCGTGCACAGCGCCTGCGCCGCGGCGGGCAGTGCAAGCTGGAGGTTCTTCTGCATGCTGGCCGTCAACGGCGTCACGTTGGGCGCCAGGCCCTGCAGCCGGTCCACGCGCACACCCACTGAACCCGCCGCATGCGGAAACAACGCCACCAGCGGATCCCCCGTCCGTGACGTCATGGCCAGCGCGCGCGCCATGGGCCCGTGGAACAGCACGCCCAGATCATAGACGGGAGAGATGCCCTCCGTGGTGGGCATGACGCCGTGCAGCGCCGCGTGCGCCAGCGGCATGGGGAGCACCTCCTCCTCCGGGATCACACGCAGCATGTCCTCCAGCGGGACACCCAGCGGCAGGTTGCCCGCAGCAAAGAGCAGCACGCGGGACGTGGTGTGCGCGCCGGAAGTTGCTGCCCGCGGACGCACGCTCATTGCACCACCCCCACCGGTGACGCCGAGAACGCCCGCAACACCCGGGCCAGCTCCACCGGATCCAGATCCACGGCAAGCGCGCGTTTGCCGGTGGGATGACTCAGCGCCACCTCCACCGCGGAAGTGGGCAACATGCTGGCGCCGCGCCACTGGGACGGCTCCGGCACCCGCATCACGCCCCGGACCAGGCCGGGACATTTAAGTAATACATTTTCACGGACGGGCAGCACGTCTTCCCTTTGGATCTCCACCACACCGCCCACAGCGTCCACCAGCACGGGCACCGGCTGCGCCTGGGTCTCAATGATCAGCAGCGCCACGCCCGGGCCCACCACACCAAGCTCCAGCGCCTGGGCCAGCAGGATGGCGTCCGGGGAGGCGGCGTAACCGCGGACCTCCCGGACCTGAGTGAGATCAAGGGTGACCAGCGCGTGGCCGGCCCGGACCAGGAGGCGCCGTTCCGGGAGGGCGGTCTTCATGCCAGCGCGTCCCACGCACCCAGGGCGTCCTTGAGAGCAGCGCGCATGGCCGTGGAGAGCGGCGCGTCTTCAAGCTGCCCGGGTGTGCACCAGCGTGCATCCGTCCAACCTGGGTCCTCCTGGGCGGCCGTGGCGGCAAACGTCCAGAGCACCAGGTCCTTGTGCGTCAACGTCCGTTCAGTGCGAGAGAGAAGGCGTCCCACCCGCAGCCCCGGATGCGCGTCCGTGAGGGCACTCTGCAGGTGCGCCGGCAAGAGGGCACCGCGCCTGGGGAGTGCCACCTCGCCACTGGAGGGCAGCTCCCACAGGCCGCCAAAGAGCCCTTCGCTGGGCCGCTTGATGAGGCACAGCCGCTCACCATCCCTCAGCAGCGCCAACGCCACGTTCAACGGCTTGCGCGCCACGCGTTTGCGGGCCGGCGGGATGCGGTCCACGGCGTTCATGGCCCGTGCACGGCACTGGCCGCTCCAGGGGCAGTCACTGCAGCGGGGATTTGCTTTGGTGCACACCGTGGCACCCAGCTCCATCAGGCCCTGTGTCAGGTCACCTGGCCGGGGTCCCACGGAGAGCTCCGTGGCGGCGTGCGTGACGGCGGAAACGGACTGCGCCTCCTGCGGACCCGTCTCCATGCCCAGCACCCGCATCAACACGCGCATCACGTTGCCGTCCACCGCAGGCGCCGGCGTGTTGAAGGCAATGCTCAGCAGCGCGCCGGAAGTGTAGGCGCCCACGCCCGGCAGCGCGCGAATGGCCTCCGGTGACGACGGAAACTGGCCGCCGTGTTCATCCCGCATGACCTGCGCGGCCCGGTGCATCAGGCGCGCGCGCCGGTAGTACCCAAGCCCGCTCCACGCCGCCATGACGTCTTCATCCCGTGCATTGGCCAGGGCCACCACGTCAGGAAAACGGTCCAGAAAGCGCTGGTAATACCGGCGCACCACTTCAACCTGGGTCTGCTGGAGCATGATCTCGCTGATCCAGATCGCGTACGGATCAGGTCGGGAGCGCCACGGAAGATCACGTTTGTTGAGCTGGTACCATTGGAGCAGCGCCTGGCGGAGCTCAGCGGCCGGATGGGGCAGGGTGGGCATTCCGGTCACGGAACGTCATCAATCAGCTTCTCCGCCATCAGCGCGGTGCCGGACACCGTAGACACCGGGACGCCGCCGGGCGTGACCACGGTGAGCGCACCGCCGCCCACCGGACCGCCGTCACGGCGGGCAGAGTCATTGAACTCCAGCGTGATGTTCAAAAGGTCATACGTGAAGGTGTTCATGACATCCGCGGGGATGGTGAAGCGGACGCGCGTGGTGAAGCCGCCCAGGGTGTGCGGGCTGCGCGGGTTGGGCTCAAGCACCTCGCCGGCCGCCACAAAGCTGGAGAGGACCTGGTTCACCGTCACCAGCACCGCCAGGAAAGATGTGGATGTGGCGGCCGTGCCCATGGCCGTACGGCCACCCACTGCCTGGTTCAGATACACATCCACCGTCTCACCCGGGCTCAGGGACCCATCCGCCACCATCACCGGCGAGACCTGCTTCACCGCGCGAATGGCCAGCGCCGCGGGCTGCTCAAAATAGACCGGCGCAGAGACGCTCAGGACGGAAGACCCGGTGGCGGACGCGGCGCGGACGTGCAGGTTGCCCTCCACACCGGGCGTGACCCGCGGCAGGACCAGGGCAATCGTCGTTGTGGGTGCGTTCTCCATCCCCTCTGCAACATCCGGAACGCGGACCTCCAGGCGCGTCAGGCTGCCGTTGGGATCCAGGGGCGATCCATCTTCACCCACCATCACGGCTTCCACCGTGGCACGCAGCACCGGCTGGTTGAACACCAGGCGCAGCAGCGTGGGGACGTCAACCGACGACGCGGGCAGTGTCCCCGGCGTCTGCACCTGCCGGTCCGTCACAAAGTCCGGCAGGTCACTGGCAACAATCTTGAGTGCGGTGGTGGAGCCGGCCGCCGGCAGCACCACCGTGGCCCGGTTCTGCTGCAGCAGCAGCGTTGGGTAGCTCACCTCCAGCGTGGTTCCCTGCGCCACCGGAACCTGGCCCGCCACCACCACCGGAGCCGCCACCGTCAGGCGGGCCACCAGCGTTGGGAAACGCGTGGCCAGCGCACTGGGCGCGGGCACCTTCACCAGCAGCGCCTTCCCATCATTGGCGGTGGTGGTGGTCTCATGCGTGCTGCCGCGGAGCCCGTGGTTGGCGGCGGCATCCTCCAGGACATACGCCGCAGCCACGTCAAGATAGACCGGCACGCCCACGGCGGGCTGGCCGTTGGGGAGCAGCACCGTGACCTCCAATGCCTCCGCGGACGGCGCCACCAGGCCCACCGGGCCAACGTAGGCGTGGGCATTCTCCGTTGGGAAATTGCCCGCGGCGTCATCCAATGACGTGGTCAGGCGCGCCTCCGCGTAACCGTCCTTCTTGATGGAGACGCCCAGCGTGCCGCCCGCCGGAACGCCGGCAATGCTCCAATCACCGGTGGCTGACGTTGTCACCGGCTCCAGAACCGTGGCGCCCGCGGTGATCTGCACGGCCACATCTGCCAGCGGCCGCCCGTCTGCAAAATCAAAGACCCGTCCCGCAACACTGCCCGTGGGCCTGGTGTTGTTGACCTGCGTGATCACGGGCTCATTGGTTGCTGGCGGGTTGCCGGAACTGGTGGCGCTGCAGGCAACGCACAGCACCGAGAGGGCAGCCAGGAGGTTCATTCCACGGAGAGGACGGGGGATGGCGCGCATCGTTGCAGGTTCATGGCCGCAGCACCGGCGTGTCAAATCCCTCAGCGCCCGGCGTGGAGCGTGTGGAAGGCAACGTGGGCGTCATTGACGCCATCAAACGCGGCGGACAGCGCGGCGTCCTGTCCCGTCACCAGGACCGGGTGGTCCTGCGGAGGGTCCATCTCATGGGTCCACTGGATGGCCCCCGCCTCACCCATCTTGACGACGAGCGCCGCACTGTTTCCCCACCCGCCATCCATCCTCCCCACCGTGGCGGAGAGGAAGAAGCGGCCGCTGCTGTCCAGCCCAAAGATCACGGCCTGCGCGTGGAAGTTCACCGCCGGCAGCCGCCCGCCAAAGCTGTAGCGGTGGTGGATCTCACCATAGCTGCCGCCTTTGAAGCGGAGCTTCTTGAGCGGAATGTCCTGCGCCGGCTGGAAGGTGAACGCACGCTTGTCCACGTTTCCTTTGAAGCCCGGATTGACGTCACCAGCGGGCAGCATCACGGCGGCGGGGAACAGCGCGGGATTCATCATCAGGCGTTGGAACGTGGTCAACGCCACGCGCGTGGCCACGGCGGGCTCTTTCCAGCGTGGGTCGTGGATGCCCGTGGGCAGCTGGGGATCGCGGTTCAGGTTGACGGGGTGGGTCTTGATCACGCGGCGCTCCCAGGGTGGGGGAACCTAGGGGCTGGCCGCGGCCTCGGCAAACACCTGCTCCGCATGCGCCCATTCCGCGGGCACCTCCTCATCCAGCAGCCGCGCCAGCGTGGCCACCGGCGTTCCGCACGGGGGCCGTATGTACCGGGCGTTCTGGTGATCATCACTGCTGGCCGTCCAGAGTTTTCCCAGCTCCGTGGCCTGCGCGCGGAACCGCTGTGCAACCTCTGCTTTGTGACGTGACGTGTAGACCTCCACGCCCTGCGCACGCTGGATCACCTGTTCCAGCCGCTCCTTGTCCCGGTAGCGCACCGGATGCGCCACCACGTCCACCGCACCGTCCGCGCGGATGACGTCCATCAGCTCCTCCGGGCTCCAGGAGAACAACTCCGTCCCCGCCTCCCAGAAACGGATGTGCTCCTTGCGGAACGCGTCAAACAGCTCCCTCCGCCGTGATGCAATCCGGTCAATCATGGTCTGCAGCGCCGGAAAGTGCTCCACGGCCACCCGCTCCATCAGGCGCCCCGGGTTCAACGCGTCCCGGTCCGTGGCCGCCAGCGTGTCCAGCCACTCCAGCACAAACCCGCGCCAGAGCTCCTGCAGCCGCTGGCCACGGCGGAAAAGCACCGTCTTCTCCAGGCTGCCGTCCAGCGCCATACGTGCGGGCCAGTACGCCAGGAGGTGGACCTGCTCCGCGTCCGGCGTGCCAAAATGGATGAAGCTGGTGGCTTCCATGGCGGGCAGCACTCTCATCCCGTGTTCCGCCGCTGCCCGGGCCACCGGCCTCACCGCCGTCAGCACATCATGATCACTGACGGAGATGACCTTCATCCCAAGCTGCGCCCGGAAGGCAACAAACTCCTCTGGCGTGGCTCGCCCGTCCGAGAAGTGGGTGTGGCCATGAAGGTCCGTGGCAACAAACATGTGCGTCATCAAGCACCTGCGGGTTGCCCTCCGTCAACCCTGCGCTGCGTGCGGCGCCCCACCGTGCTTGTTTCATTCCTCGTCGGGGGAACCGCCATGACACAGCGGCCGCAGCACCAGGCAATGAATCCAAGATGACATCCCAACGGCGGAGAAATCATCAACACCTGAGTGATGAGTCATACATAAATGGCCGTTGACGGCGCTTCAGCGCACAATGAACATGTGCTCTGAATCCGGCATCACGCGTTGCGCCAACCGGTCCACCGCGTAGAGCAGCACCAGTCCCAGGACCGCGTTGAAGAGCAGGCTGGGTGCAGAGGACTTCCACAAGCCGGCAAACTGCAGCGTGCCCTCACCAAAGATGCCCACCATCAACGTCACCAGCGTGGCGTGGAGCCACGCCGCGGCCACTGCAACCGGCAGGAGCCGCACGCCCGGATCAAGCTGGAAGGCATTGGCGGAGATGCGCAGCACCACAAAAAGCAGCTGCAGGCTCATCATGTGCAGCCCGGTGGGTGCGCCGGAAAACGTATCCAGGAAGAACCCCAGCAGCATGGCGCTGAAGATGCCGCCCATCATGTCAAAGCGGAAGGCCAGGTAGGTGACCAGGATGGCGCACGGGTCCCCGCGTACAGAAGTGTATGACTCAAGCCGCTCCAGCGCTGTCACCAGCACCAGGCCCAGGACGCCCAGCGGCACCGCGTACAGGCGGCTCACGGCGTCACTCCGGCGTCCGCGGCCGTGGGTGTCTCCACCCACACCGGGGGCGGCTCCACCAGCGGGCCAGCGCTGGCGTCCAGCACCGTACCGGGAATACCGGCGTCCCACGGAGCAGCTGGTCCTTCCGCCACCGGCACCGGCGGCGTCACCTCTGGCCCGCGTTGGACCCCAACCCAGGCAAAGGCGCGGTCCTCCGGCGTCAGCACCACCAGCACATTGCGCACCTGCGAATATTTCACGCCCGGCTTCACAAACGCCGTCTGGTTGAGGCTGCCTGCGGGCTGCTCCACGTTGGTCACCACACCTACGCGGGTGCCTCGGGGGAACCTTGCCCCCAGTCCGCTGGAGAGCACCTCATCCCCGGCTTTCACGTCGTCAGTGCGGTCCAGTCCGTCCACGCGCAACAAGGCTTCATCATCCGCACCGGGCCCGCGCAGGATGCCGCGTGCGCCGCTGCGCGGAAGAAACACGTCCACAGCGGATTGGCGGTCACTGATAAGTAATACATCTGAGTAGGTTGCTGTGGTGCGGAAGATGCTGCCCAGGGCACCTTCTGAGGAGAGCACCGCCATGCCGCGCTGGATTCCGTCATCCCGGCCCACGTCAATGCGCACCGTCCGGAACGCAGCCGAGGCACCCACCGCAATCACCCGCGCGCCCAGCACGTTGGCCGGTCCCGGTGTGGGGTGTGCACGCAGCAGGTCCCGCAGGCGTTGGTTTTCCCGCTCCAGCTCATCCACCCGGGTGGCCTGCACGCGGATGCGCCCCAGCTCCATCCGCAGGCGGCGCGCGTCTTCCACCTGCGCCGCAGTCTGCCGGTGCTCATCCCACCAGTCCGCAACGCCGCCCATGACGCTGGCAGCGGCTTCCTGCAGCGGTGCGGTCAACCGGTTCACGGCACGGACGGCGGGGCCGGCCTCAGCGTCACTCCGGCGCTGGGCATAGAGGATCACGCCCGGCACAAGCAGGCACACCAGCACGGTGACAACGTCACGGTATCGGGACAGCCACTGGAGCATGCGTCTCCGCCAGCCAACGCAATCAGATCAAAGCAACCCGGGACAACAATCCAATGGTTTCCAGCGCCTTGCCACCACCAATTGCCACAGAGCACATGGGGTCAGACGCAATGTGGATGGGCAGCCCCGTCTCCTGCCCAATCAGCGTGTCCAGGTTCTTGAGCAGGGCGCCACCACCGGTCAGCCAGATGCCGCGGTCCACAATGTCACTGGCCAGCTCCGGAGGGGTGCGCTCCAGCGCCGTGCGCACGGTGTCAATGATGAGGTTCACCGGCTCCGCCAACGCTTCCCGGATTTCATCACTGTTCACTTCCACAGTGCGCGGCACGCCCGCAATCAGGTCCCGGCCCTTCACTTCCATCACCAGCAGCTCCGGGAGCGGGGACGCACTGCCAACCGTGATCTTCAGCAGCTCCGCGGTGCGGTCACCAATGAGAATGCTGTGCTTGCGCTTCACGTAGTTGACCAGCGCGTCATCCATCCGCTCACCGCCAATGCGCAGTGACCGTGAGTAGACAATCCCGCCCAGGGATATGACCGCCGCCTCACAGGTCCCACCGCCAATGTCCACAATCATGGAACCCTGCGGCTCCGTGATGGGCAGGCCTGCGCCAATGGCCGCCGCCATGGGCTCTTCAATGAGGTGGACTTCCCGGGCATTGGCGGTTTCCGCCGCTTCCCGCACCGCGCGTTTCTCCACTTCAGTAATGCCCACCGGTACCGCAACAATGACGCGCGGTTTGACGCCCATGGAGCGGCCCAGCGCCTTCTTGATGAAGTAGCGGAGCATTTCACTGGTGGCTTCAAACTCTGCAATGACGCCTTCCCGCATGGGGCGGATGGCGGTGATGTTGCCGGGGGTGCGGCCCATCATGTCCTTGGCTTCACGGCCCACGGCCACCACGCGGCTGGTTCCGCCCGAACGGCTCACAGCAACGACGCTGGGCTCGTTGATGACCACACCCCTGCCCTTGACGAATATCAGCGTGTTGCTGGTGCCAAGATCCACCGCAATATCGGCGGCAAACATGCTGAACAGACCGTTGAACATGGACCGGGCCCCAGTGACCGTCTCTGATTCGGGCGGCGGGTTGAACGGCGTGGGTTGCAGTAAAATCCGTTATGGACATTTCCAAAGCGAATGCCATGCCACGTTTCACAGCATGCCCGCCCTGTCACGTGCTGGCTGGTGGCTCAGCGCATGGATTGCCCGTCAGGCGCCCTTGAGGAAGGACCGCACGCCTTCCGCAATGCCGTCCGTGTCAATGTGATGCAATTTGTAGAGCTCTTCCGGCTCACCACTTTCACCAAAGACATCCTGGACACCCATCCGCTGGATACGCACGGGGTGGTGCTGGCTGAGGGCTTCCGCCACCGCGCCGCCCATCCCGCCCAGCACATTGTGATCTTCCGTGGTGATGACGCGGCCACAGCTCTTGGCAAGCTGCACCAGGCCTTCAATATCCAGCGGCTTGATGGTGTGCACGTTGGCCACCGTGAGCTTGATGCCCTGGGCCAGCAGCTGGTCCGCAGCTTCAACGCAGTGGCCGCTGGTCCCGCCGGTGCCCAGCAGAAGCGCGTCCGTTCCATGACGGCGGACCACGTCCAGCTTGCCAAGCTTGAACTCATAGTTCTCATCATGGAGGCGCGGCAGCTTCTGACGTGTGAGCCGCACATAGGCAGGACCCTGGTGCGTGACCAGCGCGCGGATCATCCTGTCCGTCTCAATGTCATCCCCGGGCTGCAGCACCGTCATGGTGGGCAGTGACCGCATCAGCGCCAGGTCTTCCAGGCCCTGTTGGCTGTAACCGTCCGGGCCAATGCCCACGCCGGCGTGGGTCCCAATGATGCGGACGTTGGCGCCGCTGTACGCAATGCTCATCTTCACCTGGTCAAAGCGGCCGGTGATGAAGCACGCAAAGCTGCAGCAGAACGCAACCTTTCCGGAGAGCGCCAGGCCCGCCGCGGTGCCAAGCATGTTGGCCTCGGCAATGCCCATCTCAAAGAAGCGCTCAGGGTAGGCCTTGGAGAACTTGAGGCTCATGGTGCTCTTGGACAGGTCTGCATCCAGCACCACCACCTGCGTGTGCTCCTTGCCAATGGCTTCCAGCGTGGTGCCAAAGGCCTCACGGCTTGCGCCGCCCAGCTTCAATGCGGTCGTCGTTGTCATGAGAGCCTCCCAAGCAGTTCCTTCTGCACTTCATCCGTGTCTGCGCGGGTGGGCGCCTTGCCGTGCCATGCCACCAGGTCCTTCATCAGCGCGGTGCTGCCCCAGCCCTTGGTGGTGCGCGCAATGACGACGGTAGGTTTGGTCTTTTCATCCCGCGCGGCCTGGCAGGCGGTCTTGATCTGGTCCACGTCATGGCCGTTGATGGTGAGGACGTTCCAGTTGAAGGACTTCCACTTGTCCGCCAACGGCTCAATGTCCATGACGTCCTTGACCAGGCCGTCAATCTGGCCCTGGTTGGCGTCCACAAACACGGTGAGGTTGGTGACCTTGTGGCGGGGCGCGCTCATGGCGGTCTCCCAGATCTGGCCTTCCTGGAGCTCACCGTCACCGGTGATGCAGTAGACGCGGAAGGCGGGGTCACCGGCTTTGCCGTCCAGCATGGCGGCCATGGCCATGCCCTGCGCCACGCTGAGTCCCTGGCCCAGTGAACCGGTGGACGCTTCCATACCCGGGCAGAGCAGGTTGGCGGGGTGGCCCTGCAGGCGGCTGCCCAGCTTGCGCAGGGACCAGAGCTCCTGACGAGGGAAATAGCCCACCCGGGCAAGGCACGCGTAGAGCGCGGGAACTGCATGGCCTTTGGAGAGCACCAGGCGGTCACGGCCCTTCCAATGCGGCTCATTGGGACGGTGGCGCATCTCATTGAGCACCAGCGTGACGACGATGTTGGACACCGAGAAGCTGCCACCCGGATGGCCGCTGCCGGCGCGGTGGATCATCTCAATGATGTCCAGGCGGCACTCATCACTGATGCGTTCAAGCGTCTTGGCCGGGATGCTGCGTGGAACGGCCCCATCCAGCGGAGGAAGGGACAGCGCCTCAGGAGTGCGCTGCGTGATGTCGAGGGTAGTCATTGGCGCCGCGGGTAACATGAGGGCGCAGCGGGCAGCAATCAGTGGGCGGGGGAAACGCTCTGCCAGGAGCCGCAGCGGGTGGCAGCCAACGACGAGCGAAGCTACCGTTGCGACCATGGTCACTGCTCGCACAACCGGAACGGCCACCGCCAGGGACCTGCTTGCGCTGGGTGACCGTGCCGCGGAAGTGATTGACGGTCACGTCGTGGACAAGGCCGCGCCCGGGCCCGAGCACGGTGATGCACAACTGGGTATTGGCGCAGCGTTGGCGCCGTTCCGCCGTCCAGGAAAAGGAGGCGGAGAACCCGGCGGCTGGTGGATCATGGCGGAGGTTGAGGTCCACTACGAGGAGCATCAGGTCTTCAGGCATGATCTTGTGGGCTGGCGGCGGGAACGGTCACCCGTCCGGCCGCAGGGGCGCCCCGTTGTGCTGCGTCCAGATTGGGCCTGTGAAGTGCTCTCTCCGTCCAACACCACCAATGACACGGTGAGGAAGTTCCGCGTGCTCCACGCGCACGGCGTCCCTCACTACTGGCTGGTTGATCCGGACAGGAAGCTGCTCACCGTGTACCGCTACAGCGCGGACGGTTACATTTCTCTCCAGATTGCTGAGGATGGTGAACGCATCCGCGCGGAACCGTTTGATGCCGTTGAACTGGATTTGGGGCTCCTGTTTGATGACGGCAAGTAGGACCACGGCCGTCAGAACGGGAGCCTCCGGATGGCCACATTG
>Ga0163144_10014771_pt1 | contig 16184 bp, 16 predicted proteins | sample OliLak19BULKMAT1_FD_123175 | JGI IMG/M metagenome (GOLD analysis project Ga0163144, IMG submission 123175) | Freshwater microbial mat bacterial communities from Lake Vanda, McMurdo Dry Valleys, Antarctica - Oligotrophic Lake LV.19.BULKMAT1 | ecosystem: Environmental > Aquatic > Freshwater >... | reverse complement strand
TTTTGGTTGTTGCCATAAGCGCCACAGCCATTCGAGCCCACATGACTGAAGAAGCTTTGGGGCGCGCGGTAGCTTGTCTGTGAGAAAATCAAAGGCACCACCGACACCCATGACGAGTCGGATGTTCCCCGGTGCGGCTTTCAATCCAGCGAGGACAATTTCTTGAAGTGGCGCACCGTAGTTACAGAAGACAATGTGATACGGGGCCGGTATCGTTCCGAGGAGATACTCGGGCGCAAACTTTTCTACCTGTAGGCCGGGGAAACGTTCGGAAAGGATTTTCTGTATGTCTTCGAAAGATGAGAGACCGCCCGGATCGAGCATGAGGCCAAGGCGCAATCCTTTTTCATGAGCCTGCCTTACTATTTCAGGGAGGAGGTCGGCTCCGGGAATACGCTCAATCAAGGTCTCACCCGCCAAAAAAAATGGGAGGTGTAGTCCGACGCCATCCGCGACACGGAGGTCGGCCGAGAGGAGAGCTCCACGGAAGGCTCGGTTCTTCCCTGCGAGGAGGAGGAATTCCGGATTGACCGTCGCGATCCGATGAAAACCCTCTTCGGTCAGCCAGCTGTCAATCTGCCTCACGATATCAGAACGAGAGAGATTATTGATTCCGATGCCGAAGATATCCATACAAGGTATATATTTCTTCTTTATTCTACCCTTTCTTCTGACGCGATACATTTTCGTTTCCAAGAGGAAACTCAGCGAGCGGAAGATAGGCGCGTTTGCCATCGACGGTCGTCGATTCAAACAAAGTAATAGAATCAACTGGTTCGATCACATGGAGGGACTTGTCAAAGCTCGGCTTCTCCTCTAGGGCCTCATATTTCCCCCGTCTGACTTTGGCGAGTGTCACATGTGGACGGAAACTCTTCGACTGCGCCGTGAGGTAGTCAAGCGCCTCAGCGACACTATTCCGGAGCGTGACGAGCTCCTCCGATGGCTCCCCAGTGAGATAAATGGTAGTTGGGTGCTCGGTCGGTTCGGCCCGGATCTCAGTGAGGTCAATCTGAAATGACTCAATGTCAATGACGGCGTCTTCGAGCGATTCGATGATACGAGGTATCTCCTCTTCCATGATGAAACCGAGAAACATAAGCGTCACTTGGAAGTTACCGTTTCGAGTCGGGATGATGGGGTATGTTTTCCAAGCCGAAACCTCGGAACTAAGCCTCTTTTGAAGCCTGGCCGAGAGTGGAACACCGACAAAAAGACGACGAGTAATAAGCATAGAAGTCAGCCGAGTATACTGAATTTTCCTCGTATCGGCAAGCCGCCACACCAACATTAGTGTGGTAACAAGGTTCGAAAACACGATTGTCCTGTACAATAGATGTATCCCTTATGGCCGAATCAAGCCCTCTTTACCGTCTCGAAGTCGTCCCGCTCACGCCGCTTTTCGGCAAACGTGACCCACGTTTCAGCTATGTCTCCACCGAACCAGTGGCGATTGGTTCGCTTGCTTCAATCTCATTCGGTAAGCGGAACCTCACCGGTGTCATACTAGGTTCTCTCCCACTTCCTGGACCGAAACCGGATTGGATGAAACCAATTGGGACGATCATCCTCCCCGCCTTCCTCATCGACCACCAAATAAGACTCGCTTGGGAACTCTCAGAACAACTTTACACGCCGCTCGGCCTCGTCTTCAAGCTTTTCTTCCCGCTCCAACGGAAGCCGCGAGCAGTACAGGTCAATAGCACTGATACCCCCTCAGGAAAGAAGTCGCCTAAGAAGAAAGCTCTGGCGCGAAGAAAGTCGACTCGCACGGCGAAAGTGGTTTGGGAAGGTATGACTGATGATACTGCTCTCTTCTGCCAGCTCATTGCGCTCAGTCAGAAAAGCTTGAAAGCAAAAAAACTTCTCCTCATCCTCGTACCTGAACTCCTGGCCGCGGAGCTTTACGCGACCAAACTTCGCGCTCTCTTTACCGAAGCGAACATCGGCTGCCTCTCAAGCCGCCGAACACCACGGGAAACGTACCTCCTCCACCAAGCGCTCAAAGAAGAATCCGTTGACATCCTCATCGGGACGCGACAAGCTGTCTTCGCACCGCTCTCCAATCTAGCTGAAATCGTTATCATCGACCCTGAAAAACGCCTCTCTTATGTCCAATGGGAAATGGCGCCGCGCTATGATGCCGTCATAGTTGCACTCTCCATCGCCCAAGCGCAAAATGTCTCTTGTCGCAAACTTTCCGTCGCTCCAGGCGCTGAGTTTTTCCTACCGGATACGGCTACGGTCCGAACTGGGACGCCTTTTCATTTCGATACCCAGCGCCGACTAAAAACAATCGACCTCCGCAAGGGGTACAAAAAGAATACCAAGGAACGAATTCTCTCGCCCGAACTCATCGATGCCATCCGGCAGACTGAAAAAGACAAGCGGCCCGTACTCATTCTAGCCCGACAACGTGGAGTAAGCCGTTTCTCACTCTGTGCCAAATGCCAGACTGTACTGCGCTGTCCAAATTGTTCCGCGCCACTCTCTGAGATGAAGAATGGGAGCTATCGCTGTCTCACCGACGGTTATCGTTCACCACTTTTTCCGAGTTGCCGAGAATGCGGCCAGATGCAGTTCAAAAGTTTTGGTGCCGGAACCGAGAGTATTGCCCGGGCGCTCACCGAAGCTGGACTCTCAAGTAAGCCAATCATCCTTGATCGCGATAGTCAGGGTCTGAAACAAGATTTCGAGAAATTAATTTCTACCCTCACCGAAACGCCAACCCCCTCAATTATCATTGCCACCTATGAGGCAGCCACTAGCTTGCCGCTTGGACAGCTTGGCTTGATTGCCTGCATCGAAGCCGACCAAGGACTCTTCTTCCCTGACTTTCAATCGGAGGAGCGGCTCTGGCGAGAAATTCGGTGCTTTGGTGGGAAGCTCGGAGACGGCGGGACGCTCATCGTCCAGACCTTCGAACCAGATTCAAAATTCTGGACAGCGTGGATACGACAGGAGTTAGAAGCAACTGCTGCCGAACTCCTAGAGGAACGAAAGCTCCTCCATTATCCACCTTACTTTTCCTTCATCCGGCTTGAGTGTTGGTCGACCAAGGGAGAGAGCTCGCTCCAGGTCGCCGAGAAAACCGAACAACAACTAAAGGATATCGCCCCAAAAGAGATAGAGATCCTGCCGCGCTATTTGCCTTTCAACCGAAAAAACCGCTACCATATACTCATCCGCTTCCCGGCCGAGACTGAGCCTCCGAAAGCGCTGATCACCGCACTCCATTCTCTTGACCAGAGCGTAAAAATAATGCATAATCCAGTATCACTTCAGGGCTAACATGAGCATTTCTATGTATCCAATTGTCACTGGCGCCGACAATGTCATCCTCCACGCAGAGAATGAAAATGTGAAGGATCCTCTCGCGCCTGAAATCCAAACTCTCCTCCCGGCCATGCTCGATGCGATGCACAAGGCGGACGGTATTGGTCTCGCCGCCCCTCAGATTGGAAAAAATCTACGGATTTGTGTTGTCGAGATTGATGGAATCATCAGAAATTTCATTAATCCGAAAATCACAAGTGCCTCACGTGAAAAAATTATCTTTGAAGAGGGCTGCCTCAGCCTTCCCGGAGAGCTCTTCACTATCGAACGCTCCGAAATTATCACAGTCCGCTACACCGATGAAGCTGGGAGTAATCGGAAGCTCAAGCTACGAGGTCTCTGGGCGATTTGTCTCCAGCACGAACTCGATCATCTCGATGGTATCCTCATCTGCGACCGCTATAAAAACCAAAAAAATAAGCACGTCTATGCCCTCTAAAAAAACTGCTCTACACCAAGACTTCAAGGCGCCGCAGGTCTCTGTCGTCTTCATGGGTACGCCTGAGTTCGCTGCGACAGCGCTAAAGGCGCTCATCCAAGAGCAGTACCATATTGTCGGTGTTGTCACTCAGCCTGACCGAAAGGTTGGTCGCAAACAAGAGTTGACCGCTCCGCCGGTGAAACTCCTCGCCGAAAAACATGCCCTCACCATCCTCCAGCCGGAAAAACTTGATGCCGCAACAATCGATACAATTCGCGCTTGGAAGCCAGATGTGATTATTGTCGCAGCATACGGAAAAATCTTACCCGAGGCTATTCTACGGCTCCCTGGTTTTAGCTGTATCAATATCCATGCTTCACTCCTCCCACGCTGGCGAGGTGCTTCGCCGGTCGCCAATGCCCTCATAGCCAGTGACACTGAAACAGGGATTACGCTCATGGAACTCGACGCGGGGATGGATACTGGTCCGATCATCACGGCGGTGAAGACATCCATTAGTCCGGATGAACGCGCGCCGGAACTCCTGGACCGCCTGGGGGCACTCGGAGCGACACTTCTCGTCCAGACATTGCCGCGTTGGATCACGCGCCAGATTACCGCTCTACCCCAGCCAGAAACCGGGATCATGCTCTGTCAACTTATCGATCGTGAGGACGGCCGACTCTTTTGGACTGCTCCAGCAGACGAAATCTACAACCGCTATCGTGGACTTTCTCCATGGCCAGGAATCTTCACTTATTGGAAACGGGCTACAGATGATACCGTGCGGATCAAACTCCATACAATCAGCCTCCAGAAAACTGCTCCCGCTATCAGTCACCCAGCAGGGACCGTCCTCGAGATTGGTGAGAAAGTGGGCATCGTCACTGGCACTGGCATCATTTTCCCGACAATGCTTCAGCTAGAAGGAAAGGAGATTGTATCCATTGAGGAATTCATCAAAGGCTACCCGGATTTCATCGGGTCAGTGCTCATGTAAACAAACTTTACCCGCATGAAATCGCTCCCAAGAAAACGCACTGGCAACGATGGAAAGGTAATCCTCTTCCTCGCTTTTCTTATGTTTGGCGGGGCACTCTTCATGATTGGTAAGACCTGGTACACCCACTCGAAACGCGTGACGCAGGGCACTCAATCAGAAAGCAACCTAGGTGATTTCCGTTTGATCAGCCCTGAAAACATCCAGGAACGGATGGTGCGAAATGAGGTGATTCGTTTCATCGATATCCGCCCAAGAACAAGCTACGAAGAAAACCATCTCATTGACTCAGTATGGCTCGGACTCGCCGAGATTGCTTACTATGCTGCACCAACAACCGAACTCATCGTCATCGTCCACGGAAAAGAGAACACTAATGAACAATTGAAGGAAATCAACGCTCTCTACAGGGGCAAGAAGCTCCAATTTGCTTTTCTCGATGGTGGGATTAATAACTGGATCACCAAAGGCGGAGCTGTCATCACAACGGGAAATCCTGATTCTTATCTAGACCAAACGAAAGTCACCCCTATTCTCCCTGAGAAGGTGGATGAGCTACGTGCCACGCTTGTCCGTAGCATCATGCTTGATGTCCGAACTGAATCAGAATTTTCGGCGGGGCACGTACCGGATGCAATCAATCTTCCCTTTGCGCAGCTTGAAAAAGAACGTTCGCAAATACCTGGACTCGGCTCACTTATTGTGTACGGATCAAGTGAACTCGATACTTTCCGAGCGGGCACTCAACTCTTCGATATGGGCTATTTTGGGGTCCGAATTATCTCGGGCGGATTTGAAGCCTGGAAAACGAAGGGCCTTCCTATTGAAAAGAAGCAATAAAAAACAGCCGAGCTCTTGCTCCCTGTTTTTTATTCATGTCATCTGCTTCTCATCCCTATTCTTGAACAGTCGCAAGGATATCTTTGTAGGAGACGAGAACGTGTTCCTCGTCAGCGAGCTTCACTTCTTCAGCTGAGCCATAGCGTTTGAAAATGACGCTGTCACCTTTTTTTACTGGCATCTCTTTGTCAGTTCCGACAGCAGCAACTGTCCCGCGTTGTCCGCGCTCACCAGATGCATTTTCTGGCAGATAAAGCCCAGACCGAGTCTTGTTTTCTTTAGCCTCAATCTTGATGAGAACATTCTCGCCGATTGGCCGAATCTGTTGTTTTGGCATACGCTCAATCGTTAGGATATTAGAAATGATGCCCTCTCAAGGGTAACGCTCATTAGCAGACGCGTCAAGAGAGTGCTAATTTTGGGAGTGGGTGAATAAACGATCCATCTCGAGCAATACCGCCTCCGAATCATCTTCCAACCGATTGATGAGAGCCTCTGCTTCTGGCAGGTTGAGAAAGACCTCACGGAACCAGATACGTTCAGCACCCCCCGAGAGCGAGCCCGGATTAAGGACCAGGTCCTCCATGATGATTTCGCGCTTTTCAGCTTCCATTGCCTTACTAATTCGATCCGCCTGTTCAGGAGACTCTTTGACTATCCGGTCCAATACTATCCGCACTCCTTCCGTATCAAGATTCTTCAGACGATGCTCGAGCCAGGAAAATTGAACCATATTTTCCTGGTAATTACGTTGCTCTTGGTTATTCTTTAGATGGCTCATCATTTCGGATGAAAAAATTTCCTGCGTATTCATATTCAATTATGGTGAGCGAGTAAATGATAATCTTATTTCAACCTCTCTTTCAATATTGTGAACGCTCGATCAAATTGAGGATCACGATCCGCTTCGATATCTCCGCGGGTCAATTTCACCTCTTCATCTGGACTGATGCCGACCTTATTAATCTGATTGCCCTTGGGCGTGAGCCAGCGGGCAATCGTGATCTTCACTGAAGTCGTACTCGAGGTTGGGATAAGTTCCTGGACCGATCCCTTGCCGTACGAAGTATCACCGACCAGGATTGTATCGTCCCGATTCTCTCGAATGCCAGCCGCCAAGATTTCTGAAGCGCTCGCACTCCCCTCATTGATGAGGATGACGATTGGCGTGCCCCCAAAGAGATTATTCCCATTGGTTCGGAGCTCTTTGCGTTTTTTCTCAGCATTTTCTTCCATCACGACAACCGAGTTTGACGGCAGGAAATAACCCCCGAGATCAACAGCGGCATCCAGAAAACCACCGGGATTATTGCGAAGGTCGAGGAGTATCCCCCGAGCCCCCTGACGCTTGATATCAGCGGCAGCTCGCTCAAACTCATCCACCGTATCTTCGCCAAAACGAGTAATCCGAAGAATCGCAATTCCATCACGAAGCTCGTGCGTAACACTCTTCACGACAATCACGTCTCGGCGAACGGATACTTCTCGAAGCTCATCTTCGTCCGGATGAAAGACTGAGAGCTTGACTTCCGTCCCACGCGGACCACGGATTCGTTCGACTGCCTCCTGAAGCGCGAGATTTTCAGTTGATTCACCGTTAATCTTGAGTACCTTATCACCCGCCCGGATACCCGATTTTTCGGCTGGTGATCCATCCAGTGGTGCGACAACGGTCAGGATGCCATCTTTGATCTGCATCTCAGCTCCGATACCGTCAAAGGATTGTGAGAGTTCTTCCTTGAACTCCTTGTTCTCTTTGGGATCAAAGAAGGTGGTGTACGGATCACCCGTCGCCGCAAGCATACCATCAATCGCGCCGTAGAAGAGCGCTTTCGCATCAAGGTCATCCCGCTCGACGTATTTGTCTTTCAAGAGATTCCAAACTTTCCAAAACAGCGCAAAATCGATGCTCGCATCCTGCCCCTCGGCTGTCCCCCGGAATACGGCTTCGTTCGGCGCAATCGGTACTTCTGTCATCGGCGATGTGTATCGTCCCTTCTGATAGCCAGCGTAAAAGGAGAAGATGACCAATCCGAGTATTGCTCCCACAACGATAAGGTGGCGACCTCTACTCGCGCGCAGAGTCTCTCCTGGATTAAGTGTTTGATTTTTGACGTGAGTATCGGTCATGCATGTAACTTACGGATGAATGTCATTGATGATGAGGAATCGGTTTGCCAGAATACTTCAGGAAGTAACGCAACGCACTCTGAATATGATACCAGGTCAGTCGATTCATGAAGAGAGAACGAAAAAATCCACCCTTTGCACTGCCCTTAGCATGGTAATGGTATACCTCGGCGGTCGGAACATACACAACACGGTGTCCGACTTCCCAGAACCGTCGGCACCAATCCACATCCTCCATATACATAAAAAAGCGGCTATCCATCGGTCCAACGGCCATTGCAGCCCCTCGCGATACGAACAGCGCCGACCCCATGATCCAGTCAACTTCGCGGACCGACTGGTGATCAAAATCCTCCATCGTGAACCAGGCAAGGTGCCGCCGGCCAATCGGGAGGTGCTTCAGCCAGGTCCGACGGAAAAGGATTGTGAGCGGACGATAGAATCTGAGACACGTTGCTTGGAGAGAGCCATTGAAATTCAGTTGTTTTGGTCCAATGAGACCCACTTCCGGATGTGTCCGGGCAAAGGAGAGAAGAGTCTCAATCGTCTCTCGACGGATGATGATATCAGCATTAATAAGAAAGAGATACTCACCGTGGCATTCCTCAAGTGAGGTATTAATAAGCCGGCCGAAACCGACATTGCGCCGGTTCGGAAAGAAACGGACTTCAGGAAATTCTTCACGGAGCATCATTTCCGTATCTTCTTCGGTAGCAGAATCAACGACGAGCACCTCGTACGAAAATCCAGCCTGGATACCGAGCTCGCGGCGGATTGCTTCGAGCGAAAGCCGGAGGAGTTCGGGACTCCGATAACTGTTGACCGCGATCGAAACCTGAGTCGCCATGCAGGGAATTTAGGGTAAGCTTTGGAAGAGTATTCGAATACGGTCGTAGTTATCGCCACGCGGCAAGAGAATGTAGCCGCGCTCTGGCGTCGACGGAGGAGCATAGAGCAGTCCTTCCTCAGAATTCTCAAGGACGAGCTGTGACAGACTTGCACTCTGACTTTCCTGGTAGAGTTCAAGGAAACGCTTCATTTCCCATGCTTCAGCTTTGACGAGTATATTCTCTCCCAGGCTCTCAAGCAGTGCATTGATTTTTCCAAAGTCCGTCAGGGTGCCGGCTGAAAGCGCTTTATCTTTGATGGCCTGAATCACCTGCTGCTGGCGTCGGGCGCGCTCAAAATCAGTGGATGTGACGCGCGAGCGAGCGTAGCAAAGCGCCTTCTCTCCATCGAGCATATTGGCGCCCGCCGGGAGCTTGAAGTTACCGCCACACTCAAGTGTTTCTGGTTTCAGCTTGGCATAGCAGAGTGGATAACGCTTCGGATTGGCATAGTACTCACCATTCTTCCGCTGTACACGCTTTTCCTCATAATTTCCCGACGGTAGGGTATACGTGACGCCATCACAGCGCTTTTCAAGTCCGAGGAATTGGATACTTTCCTGAAAGGGCTCACTCAGAGTAAGCGTAATACCACCAAGAGCATCGACGAGCTCAGTAAAGCCCTCAAAGTTGATGACGGCCGCATACGGGACACTGAGACCAGTGACTTCTTCGATCATAGTCTGCATCTCCTCTATCCCGCCACCTGATTCGCGTTGCTCACCAAGTGCATAGACGGCATTGATCTTGCGGTGTTCATCTCGGCCAGGAACCTTTACATATAAATCCCGCGGTATCGAGACAAGTGATGCTCTCGATACGTCCCCTTCCTTTGATTCGTCCCTCGGGTGAAGAGAGAGCACCATGATGGTGTCGGCGAGCAGTCCGCCACCGGGCACATTCTTTCCGCGCATACCAAGAAGAAGCACATTGATCCGGCCCTCCTTTTCCCCCTGAAGTTCATCTTTGTTGCCGGGAAGTGTCTTGACGAGGTTTTTGAAGATTCCATCCTCACCGAGAGAAATCTTGTTCAGGATAAAGCCTGCTTTGATGCTAAATGCTATCCCCGCAATCAAAGCAAGCACGAGAAAAAAGAGAGCGATGCGAATCACTCGCTTCTTCTGAGAAGACGGTGGAAGAGCGCTCGTGACAGCGCTTTTTTTCATCATAAATACCATGAAAGCCGAAATTAGAGTTTATGCACGAGAACGCCCCTGCTCTTGATATAGAGAAAAGAGCTTTCTGGCGCTTTTTTTCCAAGAACACCCAACTCCCTCCCTATGGGAAGCAGCTGATTCGGTGGCTGATTCCTTGGAGCCAGCAACAGAGAAAGTATACAGAATTTCGACCGCTTGGGCAAGATTCAACGGGTCGAAATAGCGAATTCTATCACCGCCAATTTCCCGGAAAGCCACGATATCAGACGCCAGAACTGGGACACCGACGGCGAGCGCTTCCTCAATCGGGATGCCGAAACCTTCGTACAGAGACGGAAAAATAAAGCCCCGGGAGCAAGCAACCAGAATTCGAAGCTCTTCATCACTCACATAGCCAGTAAACACGACACTTATATCCTGTACCTGAACCATTGCCAGATCAACATTGTGGCCCGCCGGATTGCCGGTCAATGCGAGTTTGAAAGGAAAGGTATGCTGAGCCTGGCACTGTTTGAACATCTGGATGAGAAAAGCGACGTTTTTCCTCGGCTGGAGTGTGCCGGACGAAACGAAATACGCTCCCCGCTTGAGTCCGTATTTCTCTAAGGTTTTCTCCGCCGACTCCTCCGCTACCGGTTGCTGCCACTCCTCTGCCGCCGCATTCTCGATAACATGAACCTTCTTTCCGGCGTCCGGATACCATTTCAGAATTTCGCTCTGGGTGAAGGCCGAGACGGCGATGATAGCATCCGATCGACGGATAGTATGTGGGATGAGGAGTGCGAGAAAGAATCGATCCAGTACCGAAATCCACTCTGGATGGGCTCGAAATGAAACATCATGGATGTGAGTGACCACTTTCAGGTCTCTCGGCAGAAAGAGCGGCAAGATGTACTGGCTATGGAAGACATCTACCGGATGCCGAAATAGCTGCCACGGGAGCACATAGGCATTCCAGCTGAAGCGGTTCTTCGCCGAAAGAGGAATGATCTCGACGTCAGAACGACCGAGGGCTTCGAGTTTCAATCGGAGCGCTGCAAGCCTACTGTCATTTGTCTCATCCGTAAAAAGCCGATACTGGGTATCCGCATCCCGACGTCGGATGAGTTCGCGCACCAATTGGAAGAAGACAACCTCATCGCCGGTCCGTTTTTTGCCGATGAGCCGGATGTCGATGCCAATGGTTAGAGGTGATGTCATAAGGAGAGCTATACCGATGTTGATTGGATGCGTTTCGGAAAAATGACTGGCAGTGCGGCGAAGAAGACCCAGACGAAGCCAATGAGGAGGCCAGCATTGAAGAGATTGAAAATAAGGAAAAGAATAGTCACGGCGAAGGCCGTTCGTGCGAGAGCTGCTTCAGGTGAAGCGTTGTTCTTTCGTCTGAAAAATTCGACTCCGGACCAAGCGAAGACACCAAGAAGCCCAATGAGACCGATGAGACCAGCGCCGAGCCAGACTTCCAGCCAGACATTGCTTGCATTGAGCGCTGCCCCACGGCCATCCGTCCCGAGGATCGGACCGATATTCCCCCACCCGATGCCGAAAATGGGATGCGCTCGAAGCTCGGCCCAGGTCTTCACGTAGATAGCTTTCCGGATTTCGACATTTGGGTCAGGACGTTTCACAGTTGTGATGAAGAGTCCCTCTGCCTGAAGTGAGGTAATCACTTCCAAATCAATATGCCGACAGCCATAACCTACAAGAGCGGCGGTATTCTCAATGACCTCAGGTAGACTAATAGATTGGTCGCAGGCCACGGTTATCTCTTGAAGTCCGGTCGCAGTACTCTCGGCTCGATTGAGGAGGTCAAAACGCGTGAGTGGCACTTCGATAACCACGATGAGTGCGATGATGAAACTGATGACGAGAATCTCGGTCAATTGCAGCAAACGCCGAAGCTCCGTGACGCCTGTCCGGTACACGAAAGCAAACGCCCACGCCACGATGGCAAACACAATCCCAAGCCAGGCGCTCCGACTAACTGTCATGACGAGCACGACAAAAAGCGGAATGAGTGTGAGGACGGAGAAAAGCACTCCTGGAAAGAATCGACCCTCTTCTTCTACCATCTTTCGGAGCGCACAATCGAGGACAGTCATGATGATAAGGATAAGACTGCCAATAAAAAATCCAAGCCAATCCGCCTCCGCAAAGGTCCCGTTGGGCCGACCTGGCATAACAGATGTGACCGTCCCACCAAACTCGAAAGCGATATTTTGCCAGAAAGCGAGGAGAAGTGTGATCAGGCCTGACACACAGAAAACCGCAGCTGAAAGCGTCACATCTTTCACCGTCCGGAAAAAGACCCGGGCCAAGAGGTAGATCGTATAGAACGAGGTAACGATGACGGCGAGACGCGGACCCTCGTCCCCCGCGAGTAGTCCCGAGATCCACGCGCCGATCGGAATGAGTCCAAGGAGAATGTCGATCGGATGGGGTGGAAAGAGCGGCCACGTATTACGTCGGGTCAGAAGCCGAATGCCTAGCGCCAGAGCGAGGAGTAGGAAGAGCCACTGGTACGGCCGCAGCATCAGTCCGAATGATTCTGGAGCGAGATTCACTATCTCAAAAGGCAGGAGAGCAACCAGAAGGAGAAAGCACCAGTTCGGACGATAGAGGCAGGCAAGCCCAAATAGCGCACTGAAGAAAATAAAGTGAACAGCCGAGAGTGGGAAGAGTCCGGACAGAAAAAGTACCAAGCCGAGAAGAGCGACTATACAAGCAAGGGTCGAAAAAACGATTGTCGAATCTTTCTTCCAGCGCAACCAGTAATCGAGGAGCGTGAGCATATAGAGCTATTGTACCAAAGTTGACACCACTATCGTTCCGAAGCGCTCCCACGAGTACTCTCCAGCACGCTCCTGCCCCGCAGCCTTCAGACGCTCTCTGAGCGCGCTATCAGAGAGGAGTGAACGAATCGAATGTGCTATCCCGTCAACATCATCTGGCTCGATGACAATGGCCGCATCTTTTGCGAGCTCCGCCAGTGATCCTGCGGCTGTCGTGATGACTGGCGTAATCGACGCGAAGGCTTCGAGCACTGGAAGGCCGAATCCCTCGTACCGCGACGGGAAGAGGAAAACGCTCGCTCCTTGATACAGCGCAGGGAGATCGGTCTCCGGCACCCAACCAAGAAGTACAACATCATCCTCAAGCCCGAGCTCAGTGATGAGTTGCTGTACCGAGGTCGCGAGCGGATTCGACCGAGCGTGTACCGTCCCCGTCATTACAAGTCTCGGGAGAGACACCTCTATCTTATTTTGCTTGAGCTTTGCATAGGCCCTGAGAACTGCTTCGGTATTTTTTCGTTTTTCAAAGCCACCACCGTGATAGAGGTAGCCTGGCTTAAGTCCATAGCGTGAAAGTATCTCATCTCGCTCCTCGGCACCAAGTATTCTCTGGAAGACCGAATTGATCCCGAGCGGTGCAACCGAAATCTCTGTCTCAGACCGAGCGCAGAGTGCAACGAGATCATCTTTCGTCGCTACTGATGGACAAATGATACGTTCAGCTGAAGCGATCCCTCGTTCAATCGCTCTGTAGTACAGTCGCTGCCTAATATTCGCCAGGTATTCGGGAAAACGCTTCGGGATGAGGTCATGCACAAACATACTATGCATGATCTCCGCTGGAAAAATGGTCGCTGATTGATACAAGCTGAAGAATTGATCGCAGCCGTCTCGCTGCACCGCCTGAGGCAAAGCAAAACGCTCCCAGAGGAAACGATGCAAGAGATCATCGCGCCGCCAGAAGGTTTTAACTTTTTTGAACTGCCAGTTTTTCGGCCACTCCCCCGTCGGTACTTCGCCTTCGTAATACCAGATCCATTCATGTGCCAATTGTTCCGGCAACGATGCAAGGGCGTGCATGAACTGGGTCGTAACGACTCCGATACCAGTCGCCGGCTTCTGGAAGTAATTCGCGTTGATTCCGATTCTCATAGGCTCGACGCGGGTTTCTGTCCTCGGGACTGCTCCGTTCGGGCGATTGCCTGGAGGTCTTTCAAGACCTTGTTCATTTCCCCGACGAGTGGATGATTGAGGCGTTCGCTGATTACACGGTCCGCTTCAGTATAGAACCAGACGAGATCAACGGCGCTGCGCTTGAATTTATGCCAAACTTCTTCGCCATAGACTCCGTATTCGTCGATGAGCCCACGCATATTATGAATCTTGTCGGCCGCCGCAACTAAAAATGCTTCGGGCGTGTCATTTTTGAGATTGTTGAGATACTGTTCCTTGCGCGGCCGCCATGATCCGTTATCGCCGCGAAGGAGGTGGTTCAACTTTTCGGCCTGGGTATAGTCCTCCGTCACTTCTTTAACAATTTTAAACACGCGCTCGCCGAACTCGTCACGAAGCATCTCTTCAGTATATTCCGGCGTATCCTCGAGCACATCATGGAGGAGTCCGGCGATAATCACGTCCTCGTCATCGGTATAGTGTGCCAAAAGAAAGGCGACCGAGTACGGATGGACAATATAGGGCACGCCACTAACTTTCCGTTTTTGGAAATGATGGAGTACAGTCGCGCGAACAATTGCTTGTTCAATTCTTTGAGTGAGAAACATAGGATTTATTCATATTGTATTCTTTTCTTTGTTTCAAGCCAAACTGGACCACTTTTACCTTGCCGGAGGGAGAGATATTCCGTACAATACGGCTAGTTTCTGCTGTACTGTTATCCCCTTACTCCATTCTCTATGTCCCAGACTAAAACAGTGGCCGTTATCGGTCTCGGTTATGTCGGTCTCCCACTGGCTCTACGCGCCAGCGAACGCGGCTATACCACGATTGGCTTCGATACGAGCGAGAAAAAAATCGCGTTGCTCAAAGAAGGCATCTCCCCGATTGAAGACCCCTTTCTCAAAGAAAACATTGGCCGCTTCCCGTTTCATCCAACGACCGATGGAGAGGAGCTTAAAAAAGCAGATATTTTTCTCATTTGTGTCCCCACACCAGTCGATGATGCCTACTATCCTGATCTGACACCAGTCAAAAATGCTGCTACCCTGATTGCTCAGCATGCCAAAAAAGGCGCATTGGTGGTTCTCGAATCAACCGTTAACCCCGGTGTATCCGAAGAAATCGTGAAGCCAATCTTTGAGAAAGCTGGAAAAATAGTCGGAAGTGATGTCTATCTCGCTCACTGCCCGGAGCGCATCAATCCCGGTGACGCGAAATGGAATGTGACAAATATCCCCCGTGTCGTTGGGTCGTTTGATGAAGAAGGTCTAGCCCTCGCACTCGACTTCTACCAATCCATAGTGGACGCCGAAATCCGGCCGATGAAGTCCATCCGCGAAGCCGAGGCGGTAAAGATCGTCGAAAACTCCTTCCGCGATATCAACATCGCCTTCGTCAATGAGCTTGCCCGGTCCTTCGATGTTCTCGGTATCGATACCAAAGACGTCATCGACGGTGCCGCCACCAAGCCGTTTGCATTCATGGCTCATTATCCGTCTTGCGGAGTCGGCGGCCACTGCATTCCTGTTGATCCATACTACCTTATTGAACGCGCCAAACAATCCGGTTTCGATCACCGCTTCCTGAAGATCGCCCGTGAAATTAATAATGGCATGCCAGAATACACGGTTGAACTCCTTCAGGATGCACTAAACGACGAGAAACTCCCGGTTAATGGCACAACGGTCGGTGTCCTCGGCATCACGTACAAAGCGAACATTGATGATTTGCGCGAATCTCCCGCACTCAAGATTATTGAAGCGCTCCGGCGGCACAAGGCAAAAGTGATCACCTACGATCCACATGTTCCGGCTCATTCGACTGAACAAACACTCGCTGAATTCTTGAAGAAAGCCGATGCAGTTATCCTCGCCACCGATCATCGTGAATTCAAAGAACAAATTACTCCCGCGCTCCTCAAGGAGAACGATATCAAAGTCTTCATCGACGGCAAGAACACATTCACCAAAGCTGATTTCGCGGCACACGGGGTGCGCTATCATGGTATCGGACGTTCCAGAACGCTATGATTTTCGGACTCATCAAACTCATCATCTGGCTCGCCGGTGTCGTGACTATCGCCTACTTTGCTCTGCCCCATTTCGGTTATCGAGTAAACTTAGACTACTGGCAAGAACGCCAGGTTGCGTGTAAGGAAAAGATTGAAGCCTGTCAGCGGGACCTCATCAAGACCGGCATCGAAGGGGTCAAAGAAAAGTGCGATATCCGATGTGTCAATCCTAAAAGTCTCATTCAGAAAATTGAAAAATAGTATATTCATTCCTCATTTTTGAATCTTGAATTTTTAACTTTCATTCTTTATGCGACTCATCATCAATATCCCTGCCTATAACGAAGAGTCCGTTATCGGCAACACTATCAAAAACATGCCTCGTCACTACGCAGGCATTGATGAGGTACTCATTCAAGTCGTCGATGATGGAT
>Ga0163144_10014769_pt1 | contig 16185 bp, 14 predicted proteins | sample OliLak19BULKMAT1_FD_123175 | JGI IMG/M metagenome (GOLD analysis project Ga0163144, IMG submission 123175) | Freshwater microbial mat bacterial communities from Lake Vanda, McMurdo Dry Valleys, Antarctica - Oligotrophic Lake LV.19.BULKMAT1 | ecosystem: Environmental > Aquatic > Freshwater >... | reverse complement strand
GCCGAGGCCCGCACGAACTCGATCCCGTCCTTCTCGTGCTTCGGCATCTCCTCTTTGAGGCAGTCGAAGGTCGTGCGGAAGTAGTGATGGCCGATCGCGATCGCGGAGCCCGTCTTGCGCGCCTGCGCGACCGCCTGCCGGAGCCCCTTCGCGCAGAATTCCTTGGTGTGTAGCTCCGCCGTGTCGAGGAACACGTAGTTCATCGCGGCGGGAATGCCCGCGAGCTTCGCCTCGGAGTACGCGACGGACTTCTCGGACACCTTCGAGTCGAGGAAGTACATCCCCGTGGGCTTGAGCTGGGCCATGAACGCGCGCATGAGCGGACGGTTCTTCGTGCCTTTGTAGGAACGGTGATTATTGAGGCCCTTCGCGTTCGGTATCTGCTTCATGGCCTTCTCGAGGAGCTTCATGACCTTGAGCGCGTCCTCGGGGTCCACCGCGTCCTTCGCGAGCGTCAAGGACTGGAACGGATCGAAGGGATAGTGGATCATGAGCTCCTTGTCTGTCGACGACGACACCATCGGCGACACCTTCTTGGTGCGCGGCGACTCGGGCATCACGGCGAACGTCATCACGCCGTGCAGGGAGATCCACTCCTCGTCGGGCGGCGTCTTCTTGTAGTTGAGGCCGAAGTCGTCGATGACGACGGCGACCTGCGGCGCCGCCGCGAAGCCGGCGGAAGGCGCGAGCAGAAAAAAAGCGAGCAGCAGCTTATTCATGGTTCTCCAGGGCGCGGCGGCCGAGCCGCCACGGCACTATCATAGCAACGGCGTTGAGGACCAGCCACCCGGCGCCGGACCAGAGCGCCACGCGCGGATCCCAGACGCCCGTCCCGAACCGCTCCGCGAAATGCATTTGCATCGGCGCAGCCAGCACGGCGATCGTGAAGCCGACGTAGAACAGGCAGGCGGCCATGTAGACGAAGCCCCCCACCGACGATTCGATCTGGTGGATGTTCTCGACGGAGAAGTTCGGGAACAGCGCGCCGAAGCCCACGCCCATCACGCAGATCGCGGCGCCCACGGTGAGCAGCGCGCCGAAGGACAGCCAGGAGGTGAAGCGGTCGGCCGCCAGGATCCAGTTCGTCATGAGGGCCAAGGTCGCGGCGATCGTGAGGATCGGGACCGCGGAGAAGAGCAGCTTCTCGCGCATGATGAGGCCCACGTCTATCGGCGCGCTGCGCAGCACCCACCAGGACTTGCCCTCGAGGCTGATCGCCGGGAACGTGAAGCGCAGGCCCAGCGCCGCGAGAACGAAGCCCGCCGTGCCGACGTTGAGGAAGGAGACCAGGCTCTTGAGCTCGGCGGAGTCCAGCGGCAGGCGCTGGATGCTGAAGAGGTATACGAACACGAGCCCGATGATCAGCAGGATCTGGGACCAGTGCTTCACGTCGCGAAAGAACGTCGTGCGCTCCTTCCAGAACAAGGCCGCCGCGGAGCGCGCGCCGAGCAGCGCGCCCTCCGGGAGCGCGGCGAAGGCGTGCGTCCGTTTGCGCAGCGCGCCCTCCTGGGCGCCGCTGTAGCCGATGAAATAGACCTTCCCCGCCAGCGCCACGAGCAGGCCGTAGACGGCGAAGGCCGCCGCCCATAGGCCGATTGCCCGCACCGCGTAGCCGCGCCACGCGCCCTCGGCCGCCATGCGAAGCGCCTCCGCGAGCCACCAGGACGGCAGGTACGGGGCGGTCGGGGCCTGAAGGAAGCTCAGATACTCGGCGACGACCTTGAGCGCGTCCGGACGGATCAGCTTCTCGGGCTGCGCGAAGCGCACGAGGCCGTAGGTGACCGTCAGCGAGAGGCTCGAGAACACCCAGACGACATCGCGCGTGCGCGACGACGGGAACAGGTATAGCAGGAGCAAGGTGAACCCGATCCCGAAGGAGGCGGCCAGCAGCAGGAACGGCGGCAGGGCGAACAGGAACGCGGCGAAGTAGCCGGGGCCCAGATGCTGCACGCGCATGATCGCGGCCACGTAGGGGATGAGGATGAGGCCGATCATCCAGGAGGCGAAGAACGCGCTCTCGAGCGACTTATCGAGGAACACCGCGCGCAGGCTGACGGGGGCCTTCATCAGGAACTTGAGGTCGTAGGAGTAGAACAAGGTCGTGAGCGCGGTGAGCAGGCTCGAGACGACGACCATCGACAGCGTCATCAGCAGGAGCATCGCCGTGAGCTTCCAGGTCAGCAGCAGGCCGATCAGCTCGACCGTGGCGAGGTACTTCAGCAGGCGGTAGAAGCCGTAGTGAAGGCCGAACAGCAGGCCGAAGCCCGCGGAGCCGAAGGCGGCGTTGCGGACCCACTCGTAAGGGGTCCAGTGGCGAATCGTGTTCGTGAAGGTCCGCCCGCGGCGGCGCAGGAGCGTGCCGAGCATTACAAATGCTTGAGGAGCGTCGCGTACTCGGCGCCGCCGGTCAGGCTCAAGAAAATGCTCTCGAGGTCCTTCCCTTCCTTTTTCGACTGCGCGTGCAGCTCCGAGAGCGTCCCGCAGGCGATCATCTTCCCGCCGATCATGATCCCGATGCGGTGGCAGAGCTTTTCGGCGATCTCGAGCACGTGCGTGCACATGAAGATCGCCGTGCCGCGCTCGGCGAGCTTGAGGAAGATGTCCTTGACCAGGCGGCCGCTCTTCGGATCGAGGCCGACCATCGGCTCGTCGAGGACGAGGATCTTAGGCTCATGAAGCAAAATTCCCGCGAGCACGAGCTTTTGCCGCATCCCGTGGGAATAGCTCTCGAGAAGCTCGCCCCCCCACGGCGTCAGCTCGAACATGTCGAGCAGCTCCGGGACGCGCTTGCGCATGTCTTCGAGGCGCACGCCGTACAGCTCGCCCACGAAGCGCAGGTACTCGGCGCCGGTGAGCTTCGGGTAGACGAAGGGCTCGTCGGGGACGAGGCCCATCGCGAGCTTGGCGGCGATCGGGTCGAGCGTCATGTCCCGCCCGCCCACGAGCACGCGGCCCGTGGTCGGCTTGAGCAGCCCGGTCATCATCTTGACGGTCGTCGTCTTGCCCGCGCCGTTGGGCCCCAGGAAGCCGAAGATCTCCCCGGGACGGACCTCGAGGTTGAGGTCCGTGACGGCCGCGTACGAGCCGAAGGTCTTTCCGAGGCCTTCGAGCTTGATCAAACGGTGACGGCGCGCCGGGCCTTGAGGAATTCGTCGGCGCGAGGGATCGTCATGCGCTCCGCGAAGTCATGAAAGCGCTCATCGATCGCTTCGCGATCTAAATCCTCAATATTCTTCGTCGAGAAGTCCTCGACGTTGAACGACGCCATCGTCGTGCCGTAGGCCATCGCCCGCTTCAGGTGCGCGATGTCCATATACGCGCCGGAGGCGGTGAGATAGCCGAGGAAGCCGCCCGCGAACGTGTCGCCCGCGCCCGTCGGATCCTTGATGCGGGCCAGCGGGAAGGCGTGGAAGACGTAGAACTTGGAGCCGACCTTCATGAGCGCGCCGTGCTCGCCCTTCTTGATCACGACGACCGAAGGCCCCCAGTCCGCGAGAACCTCCGCGGCCTGAAGCGCGTTCGGAGCGCCCGTCAGGCGCATCGCTTCCTGGTCGTTCGAGAAGAAGATGTCCACCTTGGCGAGGAGCTTCTTGATCGCGGCCGGCTTCGACTCGATCCAGTAGTTCATCGTGTCGCAGGCGACGAGCGCGGGCCCCTTCATCTGGGCGAGCACCTCCGCCTGGAGCTCGGGGTCGATGTTCGCGAGGAAGACGACGGGCGCCTTGCGCTGCGCCTCGGAGAGGACGGGCTTGAACTCCTTGAACACGTTGAGATGGGTGGCCAGGGTCTCGGCGTTCGAGGCGTCCTTGCCGTACTTGCCCGACCAGCGGAAGGTCTTGCCCTTCGCGGCCTTCAGGCCCTCGAGGTCCACGCCGCGGCGCTTGAGCGTGCGGCGGTGCTCGGCGGGGAAGTCCTCGCCGACGACGCCGACGAGCGCCACGCGGGAGAAGTAGCTCGCTGAAAGGGCGAAGTAGGTGGCCGAGCCGCCGAGAGCCTCGACGCTCTTGCCGGCCGTGGTCTTCACGGAGTCCAGCGCGACGGAGCCGACGACGAGGATGTCGCTCATGACGCGGCTCCCTCGACGCGCTCGAACCAGACCTGATGCTCGATCTGCGACGATAGCTGCTTGAGGCAATGGTTGATCAGCTCGACGGCGCGCTGCTGCTGGAGGTTCTGCGCGACGGACTCCCGGGTGATCTTGGCCGCGTCCTTCTTTGGGGCGGATTTGACGACCTGCGCGTAGACCTGCTCGGCCTCGGCCGGCGGGACCTTCGCGGTGCGATAGATCAGCTGCTTGAGGCGGCCGCTCTTGATGGCCTTGCGGCGGGAGCGCTCGTACTCCTGCGGGGACTCGCGAAAGATCGCGCGCACCTGGCGGAAGTAGACGTCCTGGTCGAACTGCCCCTCGCGCTGAAACGCGGGCGTCGCGCGGATGTCGCGGGACAGCTCGTCGTTGGTGACCTTGAGGCCGAGCTGATCGGCCTTGAGCGCCATCATCTCCTCGATCATCATGTCGTTGAGCATCTCGCGCTTGAGGCGTGACATCGTCGCGTCGTCGACCTCGGTGCCGCGGGCGCGCAGGGCGTCGGCGTACTGGTTGACGCGCAGCAGCAGGCGCTGGGCCGGGATCTTGGTGGCGCCGATGCGGGCCACCGCGCCGTCGTTGTCGTTGCTCGTGAAATAGAAGCCCCCGAGGCCGACGAAGCTCCCGGACAGAAAGACGGAGATCGTGGCGACGAAGATGCTCTTCTGGTGGCGGCGCAGGAACGAGATCATTGAGGCTCCTTAGTTGGGGGACGCGGCGTCGACGGCCGCGTCGGATTCGGGGCGCGTGCGGCGGCGCCGGGGCTTGTCTTCATTCGAGCCCATGGAACATGAGCCGTCGTAAAACGCTCCTTCGTCGATCTTGAGCTTCGGGGTACGGACGTCTCCGGTCACGCGGCCGCTGGGCAGTATCTCGAGCGAGCGCGACGCGACGATGTCCCCGACGACCTCGCCGGCGATCACGATCGTCTCGGCCGCGATGTTTCCGACGACGCGGCCCTTCGCGCCGAGCTCCACGTCCACGGCGTCGGAGATGTCGCCCTCGAAGGCGCCTTCGATGCGCAGGGAGCCCTTAACCACGAGGGAGCCGTGGAAAAAGGCGTCCTCGCTGATTAAGGTCATGCCTTCGCGCGAGTCCCCGCGTCCCTTCTCTCCGAACATCAGGAGCGGTCCTTCGGGGAGCGGGAGGCAAAGCCGAGCAGGCCGGGGCCGGAGCGGACCTTCATGTAAGGCATCGGGTTGACGGGCTGGCCCTGGCGCCACACCTCGTAGTGCAGGTGCGCGCCGGTGGAGCGGCCGGTGGTGCCCATGTAGCCAATGACCTGGCCGCGCATCACGCGGTCGCCGAGCTTCACGAGCGTCTTCGAGGTATGGCCGTAGAGGGTGCTGACGCCGTAGCCGTGGTCGATGACGACCATATTCCCGTAGCCGTGGGACCAGCCGGAAAAGCGCACGGTGCCTTCGGCGGTCGCGTGCACGAGGGTGTCGGCCGCGTTGGCGATATCGACGCCCGCGTGGAACTCGCCGGTCTCGCCGTCGCCGCGGTGCATCGGGGAGAAGCGGTAGCCGAACAGCGAGGTGACCGTGCCCTCGGTGGGCGAGAAGCTGGGCGTCGCGTTACGCAGGCTCTTCTGGTTGCCCACGTACCAGCCGATCTCCTGGAAGCTCGCGAGGCGGGTCTCGGCGTCGGCCTGCAGGCGGGCGATCTCGCGGTGCCAGTCGGCCTGGCGAATGTCCGCGGCGCCGCCGTTCATCATCTTGCCGAGGCTCAAGCGGTCGGCCAAGGTCGGCCCGCCGACGCCCGTCGCGGCCGCGATCGGGTCCCGGTTGGCGGCCATCGTGAGCAGGCCCCTGAGTTGGCGGTCCGTCCCCCGGGCCTGGTCGAGGACCGAGCGCGCGCGGTCCATCTCCTGTGCCAGCCGGGTCATCTTGGCCAGCATGACCTGGTTGTCGGCCTTGGTGACCCAATAATCGACGTGCCGGCCGGCCACGATGCCCGCCCCGACCGTCATGACCGACCACAGCCCCAGCCAAAAGAGGAAGAAGCCCGTTGAGCACTGCCAGCGCCAGGGCTTCATCTGGGTCTGGGGAATGATCAGGACGGTAAGCCGGCGGGCCAGGACGTCGAGGATTTTCTTGCGCATGCGCTTTTACCGTCGGAGTAGTTATAACAGACTCCATACCCCCTGTCAACCAAATCTTGTGAAAACATAAGGCTTCGCCCCCTTGACAGGACGGTGAACGGGGCTATACTTCAGACATGCGACCCCCTCGCGCTTACCCCTCGCTTGCTGCCTTAATAGCGCTCGGCCTGAGCCTCCCGGCCGGGGCTCAGGTCAAGACCAACGCCGGCGCCGACGCGGCCGCCGCAACCTCGGGCTCGGCCGGCGCTTCCCTTAATGCGGGCGGTGTGACGCCCATCGGGTTGTCCGGCGCCGCCCAGCTCGCTCCCCTCTCGCTGACGGGCAGCCTAGCGCCGCTCGCCGCCCCGGCCGTCTCCCCCAGCCAGGGGCTCGCCCCTTCGGCGCTGCAGGCCCAGGCCGCGCGCCCGGCCGCCGCCTCGGCGCTCCAGCGCCCCGCCACGCAGGCCGCCGCCGCGACGCCCCCGAGGACGCCTCCCGACGCCGGCCCCGCCGCGTCGCCGGCCGGACCTCCGGGCGGGCCTCCATATTTCGTCCGCTCCTTGGCTAAGCTGGGCGTCCCGTCCTCCCTGACCTCTCGTCTGGAAGCGTTCCTCGCGACCCGCCACCCCGGGGACCAGGATAAGATCTATCACGGCCTAGGTCACTCCCACGAGGTCGCCGACCTCGCCGCCCGCATCGTGGACGCCTCGGACCTGCCGGCCGAGAAGAAGATCCTCCTGATCCTGTCAGCGGCGCTGCACGACGTGGACCCCGACCGGGCCGCGAATACCCCCGCCCGCGTGGCCGCCACGGTCGAGCACCTGAGCGCCGACGACGAGGCCCGCGGCCTGCTCGTCGACTTCGGCGGCCGGTACGGCTTCACCTCCGCGCAGGTCCAGGCCCTCATCATGGCGACGGACTTCGACATGGACCAGATCAAGATGCAGGCGAAGCAGGACGCCTTCGCCGCGGCCGCCGTCGCGGCCTTCCCCAACGAGCCCGAGTGGGCCATGACCTGGGGCAAGCGCCTCGCGTTCGCGGACCAGTCCTCGACCTACGTGGGCTCCCTGGCCGACGCGCGCAAGCGCGTTGAGGGCCTGGCCGTCGAGATCCGCGGCAAGAACGCCGGCCCCAGCAACGAGGTCATCCTCGCGGGCACCTACAAGTTCCTGACCGTCCTCAAGCAGAATCCCCTCTTCGCGCTGCTGCCCGGCGACCAGCGTCGGAATTTCGACGGCGTGCGCTCCTACTTCGAGGCGCGCCAAACGCCGGAGGCCTGGGCCGCCGCTTCGGCCCCCGTCCCGGCGCGCGCGCCCCCCGTCTCCCCCGACATCGCCTCCGCCCGGCGCTACATCGACGGAATCTTCGGCGGAAGCCGCGCCCCGACCGAGCGCGAGACCGACTCCTTGCTCGGAGACTGGATGGAGGAGAACGGCATCTCACCGGGCACCCCGCGCGCCGACGCGGTGCGCCGGGCGCTGGCGCCCGGCAAGGCTCAGGCGCAGGCCGACGCCGCCTCGAAGCTCGATCCCCGTCTGCGCCGCCACGCCGCCCTCCTGATCAAGCTGGCCGCCGCGCGCAAAACCACCGTCGCCTACGTCGAGTCCGTGCTCGTCAAACGCGGCCTGCTCGCGTACCTGCGCGACATCCCCGACGCAAGCCTCGAGGGACAAATCGAGATGGCCCTCACGAACGCCGAGCTCGAACGCGCGGTGGCGTCCTACCCCGACAACGAGCAGGGAGAGATCATGCGCTCCGTCGTCGGCACCATGGGCGCCAAGGGCGGCAAGTCCGTCGAGGAGGTCGCGCGCGACGGCGTGTTCCTGTACGCCGACTTCAATGGGACCACGTACCTGCGCGGCTACGTGAGCCGCGACCCCGACATCCAGCGCCACACGATCGTCTTCTACGTGACGCGCAAAGGCGGCAAATGGAAGATCGACGGCTATCGCCAGAAGGCCAGCGGCAGGTCCTCCGACCAGACCTACATCGACTCCCTGAAGTCCTGGCTGCGCGCCGGCGGCATACCCTCCGCCGACTTCCTGTAATACTGTCCTATTTCGGTGTCAGGCATGCCGACCGGACAGTATTTCGCCGAGATTTGATAAAATCCCGGCATGAACGCGACCACCGATTGCCCCTGCCATAGCAAGAAGTCCTTCGCAGCGTGCTGCGAACCTTATATAACCGGCAAGGCCGCGGCGCCGACCGCCGAAGCGCTGATGCGCGCGCGCTACACGAGCTATGCGACGGGCAAGATCGATTTCATCGAGAAGACTCACGCCCCCGAGAGCCGCGCCGACTTCGACCGCAAGGCGTCGGAGAAGTGGGCCAAGGAGTCGACGTGGCGGGGCCTCGCCGTGGTGGCGACCAAGGACGGCGGCCCGGACGACGAGACCGGCATCGTGAGCTTCATCGCGGGCTTCTCGCAGGGCGACAAGGACTACGAGCACCACGAGATCGCGACGTTCCGCAAGGAAGGCGCCAACTGGCTGTTCGTGGACGGAAAGTCCCCCAAGCCCGAGACGCACGTGAACACGGGCCCCGACGTGGGCCGCAACGATCCCTGCCACTGCGGGTCTGGCAAGAAGTTCAAGAAGTGCCACGCCAAGGCCGCTTAAATTCCGAAAACGGTGTCAGGCCTCCCGTTCTTTGCATAACTTCTGACTTATGCAAAGAACGGGAGGCCTGACACCAAAATAGGACAGTATTAGAGGGCGTCGCCGGCGGCTTTGCCGGACGCCCAGGCCCACTGGTAGTTGAAGCCGCCCAGCCAGCCGGTCACGTCGACGACCTCGCCGATGAAATACAGGCCAGGGGCCTTCTTGGCTTCCATCGTCTTGGAAGACAGCTCCGACGTGTCCACGCCGCCGCGCGTGACCTCGGCCTTGCCGTAGCCGACGGTGCTCTTCGGGACGAAGCGCCAGTCCTGGAGCTTCTCGCAGAACGCGGCGAGCTGGACCTTCGGGAAGTTCCCCATGTCGAGCGTCTCGGGCAGGTAAAGGTCGCAGAAACGCTCCGCGAGACGCTTGGGGACGAGCGCGGCCATCTGGTTTTTGATCTCGGGCTTGTTCCCCTTTCGCGAGGCGAACCACGCCATCAGGCCTTCGCGCGACAGGGAGGGGACGAAGTCGATGCGGACCTCATCGCCCGGGTTCCAGTGAAGCGAGGCCTGCAAGGAGACCGGCCCGCTGAAGCCGGCGTGCGTGAAGAGCAGGTTCTCCTGGAAGACCACCCCGTTGGTCGTCATCTTCGCGTCGAGCGCGATACCGGAGAAGCCGTCGAGGCGGACGCGGTCCTCATCGGAGAAGACGAAGCCGTCGAGCGCGGGGACGCGCGGCGTGAGCTTGAGGCCGAACTGCTTGGCGATGTCGTAGCCGATCGGGGTGGCACCGAACTTGGGGAAGGAGAGTCCGCCGGTGGCGACCACAAGCGATTTGCAGGAGAATTCGCCTTGGTCGGTCGCGACGACGTACGCGTCGTCCGCTTTCGCCGCGCCCAAAATCTTGTGCTTTGGGAAAAGCTGGACGCCCGCCGCGCGGGCGTCGTTCACCAACATATCGATGATCTGTTGCGCCGACTCATCGCAAAACAGCTGACCGTGTTTTCTTTCGTGATAGGCGATGCCGTGCGCCTCGACTAAGTCGATGAAGTCCTGAGGCGTGAAGCGCGAGAGCGCGGACTTCGCGAAGTGCGCGTTGGCCGAGACGAAGTTCTCGGCCGTGACCTCGCGGTTGGTGAAGTTGCAGCGGCCGCCGCCTGAGATGATGAGCTTACCGCCGGGCTTGGCGGCATGGTCGAGGATCGCGACGTTGAGGCCGCGGCGCGCGGCCGTGAGCGCGCACATGAGGCCCGCGCCGCCCGCGCCGAGGATAAGGGCGTCGAACGTCCTCACGACAGGCGTTCGCGCAAGAAGCCTGTGAGCTCGCCCCAGACCCGCTCGCGGTCCGCGAGGCTCAGGTCCTTGAAGTGCAAGGTCAGCACCGAGTGCCTCTTGCCGGGAACGACGACTTCTTTGAACCTCTCGCCGAAGCCGTCCTTAAGCGTGTCGAAGCGCGCGGCTTTACAGAGGGAGTCCCCGTCGAAGCGCATGCCGAGCACGGGAATGCCCTCGGCCTTGGAGCGCGCGAAGGCGTTGTCGATGTCTTCCTGAGGAATGCCGAGCGCCGAATCCTTCCAGCCGCCGCCGGGCTGGCAGATCACCGGGGCGATGAGCTCCTTGTCCATCATGAGCGACAGCGCGAAGCGCCCGGTAAAGCACATGCCGATGGCCGCCACCCCTTTGCCGCCCCGCTCCGCGAAGGCCCGTCGCGACAACGCGCGCAGCCAATCCGCGGCCGGGCTCGCGCCGTGGGTGCTGAGGACGCTGAACTCCTTCCAGACGCACGGCCATAAAATCGGCTTCACCCCGTAGTTTTGATTCGGCTCACCGAACAGCAAAGGCATGTACACGCAGTAGCCCTCGGCGGCGATCCGACGCCCGAGGTCGATGCACTCGGGGACCATGCCCGGCAGCTCGTGCAGCAGCACGACCGCGGGGCCGGTTCCGGCGCGGTACACGGACTTCGTGACGCCCGCCTCCGTGAAGTCGAAACGCTCGAAACCTGGCAATTGCATAAGTGGTATAATCGGATTTCGCCCACTATGAAGACAAGCTCCCAGCTCCGCTCCGGCTATCTCGATTTCTTCGTCAAGAACGGCCATACGCTCAAGGCCTCCGCGCCCATCGTCCCCCAAGGCGATGCGACGCTCATGTTCAACTCGGCCGGCATGGTGCCGTTTAAGCCCTACTACCTGGGCTTGAAGAAGGACCTCACGCGCGCGACTTCGTCGCAAAAGTGCTTCAGAACGACCGACATCGAGAGGGTCGGCACGACCTTACGCCACATGACGTTCTTTGAGATGCTCGGAAACTTCTCGTTCGGCGACTACTTTAAGCAGGAAGCCGTGTTCTGGGCGTGGGAGTATCTGACGAAAGAGGTGGGCCTTGATCCCAAACGCCTTTACCCGACGGTTTTCAAAGAAGACGATGAGGCCGTCGAGCTTTGGAAAAAGGTCGGCGCGCCGAACGCCGCCGTCCGCCTCGGCGAGGACACCAACTTCTGGAACATGGGTCCGACGGGACCATGCGGGCCGTGTTCCGAGATCTATTATGATCTCGGCCCCGAGTTCGCTTCAGGGCAGGACGATGTCGTCGGCGGCGACGGCGACCGCTACATCGAGATCTGGAACCTCGTGTTCACGGGGTTCGACCGCCAGCCCGACGGAAGCCTGAAGCCGCTCGCGCGGCCGTGCATCGACACGGGCATGGGCCTCGAGCGCCTCGCGTTCTGCGCGCAGGGCACGAAGTCCCCCTTCCACACGGACCTGTTCGCGCCGATCGTGAATAAGGCGGCGCAGGTGACCGGCGCCGATCCGAAGGACCCCAAGCACGCGCTGGGCTTCCGTGTCATCGCGGACCACGCGCGCGCCGCCACCATGCTCATGAGCGAGGGCATCATCCCCTCCAACGTCGAGCGCGGCTACGTCCTGCGCCGGCTCGTGCGGCGCGCCGCCCGTTACGGCCAGCTCATGGGCTTCGACCGCCCGTTCCTGCATTTCCTCGTGCCCGAGGCAATCGAGATCTTCGCGCCGGGCTACCCCGAGCTGCGCGCGGCGTCGGAGCAGGTGCAGGCCGTCATGAAGACGGAAGAGGCCAAATTTCTCGAAACGCTGCACGCCGGTGAAGGCGAATTAACAAAGGCGCTCGAGAAGTCGGGCAAGACCTTATCGGGCGAGGCCGCGTTCCGGCTGTACGAGACGTTCGGGTTCCCCCTTGAGATGACCAAGGAGATCGCGGGCGCGAAAGGCGTCGCGGTCGACGAGGCGGGATTCAAGGCCGCGTCGGAGAAAGCGGTCGAGATCGCGAGGGCGTCTTGGAAGGGGTCCGGAGAAAAAAATCTCACGGCGCTCGTGGCAACTGCCCCCAAGACCGAATTCCTCGGGTACGCCGCCGATGAGACTAAGGCCAGCGTGGTCGCGTCGGCGCCGGGAATGGCCGCCTTCGACAAAACGACTTTTTACGCGGAGAGCGGCGGGCAGGTCGGCGACACGGGCGACATCGTGTCCGCCGACGGGCGGACCGTTCTCGCCCGGGTGCTGGATACGCAAAAGCAAAACGATATTTTCGTGCATCTCCTGGAAGCATCCACGACCCTCGCCGTAGGGACGGAAGTGATTGTTCGTGTCGACGCCCAACGCCGCGCCCGCATCAAGCCTCACCACACCGCCACGCATCTGATGAACGAGGCCCTCAAGCGCGTCCTCGGCGGCGCCATCCGTCAGGCCGGCTCCTACGTCGGCCCCGAGAAGCTGCGCTTCGACTTCACGCATCCCAAGGCCATCGCGCCGGAGGATATCAAGAAGATCGAAGATATCGTCAACGCCGAGATCAAGGCCGCGCATCCCGTCGCGCCGCGCCTGTATCCGATCGAGAAGGTCGCCGAGCTCGGCGCCACGACCCTTCTCGGCGAGGACTACGGCACGGAGCCCCGCTTCCTGCTCATCGGCCCGAAGGGCTGGGACGAGCCCAAGAACCGCTTCAGCCTCGAGCTGTGCGGCGGAGTGCACGTCGACAACACCTCGGAGATCCTGGCGTTCAAGATCGTCAAGGAATCGTCGGCGTCCTCGGGCGTGCGGCGCATCGAGGCGATCGCGGGCAAGGCCGTCGAGGAATACGCGGCCTCCCAGCAGGCGGCCAAGCTCAAGGCGGACGGCGACGCCGCCGCGAGGGCCGAAGCGGTCGCCGTTCAGATCCGCGCGCTCGGCGGCAAGGCCGACGCGTCCGAGGGCCTCAAGGCGCTCGAGAACAAGCTCGGCCAGCTCAAGTCGTCCAAGCTCGCGGCGCAGGCCGAGGCGGGCAAGAAGACCGTCGACGTAAAGGGCTTCAAGCTCGTGCTGCAGCGCCTCGACGGCGCGGACCCCAAGTCGCTGCGCGGGTTGTCGGACAAGATCAAGGCCGAGGTCGGCTCGGGGCTCGTGTTCCTCGCGGCGCCCGGCGAGGGCAAGCTCTCGTTCGTGCTCGCGGCGACGCCCGACATGGCGGCCAAGGGCGTCGACGCGGCGAAAATCGCGAAGGCGTTCGCCGCGGCGCACGGCGGCTCGGCGGGCGGCCGCGCGGACTTCGCGCAGGGCGGCGCCGCGGACGGAGACTGGGATAAAGCCGTGGAGAGCCTCACGGCCCTCATTTAGGAGACCGATTATGACCCTTTCGAAAGAAGTCGCCGCCCAGATCGACGAGGCCTTTGATTTTCGGGGCCACGTGACGGTCACGTTCACCGACGGGAAGACGCTCGAGGGCTACATGTACAACCGGGAGCACGCGCCGTTCCCGAAGGGCGAGGCGTACATCGAGATGATCCCGAAGGACAGCGATCAGCGCCTGCGCTTCGCGTCCGCAACGGTCAAGTCCGTGGCCATCACGGGCAAGGACTTCGCCTCTCCTTTCGTGCCGCCCGCGAAGTAGCTCCGCCTCAGCGGATATTTCGAGAGGTATCGGAGGCGGACAGGGCGCCGCGCGACATGCGCGAGCTCATGCCGGGACGGGACGCGGCCGTGGTGTCGGCGCCGGCGGCCGTGCCGGCCGCGGCGACCACCGCGCGGGACGCCTCGTAAGACTCCTCGGAGCGCGCCGCCGCCGCGGTGACGGACGCGGACGACGTCTGCTCGCCCTTCCCGTAAACCGTGAAGCGCTTGAGCTCGCCCCGGAGGCCTTTCTTCCAGGACTTTCCCGAGGTCGGCTCGGCGGGAACGTCCGTCAAGGCGGCCGAGGGGCGCTGCTCCGGCGCGTCAGGCGCGGCGTAAACGGCCGCCACCGTGGTCGCGACGGGAGCCGCGTCGAAGACGGCCAGCATGCGGTCCTCGTGGACCTTCTCCTCGACGTGCCTCACAGGGACCTTGATCACGCGCGTCGCGTTCGGCAAGACGATGCCTTCCTGCGCGGTCGTCTGCACGTGATGCAGAATGTTCCAGAGCGAGCCGCCCCCGGTGAGATCGACGAACACGGCCGTGTAGATTCCGACGGCCAGCAACGCGTAGCCGGCGGCGGTCTCGACGGCCTCGCCCGCGACGGAGAGAACCGATTTGACTTTAGCGGTCATGGTCTCAGTATAAGCCCGGGCCCCGCGCTTCGCAAGGGGGCTTTGCCGTTTTTTTACCGTGCTAGGAGCGGCTAGCGGCGCAGGCGGGCGGCGAGCGCGGCGTAGCCGCTCTTCTCCGCGAAGTCGGCCGCCGTGAGCTTGTCGGGCCCGACGGCCCCGACCGAGGCGCCGCGCGCCACGAGGAGCTCGACCGCGGCCGTCTGGCCCGACATCGCGGCCAGCATGAGCGCGGTCCGTCCGTCGGGGTCGCGCGCCTCGAGCGTCGAGCCTTTGTCGATCAGGAAGACGGCCATGTCCGTCTGGCCCTTGAACGCGGCCCACATCAGGGCGTTCCAGCCGTTGGAGTCCACGGCGACGAGGTTCGCGCCTTCCGCGATCAAGGCGGAGACGCCGTCCTGCTTCCCCCAGCGAGCGGCGTGCAGCAGAGGCGTCAGGCCGCGGCGGTCGCGCGCCTCGAGGCGCGCGCCTCGAGCGACCAGGACCTTGACGACGTCCGGGTGGCTGCGCACCGCGGCCCAGTACAGGGGAGTCCAGCCGTCGCTTGGGTTGCGCGTCTCGATGTCCACCCCCGCGTCGAGCAGGCGGGTCACCTCCGCGATCTTGCCGTCGCGCGCGGCGCGCAGGAGGCGCACCTCGTTGGAGACGGCGCGGCCGTCCCGGTCGCAGGCCGCGCCGAGGAATAAAAGAAAGAAGAACGCGCAGCGAAGGCGCATGAGCTTCAGTATAGCCCGGGATTGCCGACGATCAATGACCAAACGGTTACAGCTCAGCGGCGGGCTTCGAGCTCGTTCCAGCGCTGAAAGAGGGTTTCGACGCGCTGGCGGGCCTCGTCGAGACGCACCTGGCGCTTGATGAGCTCGGGGGCGTCGGTCGCGATGGCGGGATCCTCGAGCGCGGCGCGCGCCATCGCGGCCTCGTTCTCGGCGGCCTTGATGCTGGCCTCCATCTTTTGGAGCTCCTTGGCCTCCTTCGCGGAGATCTCGGGCTTGACGGCGGCCGCCGCGGCGACGGGGTGAGAGACGCCGAGCGAATCGGATTCCTCGCGGGCGGCCTCCCACTGCGAGAGGTCCGCGTAGAAGTTCGCGTTGCCCTTGCCGTCGAGCGCGATGATGCGCTGCGAGACGCGCTCGAGCAGGTAGCGGTCGTGGGTCACGAGCACGAGCGCGCCGGGAAACTCCATCATGCTGTTCTCAAGGACCTCGAGCGACTGGAGGTCGAGGTCGTTGGTGGGCTCGTCGAGCAGGAGGATGTCGGCGGGGCGCAGCATGAGGCGAGCGATCAGCACGCGCGCCTGTTCCCCGCCCGACAGGCGGCTCATGGGGTACTCGAGCTGCTCGGTGCGGAACAAGAAACGCTCCGCCCAGCCGTAGACGTGGATGCGCGAGCCCTTGAACTCAACGTAGTCGCCGTTATCGCACAACGAGCGCTTGAGCGTCTTGGTCATGTCGAGCTGCTCGCGGTGCTGGTCGAACGTCACGACCTTCAGGCTGTCCGCGCGCCGGAGCGTGCCCTTGTCGGGCGCGAGCGCCCCCGCGAACATCTTGAGCAAGGTGCTCTTGCCCGAGCCGTTTTCGCCGAGCAGCCCGAGCTTGTCCCCGGGAGACAGGATCAGGTCGAGCGGGCCGAACAGCTTTTTGCCGCCCATGCTTTTCTCGACGCCGACGCAGCGCACAAGCGATTTGCTCTGGCGCTCGGTCGCGTCGAAATCGATCGTCGTGGCCTTCGTCTGCGCGTTGCGGAACTTGAGCTCCGCGAGGTCGGAGATCATCTCGCCGGCGCGGTCGATGCGCGCCTGCTGCTTGGTCGTGCGCGCCTTCGGCCCCTTGCGCAGCCAGGCGATCTCGCCCTTGACCGTGTTCTGCATCGTCTGCTGGAGCGTT
>Ga0163144_10014768_pt1 | contig 16187 bp, 13 predicted proteins | sample OliLak19BULKMAT1_FD_123175 | JGI IMG/M metagenome (GOLD analysis project Ga0163144, IMG submission 123175) | Freshwater microbial mat bacterial communities from Lake Vanda, McMurdo Dry Valleys, Antarctica - Oligotrophic Lake LV.19.BULKMAT1 | ecosystem: Environmental > Aquatic > Freshwater >... | reverse complement strand
TCTTCAAGTTCGGTGCGCACGTCAGCTTCTAGCCGCTTCGCGGAAGTGAGAAGTATGAAGTGAGAGGTTAGAAGCGTAGAATCAGCTTCGTGACGAGCGGGAAGTCCAGGCGAACCAACCAGGGCTTCCCGCTTTTCGTTTGTACGCTCCTGTTCTCACTTCTCACTTCCCACTTCTCACTTCTTTCTTCGCAGCATGCGGGCCATGTCATTCCCGTCGTGCCACAGGCCCTGCTGGAGCGTCCAGTAACCCTCCGCACCGGCATTGGCCGTGCCCACGACGCGACGTCGACCAAGTCCACTGAAGCGCAGGGCTTCTACGATCAAGGGCTGGCCTACCTGCACTCGTATCTGTGGATTGAAGCGGCGCGTTCGTTTAATCAGGCACTGCGCAGTGATCCCGGTCTTGCGCTGGCGCATGTAGGACTGAGCTACGCCTACATTGAGGTCAACAAGCCTGCTGAGGCGCGGCAGGCAATCGAATCCGCCTTCGCGCTGAGCGCTACGGCGGACAAGCGCGGGTCGCCGCCACGAAGCGCTGCTCACGATCGGTATCACATCGAGGCGCGGGCGCTGCAAGTGGCTGCTGAGGAGGCTCCGGGCGACCCCACGAAGCTCACCGCCTATCGCCGGGCACTCGATGCTGCGCTGGTCGCATTTCCCGATGATGTGGAGTTGATCCTGAAGCGAGGGGTGGCGGAGTCACCGGATCCCGCGGATCGCGGGCAAGGGTCGGTCGTCGCATCGGTGCCGTTCTTCGAGCGCGCACTCAAGGTGTCGCCGAACCATTTCGGCGCGCGTCACTACCTGGCGCACGCCTTCGAGAACAGCGGCCGCGTGACCGAATCACTCACCAACGCCGCGGCCTATGCCGCACAGGCGGCGACGGTGCCTCACGCCGTTCACATGCATGGGCATGAGCTGCGCCGTGCGGGACGGCCGGTTGACGCGCTGGCGCAGTTCGAGGCGGCCGACCGGCTGCAGCGTGACTACTTCGCGCGCGAGAAGATCGGCGCCGACCTCGATTGGCACCATCACCACAATCTTGACCTGCTGGCGGCCACCTATCAGTATCTCGGCCAGATGAAGAAGGCTGAACCACTGCTGAAGCAGTCGTTCGGATTGCCGTCGAACTTGTTGGTGCAGGTGATCAACAAGCGCGAGTGGCCGGCGTATCTGCTGGCGCGCAATCGTCCGGCCGAAGCCCTTGAGGCCGCGAAGGTGTTGATCGCGCACCCGAATCCACTGGTCCAGGCAGCCGGCCATGTCGAGACCGGATTCGCGTTGCTGGCGATGAATCGCGTCCCCGATGCCGGCGCGGCCTCGAACGCGGCCTTGCGGGCGTTGAAGAGTTCACCCGGTGGCCAGGACCTGGTCTTCATTGGCCTCGAGGCCCTGCAGGGGGAGTTCAGGCTGCGCAGCGCGCAGCGGGAACAAGGCCGCAAGATGATGCTGAGCGCGGCGCAGAAATGGCGCTCGCTGCCGGGACCCGACGCCTGGAGCCAGTCGCTGTTCCGGCTCGAAGCCATGGCCCGATCCGCACAGGCCGTGGGCGATTGGGAACTGGCGGGACGAATGGCGCAGCTCATGACCGAACACGACCCGGCCTACTTCGGCAGCCACTATGCCCTCGCCCTGGTGGCCCAGAACGCCGGCAACCAGCCGGCCGCCCGCCGGGAATTCGACCTCGCGTTGAAAGCGTGGGCCACGGCGGACAAGGACCTGCCGGAACTCACGACCGCTCGGCGGGACTCGATTCGACGGTAGTCGGGGTCCGGGGTCCGGGTCCCGGACCCCGGATACCGGCCGCACTATGATGGGCGAATGATTGCCCGGATGATGGCCCGAGTGGGCCTGGTTACGCCTGAGCAGCGTGCCTGGGCGTGGTACGACTGGGCCAACTCCGCCTTCTTCACCACGGTCGTCACCGCGGTCTTCCCAGGGTTCTACGCGTCGTATGCCGCCGCGGGCCTGGCCCCGGCGGAAGCGACGGCCCGCTTCGGGCTGGTCACCACCGTGTCGATGGCGACCATCGCGATCGCGGCGCCCGTTCTGGGCGCCTTCGCCGATTACAGCGGATCCAAGAAACGCCTGCTTGCGCTGTTCATCGCCATCGGCACGACCGCGTGCGCGTCGATGGTCTTCATTGGCGAAGGCGACGTCGGCCTGGCGTCGCTGCTGTTCTTCATCGCCAACATCGGCGTGTCTGGCTCAATCGTGTTCTACGACTCGCTGCTGCCACATGTGGCGAAAGCCGAGGAGACCGACCGCGTGTCGTCGGCCGGTTATGCCATGGGCTACCTCGGCGGCGGGCTGTTGCTGCTGATCAACCTGGCGTGGATTCTGCAGCCGGCCATGTTCGGCTTCAGCGGCACGGTGCCCGCCATCAAAGCGTCGTTCTTCGCGGTGGCGGTGTGGTGGGCGGTGTTCTCGCTGCCGATCTTCCGAACGGTGAAGGAACCCAACCGTCGCGCTGCGCGCTATGGTGGGCAGGCCCAGTCAGGGCCCGAAGGCGAATCAAGCATCGCCATCGTCGCGGCCTTCGCGAGGCTGGCCACGACGTTTCACGAAGTGCGGAAGTACCGCAACGCGTTCTTGCTGTTCATTGCCATGCTGCTCTACCAGGACGGCATTCAGACCATCATCCGCATGGCCGGGGTCTACGGCGCGGAAGTCGGCGTGGAGCAGACCTCGCAGATCGCGGCGTTCGTGATGGTGCAGTTCCTCGGGATTCCGTTCTCGTTCCTGTTCGGTTCCCTGGGTGTGCGCATCGGCACCAAGCGCGCCATCTTCATTGCCATTTCGGTCTACGCACTGGCCACCGTGCTCGCCTATTTCATGACCACGGTCACGCACTTCTTCATCCTGGCCGCGATGATCGCCACGGTGCAGGGTGGTGCGCAGGCACTCAGCCGGGCGTTGTTCTCGCGCATGGTTCCCGCCGACCGGACGTCAGAGTTTTTTGGGTTCTTTGCCGTCGCCGAGCGGTTTGCCACGGTGCTGGGTCCGCTGGTCTTCACCCTGAGCGTGACCATCACCGGCAATAGTCACGCCGCCATCATCGCCATTCTCGGGTTCTTCGTCGCGGGCGCGTGGGTGCTCAGCATGGTGAATGAAGAAGAGGGAATTCAAGCAGCTCGAGCCTAAAGCTTCAACACGAAGGCCACTAAGAACACGAGGTATTTTAGGTTGAATGTCTTCGTGGTCTTCGTGAGCTTCGTGTTAGCTGGTGGGTTCAGCCCAGGCGCTTGGACGAGCGAAACGTCGCCAGGGCCAGCACGGTCGCTCCCCAGGCGAATAAGGCCAGCGCCTGCGGCCAGAGAATCTCCAGCCCGACGCCCTTCAGGAAGATCCCGCGGACGATTACCAGAAAGTAGCGCAGTGGGATCAAGTACGTAAACGGCTGGATCCACGCCGGCATGTTCTCGATCGGAAAGATGAATCCCGACAGGTAGATCATCGGCATCAGGAAGAAGAAGATGCTCGTCATCATCGCCTGCTGCTGCGTCCGAGAGATGGTCGACACGAACAACCCCAACCCCAGCGTCGACATCAGGTAGATCACGCACATGCCGAACAGCAACGCGATGCTGCCGCGCATGGGGATCTCGAACCAGTAGATCGCCACCACCAGCACCAGGACGACATCGATGATGCCGATGGCGGCGTATGGCAGCAGCTTGCCGGTAATCAGCTCCCACCGCGCCAGCGGGGTCACGCTCAATTGTTCCAGCGTGCCCACCTCTTTCTCGCGCACGATCGCCATCGCCGACAGGTTGGTGGTGACCACCAACAGGAGCAGCGCGATGATGCCGGGAATCATGAAGTCGCGGCTTTCGAGGCGCGGGTTGAACCAGACCCGGATCTCGGGACGGACGAGAGCCCCAACCGGCTGGCCCGGCATGGCGGCGGCCGCCAGATCCTGGGTGTAGCCGGCAATCAGCGTCTGCGCGTAACCCATGGCCACGCCGGTCGAGTTTGAATCGGTGCCGTCGGCGACCACCTGCAACGTCGCACTTCGATTGGCGGCCACCGCCTGGCCGAAGTTGGCGGGAATGCTGATGGCCATCCACGCCTCGCCGCGATCGAGGTAGCGATCGATCTCGTCGGTTGAGCCGGGCATGCCAACAATCTTGAAATTGGCAGAGGTCTCAAAGCGGTGAATCAGGTCGCGGCTCGCCGTCGAGCGGTCGGCGTCGACGATCGCGATCGGCACGTCCTTGACGTCGGTGGTCGCCGCGTAGCCCAGCACGGCGAGCTGCATGATCGGCGCGATGATCACGACGCCGAACAGCCTGGGGTCCTGCTTGAGTTCGAGGACTTCCTTGCGCATCAAGTGCAGGACGCGTCGTATTGCCGCCTTGGCACCCGTGGCACCGAGTTCTACGCCCATTCGCGCCTCAGCCTCAACGACGCCAGCCCCATGGCGACGGTCGCGAAGATCGCCAGCGCCACCAGGTCCTGCCAGAAGGCGGTAATGTCGGCGCCTTTCAGCACGATCGCACGTAGGGCGACGAGGAAATACCGCGCCGGCACAAGGTAGGTGATGCCTTGCACCACCGTCGGCATGCTCGAGATGGGAAAGATGAATCCCGACAGGATCATCGTTGGCAACATCGACGACAGCAGCGCGATCTGAAACGCGACTTGCTGGGTGTCGGCAATGGTCGAGATCAACAGGCCCTGCGCCTGCGCGCCGACCAGGAACAGGCCGATCGAGAACAGCAGCAGCGGCCACGAACCGCGCATCGGCATGTCGAACAGCGCCATGGCCGCGAACACGATCAGCACCGCCGAGGTGAACGAGATCGCCAGATACGGCAGGGTCTTGCCGAGAATGTAGGCCACCGGTCCCACCGGTGCCATCCTCACCTGCTCCATCGTCCCGCGCTCTTTCTCGCGCACCACCGACAGCGCGGTCGAGACGACGGCCGTGATCATGGAGATGTAAGCAATCAAGCCAGGCACCAGGAACAAGGCGCTGCGCAGTTGCGGGTTGTACCAAATGCGGGGCTCAATGGTGATTGTCGGGATCCGGGGTCCGGGGTCCGGGATCCGGGACTCGAGACCCGGAGTCCGGACGGCCATCTGCACAGCACCGAATTCGGCGATCAGGGTCCGCGCGTAGCCGGTCACCGTCGATGCGGTGTTGGCGTTGTCGCCGTCGATCACCACCTGCACGGTGACCGGGCGCTTCAGCCGCAGGTCTCGCTCGAAATTGGCTGGGATCGACAGGATGGCGCGCACCTTGCCCTGGTCAACCAGGCGTGCGAGCGCGGCATCGGAGTCTTCGTAGCCGACGAGTGCGAAATAGCCCGAGTTGACGAACGCCGAGACGAGCTCCCGGCTGTGGGTGCTGCGGTCGCGATCCTGGACGGCCAGGCGGACGTTGCGAATATCGAAGCTGAGGGCGTAACCGTAGAGCAGCAGGAAGAACGCTGGAATGAACAACAGGATCAGCAGCGTCCGCCGATCGCGGAGGATCTGCCGCATCTCTTTCGCGCCGACGGCGAGAATCTTGCCCATTACGCGGCTGCCACTCGCTCGACCACGTCGAGAAACACGTCTTCGAGTGACGGCGACACCGGCGCGATGCCGCGCACCTCAACGCCGGACGCCGCGAGCGATGCGGCCAGCATGGCGGCGGTGGTCCTGGTGTCGCGCATGACAGCGTGGACGGCGGTGCCGAACAGGCTGGTCTTCTCCACCGTGTCAAGGCGATCGAGTGCCGCCATGGCGAGCACCGGTTGGGTCGCCTGGATCTCCACGATCGGTCGCGACGCGAACACCTGTTTCAGTTCGTTGGCCGTGCCGAGCGCCGCGAGCTTGCCGGCGTGAATGATGGCCAGCCGATGACAATGTTCGGCCTCGTCCAGGTAGTGCGTGGTGACCAGAACAGTCACGCCCTTGGATGAGAGGTCGCCGATGAGATCCCAGAAGCGCCGGCGCGACAACGGATCAACGCCGCCGGTGGGCTCATCCAGGAACACGATCGACGGTTCGTGAAGAATGGCGCAACCAAGCGCCAGTCGTTGGCGCCAGCCACCGGGCAGGTCGCGGGTCAGCGTCTTCTCGCGGCCTTCCAGTCCCGCCATCTCGAGCACGAACTTGCGCCGGGCCGCGAATCGCTCGCTCGACAATCCGTAGACGCCACCGAAGAACTGGATGTTCTGGTCGACGGTCAACGTCTCGTAGAGCGAGAACCGCTGCGACATGTAGCCAATGCGCCGCTTCACCCCTTCGGGATCGCGGCCGACGTCGATGCCGCCCACGAGCGCGGTGCCGGCAGTGGGCCGCAGTAGTCCGCACAGCATGCGGATGGTGGTGGACTTGCCAGCGCCGTTGGCGCCCAGAAAGCCAAACACCTCGCCCAGCTTCACCGAGAACGACAGATCGTTCACCGCCACGAAGTCGCCGAACTTGCGCGTCAGCCCGCGCACGGCGATGGCCAATGCCGGGGCAGGCGGGTCTGAAGACCCGCTTCCACGAGAGTGAGGGCGATCGTGGGTGTCCCCGGTCATCACGGTCGCCCCAACACGCGATGCAGCCGCGCCTCGGCCAGCCGGACATTCGCCAGCGCGCGCGTGCGGGCCAGTTCGGTCTCGAGCATGGCCACCTGCGCCACGATGACGTCGGTGCTGGTGGCCACGCCCGCGTTGAAGCGGTCGCCGATCACCCGGCGGGCGTCGGCAGCACTGCGAACCGCAGCGGTGGCCGCCTTGACCATGGCCTGGCTGGTCTCAACATCCAGCAGTCGCTGGCGGACATCCGCGGCCACCACCGAATCGAACTCGGCCAGCCGCTCGCGCGTCGCTGCTGCGGCTGCGGCCACTTCGGCGACCTGCGCTTTGGCGCGGCCGAAGTCGAGGAAGCTCCAGCTCACGTTCACCGACACATCCCACGATTCCTGCCACTCGCCCTTGCGGGGAAAGATGCGCGGGTTGGGGTTGGCGTACTCAACGCCGCCGCCCACGGCGATGGTCGGCTTGGTGACCGTCAAGGCGGCCTGCTGCCGCGCTTCAACGCCGCCAAGCCTCAGCGTGAGGGCCTTGCGCTCCGGTCGCTGCGCCAGGGCTTCGCTCACAAGCCCACCTACCCCACCTGCCTCACCAGGCTCACCCGCCCGACCTGCCCCGGCATCGAGCGCGTCTGCCAGCTCGATGACAGTTTCAGGCTCGAGGCCGGCGAGCCGGCGCAGTTCAATCAGCGTTGACTCGCGGGCGTTACTGGCTTCAATCAGCAACGCCTGCTCTCGTGATCGCTGAGCCTCCAGACTCGACACTTCGTTGGGCGGGATCAGGCCGACGTCGAACCGCTGGCGCGCATCGCGCAGTTGCGCATCGGCGCGGGTCGTGGATTCTTCGAGCACGCGAACGGCTTCGCGGGCGGTCGCCGCGGCCCAATAGGCGCGCACGATCTCAAACCGCAGGTCACCGCGAGTGGCGTCGATGTCGGCAGCCACCGCCTTGGTCTCGGCCTCGGCGGCGCGCTCCAGGGCATCAACCCGGCCCGAGGTGTAGATCGGCCACTGCATCCCGACGCGGGTGCTGAAGTTGTCGGGAATGTCTGGAAACACCACCACGCGGACACCGCCCTGGTTGAAGGCGAATTCCGGCACGTGGTTGGTCCGCAGGTACCCGCCGGTGGCGGTCACGGCCGGCTTGTCGCCGGCCTGGGCGCCGCGAAGCGCGGCTTGCGCGCCTTGCTCGCGGGCACGGCCCTCGGCCAGTCGATGGCTGGTCTCGAAGCCCCTCGCAATCGCATCGACCAGGGTCAGGCGAATGGAGGAAGGCTGCGCAACGAGCGTGAGCGGCGTCAGGCAAGACAGCAAGACGAAAGTAATGGTCCGCATCATGAGGCAGCAGTCTCTGTTGAAGAATCAAGTTTCGCGATGAAGACGTCTTCGAGCGACGGGACGATCGCACGAACGCCGGCGGGTTGAACGCCGGCGCGGGTGGCGACGACGGCGAAGTCGGCGGTGGCGCCGGCCTCGGTGGTGCGATCGCTCCACACGTGCAGGCGATCGCCAAACACCTGCGCGTGCGTGACGCCGCCAGGCCCCTTGAGCGCGCGCAGCGATTCGCGCGGTGTGGCGACGAGCACTTCAAGCAGCGTGCCCGGCAAGCTCGAACGAAGCGCGCCCGGTTCGTCCAGGGCAAGCACTTGCCCCTCGTGCAGCAGCGCGATGCGGGTGCATCGCTCGGCCTCGTCCAGGTACGGCGTCGACATCACGATGGTGATGCCCTGAGCGAGGAACTGCGACAGCAGCTTCCAGAATTCCCGCCGCGAGACCGGATCGACGCCGGTGGTGGGTTCGTCCAGCAGGATGACCTTGGGTTCGTGGACGAGCGTGCAGGCGAGCGCCAGTTTCTGCTTCATGCCGCCAGACAACTGATCGGCCAGGCGCTTCCTGAACGGCGTGAGCTGGGTCATCTCGAGCAGGCGATCGCGACGAGTGCGATAGTCCGAGAGACCGTGGATCTCCGCAAAGAAGGCAATGTTCTCGTCGATGCTCAGGTCGCCGTACAGACTGAAGCGTTGAGAGAGATAGCCGATGGTGCCGGTAATGGCGCGGTGATCCTTGACCGGGTCCTTGCCCGAGACGCGAACGGTGCCGCCGTCAACGTGGATCAATCCGCAGATCGTCCTGATCGCCGTCGTCTTGCCGGCCCCGTCTGGACCGATCAAGCCGAACATCTCGCCAGGCGCGACGCTGAACGTGACGCCACGCAGCGCCTCGACGGCGCCGTAGCGTTTGGTGACGTTCGCGAACTCAATGGCGGGAGTCATGTGCTTTCGTTATTTCGTTATTTCGTGTTTTCGTTGTTTGCTATTTCGCTGACAGCAACAACTCCGCTTCCACCGGCATTCCCTGTTTGAGAATGCCGTCCTTGTTGTCCACGGAAATGCGGATGCGATACACCAGCTTCGAGCGTTCCTCGGCGGTCTGCACGTTGCGAGGCGTGAACTCGGCCTTCGGTGAAATGTAGGTGATGGTGCCGGCGATGCCGGCACCACCGGCGTCGGTGAAGACCGTGGCCGGCTGGTTCAAGCGGAGCTGCGGGACAACCGGTTCCGGCACAAACACGTCTGCCCATGCGTGGTCGAGGTCAACAACGACGATGGCGGGTGCGCGGGGCGGGATGACCTCGCCGGCTTCTACGAGTTTCTCGGTGACGACGCCGCTGACCGGCGAGACCAGGGTGGTGTCGCCGAGGGTCTTCTCGAGCGAAGCAATCTGCGCGCTGACCACGGCCACGCGGGCACGGGCAGCATCGACGTCTTCGCGGCGGGCACCGGCGCGAACGCGGGCGAGCGTTTCCTCGGCGGTGCGGACGCGGCTGGTCGCGGCCGCGACACGGTCGCGCCCGACATCCCGTCGCGTCGCGGCATCGTCGCGTTGCTTGCGGGATCCGGAGTTGGATGTGAGCAGCGTCTCGAATCGCTCGAGGTCCTGGTCGGCAGCGGTGAGCTCAGAGTCGGCGGCTGACTGATCCGCCTTCGCCGTCACGATCTGTGATTCGGCCTGGCGTACGTCCTCGGGCCTCGCGGCAGCCTGGACAACGCGCACCTGTGCCTCGGCGGATGACCGTTCGGCCCTGGCGCGGTCGATCGCCAGCGCCACGTCGCGCGCGTCGAGCGTGAGCACGGTCTGCCCCGGCTGCACGCGGTCGCCTTCCTTGACCGTGAGCGTCAGGATGCGGCCGCCCGCATCGGGCGCGAGCCTGACTTCGGTGGCCTCGACGTGTCCCGACACACGAATGCGGTCGGTCGGCGCCTCTTCAGCGCAGCCGACCGAGAGAATGAGTATCGGCAGCGAGAGAAGTATTTTGATCTGCGTCATCTGCGTCATCTGCGGCCCTGGAGTCGTGGTCTCTTGCTGTGTCATCTGCGTTCCAGCATGCGGTGGGCGGTGTCTTGGATATGGGCGATGAGGTCGGCGTGAGGAATGTCTACGAACATCGGCAACTGCGATCGCCCGGGCTGCGCGGCCATGCGTTCGCGCGCCGCGTTCATCAGGAGCGGACCGAGGACCGAGGTATAGGCGAGGACGGGATGGATCGGGCGGAAGGTACCGGCGGCGGCGCCCTCGGCGAGAATGCGGCCGAACGCCATGAAGACGTTGCGCATCAACGCGAACGTATCGAGATCGAGATGCGGCGCACCCTCGGAGATCTCGCGCAGCATCATGGTGGGAAACCACGGCCGCGCTTCGGCGGTGGTCATGACGTTCTCGATGAACTGATCGAGCTTGGTTTGCGGCAGCTGGCTCGAATCGGCGATGGCCGTGCCGGTCGTGCCCAGCGTGGCGAACATGTCGCTGACGACCGCGCGATACAGGGCCAGCTTGTCGGCGAAGTGGTAGTAGATCATCGCCTTGTTGACCTGTGCCTGCGCGGCGATGTCGTCCACGCCCACGCCGTCGAATCCCCTGGAGGAAAAGCTCGTCGCCGCGGCCTGGAAGATGGCGCTGCGGGTGTCTGGGCGAGTGGCCGTCCCTGTTTTCTTTGTCAACTAACTGGTTAGTTAACAAAATTAAGGGACCGGTTGTCAAACGAGGGGTCTAATCTGGCAGTGATGACTGTTGTTCTCGCGGGAGGGTCTGGTTTTCTCGGCAGCCGACTGAGGGCTCAACTCGAGCGCGGCGGACACCGTGTGCTCAACCTCACCCGCTCGCCCAGGGCCGGCCGGCCCGGCGACCTCGCCTGGCAACCTGACGATCCACCCGAGAAGCTGGCGCCTCATTTCGAAGGCGTCGACGCCATCGTCAATCTGGCCGGCGAGAACATTGCCGGGGCGTCGTGGAGTGATGCGCGGAAGGCGCAGTTGCGCAACAGCCGCCTGCTTGCGACCCGCAGTATTGTCCGCGCCATGGCCGCCTGCGAGCGGCCGCCCAAGGTGCTGATCAGCGGCTCGGCCGTCGGCTACTACGGCGCCCACGGCGATGATGTCGTGACCGAGCGAACGCCGCCAGGATCTGACTTTCTCGCGCGGTTGTGTGTTGACTGGGAGGAGGAAGCGCGCGCCGGTGAGCCAACCAGGACTCGCCTGGTCATCATCCGCTCGGGCCTGGTGCTCGGTGCCGAGGGTGGCGCGCTCAAGAAGATGCTGCTGCCTTTCAAGCTGGGGTTGGGCGCCACGCTTGGCGCAGGCGAACAGTACATGCCGTGGATTCACCTCGACGATTGGGTGGCGATGGTGATCTGGTTGATCAGTGCCGATCGCGCGACCGGCGCGTTCAACGCCAGCGCACCCACGCCGGTGACCAACCGCGACTTCACGCGCACCCTGGGACGCGTCCTTCGGCGTCCAGCCGTCTTTCAAGCGCCGGCGTTCGTCTTGAAATTAGCGTTGGGCGAGCTGTCGAGCATGCTGCTCACGGGTCAGCGCGTCGTTCCAGCGGCGGCCGAGGAGCTGGGATTCCGTTTTTCGTTTAGAGAACTCGAACCCGCGCTCCGGAGTCTAAACTTGTGATTATGAGAAACTCGCTCGTCGTTGTTGCCCTCTCGATTGCCACCCTTTCAGCCCAGTCCTCGGATGAAACCAAGCGCATCAATGACTCGGTGATCGTCCTGGAGGAGATCATGGCGGCCGGCGACAAGGCCGTACCGCAGGGCATCATGGAAAAGGCCGCGGGCATCGCGGTGTTCCCCTCGCTGCTGAAGGGCGGGTTCGTGGTGGGTGGTCAGCGCGGCCACGGCGTGCTGAGCGTCCGCAGCAAGAAGGACGGCACCTGGTCGGCGCCCGCGTTTCTCACCATCACCGGCGGCAGCGTGGGCGCGCAGATCGGTGCCCAGGCCATTGACCTGATCCTGGTCGTGCAGAACGACCGCGGCCTCGAGCAGTTGGTAAAGAACCAGTTCAAGCTGGGCGCCGAGGCTGGTGTGGCCGCTGGACCGGTCGGCCGCGAAGCCGCGGCAGCCACCGACCTCCAGATGCGCGCACAGATTCTCAGCTACTCACGGGCACGCGGATTGTTTGCCGGCATCACGCTGAACGGCGCCACGATCCGCCAGGATCGCGATGCCAACGAGCGCTTCTACGGCACCGCGTATCGGACCGGCCAGATTGTGTTTGATGGCCGCGCCGGTTCACCGGCAACGACCGCGGCATGGCGCGAGGCGTTGGCCAAGTACGCTAAGTGAACTCCGGGGTCCGGGCATAAGTGCAAGAGTACTTTTCGACCGGATCCCGGATCCCGGATCCCGGATCCCGGACCCCGGACCCCGGATCCCGGATCCCGGTCTAGAGAATGTTCGGGGCGCCCGCGCGGTAGTCGCCCCCGAGCACGCTGACCGAATTCGATCCCAGCCAGCTATCCAGGATCTTGGCGTAGACCGATCGGAAGTCAGTCTCCCACTTCACGTCGCTGGCATTGTTCTCGAGCGTCGGGTTGGTGGGGTCGAGGCTCAGGTTGGGTGCCGTGCCGTAGATGCCGCCGCGCACCGCGCCGCCCAGCACCATCATGTTCGCGCCCGCGCCGTGGTCGGTGCCCGAGCTGCCGTTCTCGCTGATACGCCGGCCAAACTCTGAATAGACCAGCACCAGCGTGCTGCTCAGCAACCCCTGCGCGCTCAGGTCGTCGTAGAACGCCTTGAGGCCGTCGTTGAGCGTCGCCATCAAGTTGAAATAGGCGCCCTGGTTCACGCCCTGCGTGGCATGCGTGTCAAACCCGCCGGTTTGCACCCAGAACACCTTGGTGCCGATTTGCTTGTTCATGGCGCCGGCGACCGCGGTCAGCGCTTGTCCGAAACCATTAGTGGGATAGGTGTTGGCCGGTCGATAGGTGGCCACGGTGGCGACCCGATCCAACGTTCCCAACGCCGCCTGTGTCGTCGAGTTCACAAATGCGAGGTGCGGACGATCGACGGGAATGTGCGATGAGATCCGGGTCTGCGCCGTGCGCTCATAGCCCGCTTCGGTGCCGCTGTTGGGGCTCGAAAACGCATACGTGGCGGGGCTGGTGATCGCCGGCACGCCAACCAGGCGCGCCATCAGCGGCCGCGGTGTTTCGCGCTGCGTGTTCCACGCGACCAGGGGATCGACCGGCATCGGCAGGCCGTCGAGATAACGGCCCAGCCATCCGGTACCCGAGGTGTTTGTCGTGCTCGCGGTGCCCCAGATGTCGAAGCCCGTGAAGTGCGACCGGCTCTGGTTCGCGTAGCCGGTGCGCTGAATCACGGCCAGGCGGCCGGCATCGAAGATCGACTTCAGGCCGGTCAGTCTCGGATGCAGGCCGAGCTCAACGCTCGATGAGTCTGATCCAATCTGCAAGACATTGGCGGCGGGAATCGCGATCGTCGGCCGGCGGGTCGCGTAATTGGCATCGCGATACGGAATGACCGTGCTCAGCGAGTCATTGCCGCCGCTGAGATACACCACCACGAGGTTGCGCGCGGCCGAACCTTGCGCGAACGCAATGTCGCAAATGGCCTGCGGAGCGGCAAAGCCGAACGTGAATGCGGTGACGCCGCCCTTGACGAACTGTCGTCGTGAAAAGCTCATCGCCGGGTGCTCCCCTTCTGCGTCGTCTGTGTCATCTGCGGCCCTGGTGTGTTTCGCGATCTGTGTTAGTTGAACTGGTACTCGCCTGATCCAACGATCAAGCGCGCCAGGCCGGGCACACGGGTTTGCAGTTGCGCGTCGGTGCCAGTCCACGCGGTCGAACGCAGGTAGTCGGCCATGGCGCCGGTGGCCGTGGACGTGAAGCCCATGTTCGGAAAGCGCGCCAGCAAGTACTCGAGCACCCGGTCGGGCGAGGTCCGGTAGGGCTGCGCGTCGCGGGCCAGGTTGAACTTCTGGTTGCCCGCGAGCGTGGACGAGAAGTTCATCCGCGCCAGCATGGACGAGGTCGAGATCCATTCCGGCCCGGTGGCCCAGCCGTTGACGTCGGGCGGCTCGTACAGCTGCTGGCCCATGTTGGTGAGTGGCGTCATCGCGCTGTTCACCGTGAAGCCGGTCCAGCCAGTTTCCTTAATGGCGCGCACGGTGAACTCGATCGGCCACGAGTAACGCTGGAAGAAGTTCGCCGGGTTGCGGAACTGCGACGACTGGAACAGGGTGCGCAACATTGCCTTGATGTTGTAATTGTTCGCGAGGTACGACTGCGCCACCTGGTTGACCAGGGCCGCATCCGGTTCGGCCGTTTCGTTGACGAAGAACTTGTAGAGCCTCGTGGCCAGTCGCTGTGCCGTCGCGGGATGACGAGCCAGCGCGAGGATCAGGTCCAGGGCATCCTGTTCACCTGAGGCGGCGGCCCGCGCCGGAATCGTCTTGCCGCCATCCGGATAGATGGCAAAGGTGAACGTCTTGGCGTTGGTGTCGTGATCACCCGGACGATAGAGGAACGTGTAGTAGCTGCTGGTGTTGCTGGTCCGGTCGCCGACCACTTGCCAGTTGTAGCCCGTGAATACGCGGGCGGCGGCGTAGACGTCGGCCTCGGTGTAATTACCAATGCCGAGGCTGAACAGCTCCATGATCTCGCGGCCGAAGTTTTCCTGCGGCCGGGTTCGCGTGTTCAACTGGCTGTCCAGCCAATACACCATGGCGGGGTGTTGCGCCATCGCCCGTAACATGCCGGGAAAACTGCCGGTGGCGAACTCGCGCAGCACCTGAATCTGCCCGGCCGGGCTGCCCGCGAGGCTGGCCGGATCGTTGTCCATCAGCCGCGTGGCACGCTCCTGGCCCACCGCGCCGGCGAGCTTGGAATAGGCAGTAGCGAAGTGGTTGTGCCAGAACAGCGCCATCTTCTCTTCGAGCGGACGCTGTGAGTGGATCATGCGGAACAGCCAACGCTGCCTGGCATCGTTGATCAACGTGTTGGCTGAGAAAGGATTGCCAGACGATGTCGTGATGCCGGCATAGGCCGGGTTGCCGATCTTCGAGTCGTGATCGGTCGAAGACGACTCGTAGTTGAGCAAGCGGTCGATCACTGTGTCGATCGAGGTGCCCGCCCAGAAGGCCAAGTCCGCGGGACTCGCGCCAAACCCCATTCGCCGCAGGATGTGCTCAAGCATCGGATGCTTACCTTATCTCGGCTGACTCAAGCTCGGCCATTAACTTTTAAGGACGACGAAAGGGTGCACAAAATTACACAAACGGTCTCAGGCGGCGCCGAGCAAGGCGACAGGGAACAAGGATTTAGAACCTTCGATCGGCCCGAAGGTTTAACAGGAGGCCTGAAGATAACGAGATTGTCTCCATATCTCCTGAACTCCTGTTTCCAAACCTACGGCAGGCTGATCAAGTTCGCCAGCAAGCGGAATGCACCATCCGTGCCCGCCGGCAGTTGTCGCCACAGGCCCAGGCCGACGTAGAGCCACCGGCCCTGGCCCACCTTGGCTTCGACCAAGGCGCCGCGCTTGACGCCCTGGTTGTAGGCGAAGGGCTCGGTGAACTCAATGAGGTCGGTGTACTGCGGATCGCGACCGGCTTGATCCAGGAAGTACAGCCCGCGCTCCTGCACCCAGCCCGCCCAGTCGGCGCGGCCGATGGCGTTGGGCGTGTTGAACACGGGATGCTGCGGCTGCAGCAGCTTCATCTCGGCGTTCTCGTCGGTCACGCGCTCGCGTCCAACCTTGGCGGCGAACGGGCCGTACTGCGCGTCGTTGAACTCGAACTTGTTGTACTGAACGATCACCGTGCCGCCGGCCACGGCGTAGTCGAGCAGTCGCTGGTTGTTGGCGCGCAGATCCACGCGGCGCTCGTACGCGCGCACGCCGGTCATGATCACGTCGTAGTGGCTCAGGTCGCCCCACGCCAGTTCTTCGGGGTTGATCAGCGTGAGCTTCACGCCCAATTGAATCAGCGCGGCCGGCACTTCGTCGCCCACGCCCATCACGTAGCCGAGGCTCAGGTTGGGCTTCACGTTGACGTCGAGGACCTTCACCGCCACCTGGGGCGCGCTCAGCACATGACGGCGCGTCGTGTGCGGATACTCCACCACCTGGTAGCCCTGCGTGAACGAGGCGGCACCGCCCTTCACCACGGCGTTGACCTTGTACTGGTTGCCCCCGGGCTTCATCGCCGCTGATGCGAGCACGGCCGCCGCGGGCGGCTGCAACACGAAGCGTACGGTCGCCGACTCGTCTTCACGCGTGAACGTCACCGGCTGACTGGGCGGCGTCGCACGCCAGCCCTGCGGAATTTCCAGCAGGACGTCGGCCTGGGTCGCGCCCTTCGCGTGGT
>Ga0163144_10014766_pt1 | contig 16188 bp, 17 predicted proteins | sample OliLak19BULKMAT1_FD_123175 | JGI IMG/M metagenome (GOLD analysis project Ga0163144, IMG submission 123175) | Freshwater microbial mat bacterial communities from Lake Vanda, McMurdo Dry Valleys, Antarctica - Oligotrophic Lake LV.19.BULKMAT1 | ecosystem: Environmental > Aquatic > Freshwater >... | reverse complement strand
CAGCTATACCTAATGCTGAAGCCCTGATTTTAAGTGATGAAAAAGAAAAAGCAGAGCATGCAACTATTGTCGATTTGATTCGCAATGATTTGAGCATGGTTGCCGAAAAAGTGCAAGTTGAGCAATTCCGATATATAGAAAAAATAAAAACGCATGATAAAACCTTGCTGCAAGTAAGTTCAAAAATAGTAGGCACGCTCCCTTCGGCATATCAAATTGGCGATTTGATTTTCAAACTCCTCCCCGCAGGCTCTGTGAGCGGCGCACCAAAGGAAAAAACAATGGATATTATTTTGGAAGTAGAGAACTATAAGCGAGGATTTTACACAGGTATTTTGGGTATTTTTGATGGAAAAAACTTGGATAGTGGCGTGATGATTCGCTTTATAGAGCAATGTCCAGAAGGGCTAATTTTCAAAAGTGGCGGCGGCATCACTTACAAAAGTCAGCCACAGTCCGAATACCAAGAAATGATTGACAAAGTATATGTACCTATTATTAGAAACCATCAAAGTAGCAGATAGAAAGCTACAAAACATCGATTTGCACAATGAAAGGCTCAATCATTCTCGCAAAGAAATTTGGGGAATAGACAGCCGCTTGGCTTTGGAAAAAATAATACAAATTCCTGACAATGTGGACAACGGTATTTTCAAATGCAGAGTTTTGTACGGAAAAGAAATAGAAAAAGTAGCGTTTTTGCCCTATCAAATAAAGCCTATCGAAAGCCTATTAATAGTAGAGGCTGACCAAATCAGCTATGCCTACAAATTTGCAGACCGCCAAGAGATAGAAAAACTGATGCCCGACTCGGCTCTTGCAAAAACAGACATTCTTATTACCCAAAAAGGTTTGATTAAAGACACCTCCTACGCTAATATTGTGTTTTTTGATGGAAAAAAATACATCACCCCGCTCACACCATTATTAAAAGGAACAAAAAGAGAGTTGCTATTGAGAAAAGGACAACTCATTGCCCAAGAAATCAGCGTACAAGACCTAAAAAAGTTCCAATTTGCCAAAATTATCAACGCTATGATAGACTTAGAAGAAAGTCCTATAATTTCAATATCAGCAATAAACTAAAAAAAGGATAAATTAAGTAGATTATTGATGTAAGAATTTTGATTTTTAAAACAATTTACTTAACTTTGGTATTACTACGTACAATACTCTACACGACATATTGGTTATCACAATCGTTTCCAAAATCTTATAAAATGACAATACTAATGACAGTACCAATGAAAATACTAATGAAAAAATCTCATCTCTATTTCAGGCTAATTGGCTTGCTAAGTGTGATAGCTCTTGTTACTCCATCTTGCATGAGTTCTCGGAAGTACAATGTAGAAACTGATTACAGCTATCAGGGCAAGTTCAAAAAGTACAAAACGTATGCCTTCCTCAAAGACAGTAATGCGGATACAAGTCTTCAAAACTCCATCATAGAGGAAGAAATTAGGTTTCGCATGGATTTGTTGGGCTACAAACTTGTAGAGAAAAATCCCAATATCCTTGTTTCACATAAAATTTTCATAGACAATGTACGTTTTACGGGCTACAGCCAGCCAGAAATAGAAGTTTTTGTCAGGAACGAAGAATATATAGATGAAAAAGAACAAAAATATGACCCCGTCAAATATAACCTACGTGAGGGAACGCTACTGATTGTGATGTTTGATGGTAAGCAAGAAAAAGCAATTTGGCAGGGATACGCTTCAGGTATCTTTGGCAACAATTTCTTTAACAGCGCAAAATACCTAAAAAAGCCTGTAAGACTCATCTTTGACAAGTATAGATTTTTGGCAGAAGGCTTTGCTTATGACAAAAGTCAAGGGAACGAATAGCGGAAATTATTTTTTATTTGCTATTGAAAATTTAATTTACAGATTTATTTGATATTTTCCAAATCATTATTACCTTTGCACTCCAAATTAAAGAAAAATAAACGTTCTGGGCAATTAATATTTATAAATATGGCTAAGGTTTGTCAAATCACAGGAAAGAGAGTGCAAGTTGGTAATAATGTTTCTCACGCCAACAATAAGACGAGACGTACATTTGCACCTAATTTGCAAACAAAACGTTTCTTCGTGCCTGAAAAGGGAGAGTGGGTAACTTTGAAACTATGCGCATCTGCTATCAAAACGATTAATAAAAAAGGCATCACTGCTGTAATAAAAGAGGCTAAATCAAAAGGTTTCTTAAATGCAAAATTCTAACAATAAGCAATTATTGAATTTTTAACCGATTTAATTGTTAAAGCATCATGGCTAAGAAAGGCAATAGAGTACAAGTAATTTTGGAGTGTACCGAGCATAAAAATTCGGGCTTGTCGGGAATGTCAAGGTACATCACTACCAAAAATAGAAAAAACACAACTGAAAGATTAGAATTGAAAAAATTTAATTCTATCATGAGGAAGTACACAGTTCACAAAGAAATTAAGTAATTTTTAAAAAAATTGAACTATGGCAAAGAAAGTAGTTGCGACATTAAAGACTGAAGGCGGTATCAGATACGCAAAAGTCATCAGGGCGGTAAAATCACCTAAAACAGGTGCTTATACCTTCAAAGAGGAAATTGTAACGGAAGAAGAAGCAAAGAAAATTATGGCGGCAAAGTAATTTGCTTAAGATATTTTTATTCTTTAAGGTTTTTTATGTTAAAGTCCCCATTTTTGTAGGGACTTTTTTTATTTTTGTACTTAGGTAAACAAAAAAAACGATATGGGTATTTTCAGCTTCTTCTCCAAAGAAAAAAAAGAATCCTTAGACAAAGGGTTAGAGAAAACAAATCAAAGCATCTTTAACAAACTCTCTAAGGCAATTGTTGGTAAATCCAAGATAGATGAGCAAGTATTAGACGAGTTGGAAGGTATCCTCATTACAGCTGATGTGGGTGTGGATACTACTTTGAAGATTATTCGCCGAATCGAGGAAAGAGTAGCACGAGATAAATACCTTACTACAAATGAATTAGACCAAATTTTGCGTGAGGAAATTGTTGAACTGCTCATGGAAAACAAAAGCTATGACATAAATGACTTTGCGATACCTGATGTAAAAAAACCTTACGTAATCATGGTGGTAGGGGTAAATGGAGTTGGGAAAACGACCACTATTGGCAAATTAGCGGCACAGTTTCTGAAAAAAGGTAACAAAGTAGTGCTTGGGGCGGGCGATACCTTTCGGGCGGCGGCGGTCGAGCAGCTTAAACTTTGGGGAGAGCGAGTTGGCGTACCTGTAATAGAGCATGGCATGAATGCAGACCCTGCTTCTGTTGCTTTTGATGCCGTAAAAAAAGGTATAGAAATGGGTGCAGATGTCGTAATTGTCGATACGGCAGGAAGACTGCATACAAAAGTGGGATTGATGAACGAACTCACCAAAATAAAAAGAGTTATGCAGAAAGTAGCCGACAATGTACCGCATGAGGTTTTGCTGGTCTTAGATGGCAGCACAGGGCAAAATGCCTTTATTCAAGCCAAAGAATTTACCCAAGCTACAGAAGTTACTGCGCTGGCTATTACTAAGCTGGACGGTACAGCAAAAGGTGGTGTAGTCATTGGTATTTCCGACCAATTCAAAATTCCTGTCAAATATATAGGTGTTGGAGAAAAAATAGACGATTTGCAGATATTTAATCGCAAAGAGTTTGTAGATTCGCTTTTTAAAATAAAATAGTTATTCTTGTAATCATTTCCTTATTTTAACCAATCTTTCTAATGGGTGTCTTTAATATCAAACAAAGCAAAGTTTATGATGTCTGTATCATTGGCTCTGGAGCGGGTGGTGGTATGGCTGCTTATATGCTTACCAAAGCAGGTGCAAATGTAGTAATGCTTGAGGCGGGTGGAGATTTCGACTCTGCCAAAGGGGATATGCTCAAATGGAACTACGAATCGCCCCGTCGTGGTGCTGGTACATATAAACCTTTCGGCGACTTTGATGCCTGTGAAGGAGGATGGAAAATAGAGGGCGAACCCTATAGCAATAAGGAAGGAACTGATTTTATGTGGTTCAGAGCGAGAATGTTAGGAGGTAGAACCAATCATTGGGGGCGAATCTCTTTGCGCTTCGGACCTAATGATTTTAAGCGGAAAAGTATGGACGGCATCGGCGATGACTGGCCTATTAGCTATGACGATATTAAGCCTTATTATGACAAAGTCGACCAATTAATTGGCGTTTTTGGGCAAAAAGAAGGAATGTATAATGAGCCTGATGGCATCTTTTTGCCACCGCCCAAGGCACGAGCGCATGAACTTTTGATAAAAAAAGGAGCGGAAAAGGTCGGCGTAAAAATTTCTTCTTCTCGACTTTCTATCCTTACCCAAGCTATGAACGGGCGTGCTGCTTGTCATTACTGCTCAGAATGTAATCGTGGCTGCTCCACACATTCCAATTTTTCATCGCCTTCGGTACTAATAAGACCTGCCTTAGAAACAGGCAAATTGGACATGGTGCTGAACGCAATGGCAAGAGAAGTCCTGACCGACAAAGAAGGCAAGGCTACAGGCGTTTCCTATGTAAATACCAAAGACTTAAGCGAACATCAAATCAATGCAAAAATAGTAATCATAGCGGCAAGTGCTTGTGAATCTGCACGTTTGCTATTGAACTCCAAATCTTCTGCTCATCCAAATGGCTTGGCAAACTCCAGCAATGTAGTAGGTAAGTACCTGATGGATACTGTAGGAGCAAGGCAATCCGCTATTATTCCCGCACTCATAGACCGCACCCGCTATAACGAAGACGGCGTAGGTGGTGGGCATATTTATTCGCCTTGGTGGCTGGATAACAAGAAGTTAGACTTTCCAAGAGGGTATCACATAGAGTATGGCGGGGGCATGGGAATGCCCGGCTATGGCTTTATGTCGAATATCCATGACTTAAATAACAAACTTGGCGATAACCGCCCTAAAGGTGGTGGTGGCTACGGCTCGCAACTCAAAAATGACTATCGAAGACTTTACGGTGCTACTATTGGCATGGCAGGTAGAGGCGAAGGGATTGCTTTCAAAGAAAATTATTGCGAAATAGACCCTAAAATGGTGGATAAATACGGTATTCCTACGCTGAGATTTAACTACAAATGGTCTGACTTTGAAATAAAGCAAGCAAAACACATGCACGAAACTTTTGAGGAAATTATCCATCAAATGGGTGCTATCCAATTAAGCCCAACCCCAAGCAAAGAGCAAAATTATGGCATTTCAAAACCTGGCGAAATTATCCATGAGGTAGGTACGGCACGCATGGGCAATGACCCAAAAACATCTGCCCTCAATCAATTTTGCCAAGTCCATGACGCAAAAAATGTTTTTGTAGTAGATGGGGCTGCTTTTGTTTCCCAAGCTGATAAAAATCCTACTTGGACTATTTTAGCATTAGCAATGCGAGCTTCGGAATATATTATGGAACAGAAAAAACAAAATATACTATAGAAAAAAGGCGTTGTTAGATAAATTCCTGACAACGCCTTTTTTTTATTTTTAGCTTTGATGAAGTTTTATGGCAAATTAGCTGCTCCCTTTTTTTAATAGCTCTATTACTTTTGCACCCATTGCATCAGTTCCCAAAATTTGGTTCTTTGGCGTATGTTCGTCTGCAATGTCTATCGTCCTATAGCCTTGCTTGAGTGTTCTATCTACCGCATCTACAATGCTTTGTCCCTGTGCTTTCATATCCAAAGAATGTTCTAATAGCAAAGCAACAGACAAGATAGACGCTAAGGGATTTGCTATTCCCTTGCCCGCAATGTCAGGAGCGGAGCCGTGAATAGGCTCATAAAACCCTGTGCTATCGCCAATCGAAGCAGATGCGAGCATTCCCATCGAGCCGGCAATCTGCGAAGCCTCATCAGTGAGAATATCGCCAAAAAGATTTCCTGTAAGCACCACATCAAACATTCTGGGGCTTTTTATCAGAAGCATTGCCGCAGAATCTACGAATTGGTGATGCAGCTGCACATCAGGATATTGTTTTGCAACTTCGTTTACTGTTTCCCGCCAAAGACGAGAAGACTCCAGTACGTTCGCCTTATCTACGGAATGAAGGATTTTTCTTCTTTTTTGTGCCGCTTGAAATGCCTTGTGTGCAATTCGCTCTACTTCATATTTGGAATAAATCATAATGTCATAAGCCGTATTTCCGTCATCTTTGCGTGCCTTTTCGCCAAAATATACATCACCTGTAAGTTCTCTAAAAAACAGAATATCAGCACCTTTGAGTATTTCAGGTTTGATGCTTGATGCGTTGAGTAGCTCATCAAACAGTTTGATGGGACGAATGTTGGTATAAAGCCCTAATGCTTTTCGCAGCCCAAGCAAACCCTGCTCTGGTCTGACCTTGAGCGATGGGTCGTTGTCATACATTGGGTGTCCGATAGCTCCAAAAAGGATAGCATCAGCTTTGCGAGCTTTGGTGAGTGTTTCCTCTGGAAGTGGCGTGCCTGTAGCCTCGATAGCGGCGTGTCCGAGTAGTGCTGTGTCAAAAGTAAACTGGACTTCATACAGATTACCAATTTCTTCTAAGACTTTTTTTCCCCAAGTCGTAACCTCTGTGCCTATGCCGTCTCCGCCAATGACGAGGATTTGGTATTGTTTCATAAAAAAATACAGTTATTGGATTGTGATAATAACCGTGCGTAAAATTAATGACTGATAGTTTAAAAAATAAATAATAGTCAATATTTTGTGGGAAATATTTTTTTACTATTTCTAATACGAAATTAAAGAAAATTAATTAAATTTACCTATTAAATAAGTATGCTATGGAAGTACAAGCAAAAATAGGCGAGTTTGTGATAGAGCCGCCAAATGTAGAACATCTTATTACCGAAGACGATACGCCTGTGGATAATATTTTTTCAGAAAAACAACAAAGATTTCTGGTGGACACGCTTATGTCATCTCATCTTTTCGCCGAACGCCCCTTTGTTGCCTCCTCCAATGTAGGGATTTACTATGGCATCAATAAATCTGCCGTAGTTCCCGACGTATTTTTGAGCCTTGATGTGAGCTATCCTGAAGATATTTGGGAAAAGTCTCATAGGGTTTATATGATTTGGATGCTCGGCAAGGCACCCGAAGTAGTCATAGAAATAGTTTCTAATACAGTTGGCAATGAAACGGGGCGCAAATTTGATATTTATGCCAAAATGGGCGTGCTTTATTATATCGTCCTTGACCCGCTTTGCTTTATCAACAAAAATGTTCTCAATGTTTTTGAACTCAAAGTTGGCGAATATTACCGCAAAGACAATGCTTTTTTGGAAAAAGTAGGACTTGGCGTAACCCTTTGGAGGGGAAGCTACGAAGCCATGAGCGAGGAATGGCTGAGATGGACTGATGAAAAAGGAAATACTCTGCTTTCTGGAGTAGAAAAAATTGCTTTTACAGAACAGCTGCTTGCCAAAGAACAGCAGAATGTACTCCAAGAAAGACAAAGGACAGAACAAGAAAGGCAAAGGACGGAACAAGAAAGGCAAAGGGCAGAACAAGAAAGGCAAAGGACGGAACAAGAAAGGCAAAGGGCAGAAAGATTAGCAGAAAAACTAAAAGCATTGGGCATAAACCCCGATGAAATCTAAAAAATAGGGCAGTTTTTATAAAAAAATAGTTGCCCTATTTTCCTCTTTTTTTCTTATAATAACTTCTATACCAAGAAGATGTCTTTTTATATAATTGAAAAAGACTCTCATTGGGAAACATACTTATGCGGAACACTTGCAAAAAGTCATCTTCGATAGTCATGCCGCCCGAATCCGTAGCAATGCCAAAGATATGCCCCGATTTTTTGACCTGTGCTTTTACCATTTCATTCAAATCTCCATACGGATAGGCAAAAGAAATAATTTTAGTTCCCAATGCTTGCTCTAAGCTATTTTTCCCTTCAGCTATTTCTTCAAACACTTCATTTTCAGGAAGTTTGGAAAGATGACGATGCGTAAGCGTGTGCGAGCCTATTTCCCAGCCCTTTTCTACAAAGGATTTTTTCTGTTCTTTGCCCATAATTTCATCACGATGGTCGCCTTGGTCAGCATCCCAAAAATTATAACTTACATCAAAATCTCCTAAAAAGTAAATCACACCTTTATAACCATATTTTTCCATCAGAGGCAATAAATTAAAATAATTGTCAGTGTAGCCATCATCAAAAGTAAGTATAATAGGTTTTTGGGGGAAGTTTTTTAGGGAGTTTTTGCCATCTCTAAAATCGATATAATCTTTGAATGTGATAGGACTGAACCCTCTAAATTTGAAGAACTGCAGGTGTTTTTCAAAGTTTTTCTTTGTTACAAAAATTTTATTTGGTGAGTCTATTGGCTCATCAGGAATTTTGTGGTACATCAGAATAGGAATGAAGTTGGGGTGTACCTTTTTCATGATTTCTGACTTATAAATTTCTAATAACTCATCTGCAATATAGTTAATGTCAAAATGCTTTCTTAGCTGTTGCGATGCGGTATTGTTAATTATTGCTTGCTGATTATCTGTAGGTTGCTGCAAAAAATCATGTAATTGATTGGTAATCAAAGTATAATCATGCTTATGGGCTTCCTTTGTTGGGAGAATATCGCCAAAATTAGAGCCAAGACATTCTACCATATTTGCCTTACTCACAATGCCATGACAGGTAGCCTCACCAAGCGCAAGCACAGCCGTTCCTATATACAAAGACTCAATAGCTACTCGCCCCGCCCCAATGACCAAATCAGAATCATAAATCCAATGATGCACATTATTTACAAAACCAATTAATTTTATCCGATTTTCATATTTTTTATTAGCGTTTTGGAAATGCTGCTGCCCATGTATTGGCATTTCTTCCATATTCCCACCTATCAAGTTGATAATTAACTCTTTGTTCTGTGCCAATAAAATTGGGAATACTTTTTCCAACAAATGGCTTACTATTTCTCCTTTGCCGCCGTTGAGCCGCCCTATCACAGAAATTATTTTTTCATTATTTGTTATATTATCTATAGAGTGGCGTATTTCTACATGATGTATTTTTTTTAAAACATTATCTATCTTTTCAAAATCAAAACTATTTCCTAATAAAGTAATCTTTTCAAGTTTCATTCTTACCTCATTTACTAAGTGTATTTTTAGGTTTTCGCAAATAGCAATTACTCTATCTCCATAAATATCAAATAGTTGGACAGAAGTATGTATGTGTTGCCTTCCATGAATGGTGGAGATGAGCGGAATATTTGAACCCCGAAGTGCAAAATAACTCACCCAGCTTGCTGCTCGTGAGTGGGAATGTACCACTTGAATATCGTGTTGTTTGATAAATTTTTTCAGGAAAGCAATATTTTTGAATCGTTGGGCATAGCTGCGGTTGGCAATAGGCAAGGCAAAGAATGGCACGGCGGTAGGCAACTTGTCGCTATCCGATACCAAAAAAACGTCATGCCCTTCCGCCGAATGTTTTTCTACCAAGCTAAGTGCATAAAAAACCGAACCTGCTAATATGTTTGCAGAAAATACGTGAAGAATTTTCATTATCAATTTTTACTTTCTAACTCCTTGACTTTTATGTATTTGATAAAGGTGGCATGTGCTGAAACCATATTGACAATAAAGCCATGATAACCGTCTAAGAAGCCTAATTTGAAAATATAGCCTCTCATAAATGTGAATAATGGACTTATAAAAATCTTAAACCAATGCGCTTTTTTCCTTTTTTTTACATATTCTTGTGCTAAAATTGAGGTAAAAAAATTCATTTGCTTGATGTGTCCTTCTATAGTATAATAGCTGTAATGTAATATGTTGCCTTTGAGATGTTTGGTTTTGGTATTACTGTTCATTTCAAACCTGTCATGCGGGTTAGTGCCTCCCCACTTGCCTTTGGTTTTGTCCCAAAGGCGAAGCTGCAAATCGGGGTACCAGTCACCGTGCCGTATCCAAGTGCCACAGTAATTAGTTATTCTGTTAAAAGTATAACCATCTTGTTGCCAATTTTTTTTAACTTCTATGATTTCCTTTTTTAATGTTTCGTCCAGAGCCTCATCAGCATCAAGAGAGAGAATATACTGAAAATGAGTCTGTTCGGTAGCAAATCTTTTCTGCTCAATATGTCCCTCAAAAGGGTGCTGCATGAAAATTACACCCTTTTCTCTACAAATTTGCTCTGTGTTATCCGTTGAAAATGAATCTACCACTATTACCTCATCAGCAATACCTTTGACGGATGCCAAGCACCTACCAATGTTAAGTTCTTCATTTTTAGTGATAATAACAATACTTAATTGAATCATATTTTTAGTCCTACTGCCAACAAATGTAGTTAAAATTATTTAATTTTTCTCTCTTAATCCCTCATTTACTCCTTTATGGTGGCGCATGCGGTAAAAAAACAAAAAGCCATAAATTCATATATTTATGAATTTATGGCTTGCCTTGTATGTAAAGTTTATTACTTTTTACCGAGTAATTGCTCCATTTTAGCTAACTTTTTCTGCGCGTTTGCTTTTTCAGACGACTCTTCAAACTCATCAATGATTCGTTTGTATGTAGCTGCTGCACCGCTCAAATCTTTGTTAAGCTCTTGTGCCAAAGCCAATTTAGCCATGTAAGCAGGCGTAAAAAACTCATTTGCATTGTAATCAGATGCTTTTTTATAGAAAGAAATAGCATTACCTAAATCATTTTTTTCCATGTAAGCATCACCAATAAGACTATAAACTCTTGCCTGCAAAAGTAGGTCGTTAGGACTAAAGTCTTGTAATTTTTCGATGGCTTCGTCAAATTTTCCTTCCTTTAGCTTAGCAACACCAATGTAAAACTTAGCCAAATCACCACCTCTTGAGCCACCAAAGTCATCAGCAATAGCTTCTAAACCAATAGTCGTATTGCTATTATCTCCCTTCAGGGCTTTTTTAACAGAGTCCTTCTCAAAGTAAAACTGCGCAGGGAAAAGTTCTTTTTGCGCTTGCGCATTCTTAGAGTTATTGTTCTGCTGGAAAAATAATATCCCAGCTATCACTACCAAAATACTAATTCCCGCACCAAGCACCAATTTTTGATTGCTTTTTGCAAACTCTTCTGTTTTGCTCAAGCCTTGCTGCAATGCCTCTGCACTCTCAAAGATTTGCATATTAGCTTCATCTTTGGGAGTAATAGTTTTTGCTGTATCTGTTTTTAAATTCTTCGCCATTTTTTCGTACTTCTAAATTTTGAGTGGCAAAATTAGTAAATATTTCGCAATAACAATATTTTTTCACCCAAAAAAATGTTAAAAAGAAACATCTGTTAGATATAAATCATATTATTTACTTATTCTTATGGTAATAGCGTCAAAACATTTTTTATATTTGTAGGACTTGCGATTTCTAAAAATGCTTGTAAGCTAAGAAACAGCTAACCCACTAAGATAATGAAAAAATTATATTCTATCTATTTTATTGCTCTTTTGCTACTTGTTTTTGCCTGTAACAATGCCACAGAAGGCATTCGGAGTACGGCAGGTTTATTTGATATTTATGCTGATTTTAGTGGAAAGTTCCCTCCGTTATCTTTGCCCTATCAAATGAATACAGGCCATAAAAATTATGGTGCTTTTTCTGTCTTACTTACTGAAAACCATTATGTTGATTCAACCTTTCGCCATGTATTTGTGTTGGATAGTCTTACCAAAGAAAAGGGTGCGGACTCTGCTCATTTACATTCAGAAGCAACTTGCTGTAGGTTCTATCATGTGGGCAAACTTTATGAAACAGCCTTGTTCTTGGTAATACTGTATGCACGAAACAACTTTCCGCCACATGACGATATCTATATTTTCTTGGCTACAGTAGATAAAAACGGCAAAAAGATAGATGAAATTTTGTTCCACAAGCCAGAAAGCACACTGCCACATACGGAAATCAGCCGCACATCAACTGTAAAAGAGGACAGTACGATTCAAATCAGCAAATTAACAAGTGATTATCAGTTTGCTGCGGGGAAGGAGCAGGCAGACTTACATCGCCAAATGCTTCACGAGAAGGCTTACAAAATAGACCAAGCGGGGATAATCAAACTTGTTGAAGAGAAAAATACAGAGATACCATTGAACTAATAAAATTAATTGACTGACATTATATTGATACAGAAATTTCTTACATAGAAGATTTCATTCCTGATGCAGAAACTCCTCGTGTGTTTGGCGAAATATGGTTATCAAACTCATAAAAGACTTTATATATACAAGAAAAACTAATTTTTTGATAGTAGTTTTTTAAAAAATATACTACCTTTGCAGTGTAATCTTTTCAAAAGGGGGATTAGCTCAGCTGGCTAGAGCGCTTGCATGGCATGCAAGAGGTCATCGGTTCGACTCCGATATTCTCCACAAAATGGTCAATAACAGTAACATACAATCTTTCGAAATTCGTTTTGAATCCTCCGAAAATACGCCACCGCCGTATAGCTACACGTATATTCTCAAAGGAACACCCAAAGAGGAGTTTTTGCAGCTCGACTATCAAATTGTTTATACACTCCGAGACGACCTAAGCGTAGATGAAATTGTTGGGCAAGGGTTTTCACTCAATGATGACATAGATTTGAACGGCGAAGTAAATGCGGTATGGGCAGAGCAAGTTTCTCTACTCCTAAAAAAGACCAAAGTAGCCACAAAACAGGTAGAAAACTCAAATGCCAATTTCTTGGAAATAGATATTGTAAATGAATTAGAGGAAAAAAATACTTTTAGTCCTGTAAATCATGAGCAGTGGGAGTATTTGTGCGAGGAACTAAGTCAAGCACTCTTGGAGGTAAGGCAGGTGGAGCGTCCGTTGCTACTTCGCTTCAAAAAAATTTCCCCAACTGAACGCATTGAATTTCAGTTTATTACCGAGTTTAGCAAGCGTACTGTACTTATTAAAAGCAAAATAAAGAATGCTGTTGATAAGGAAGTAAATCTTTCTTGGCAAATAGGCAAAGATTTCCTCGAATTAGTTTTTAAGCCCGATTATTTTGTCGAGGAAGCCCAAACTGACGAGCCTATCTCTCAAAATGGATTTTTTATTAACATAGGTGATGAGTTTTGGTACGAGTCAGGTCAGTCGCTGATGAATCGCTCGGAAAAGATAAATCTCATTGCAAAAATCGAAAAGCAACTCAACGATTTTTTTGTATAGTTCGCAGGTATGTCTATCTTATTTTTATTGCTCAATAGTTTTCTTTTAGCCTGTGCTATTTATCTACCCTATAGCAAAAGCAAGGATTTACCTTTAAAAAAATATTTTTTTATTGGATTGTCTATCAAGCTATTAGCAGGTATAGCCGTTGCTTTTATTTACAAATATTACTACAAAGAAGGTGATGTTCTCTATACTTTTCATCAGGGAGAGCTATTAAGGCAACTTTTGCTCGATAACCCGATTAATTTTTGGAAATTCCCGCATATAGGTACTCCTTTAGCACAATATTATTTTGGAGATTTCAAAGACCTAAACAGCCGTCTTATGTTTTTTGTCAAAATTATTGCACTTGTCAATACACTGACATTCAATAACTTGTGGCTTACTTCTATTTGGTTTTCCCTATTTAGTTTTTTTGGGTTTTGGTACATTGCTAATGTGTTGGCGAAACTCTTTCCCCAAACAACTCAAGGCATTGTACTTTCATTTTTTCTACTGCCTTCGGTAGTTTTTTGGAGTTCAGGCATCCTCAAAGAAAGCTTGCTGTGCGGTGCTATTTGCGGTGGAATAGGCATTTTTTTGAATATGTATTATTTCAAGCGAAATTATTTTCAATTCATTGTCTTTTTGGCTTGCCTTTTTATGATATGGAAAATCAAATATTTCTACTTAGCGGCTTTGCTACCTGTTCTTTTTGCTTATGCAGTAGTGGGTTTGCTACACAAAAAGCAGGAGATTTCTTTTTTGAAACAAACAATTATTTTCTTTTTAATTCTCTTTGCTTCGGGGTTTTTAGCTTCCTTTATTCACCCAAGTTTACGGGCAGATTACTTTTTGATAGGTCTTGCTGATAGCTATTATGATGTTATCAAAACTACTGATGCAGATAATTTGATTTTTCTCGATAATTTTCAGCCAAATTGGTTGAGTTTATTCAGAAACGCACCTACAGCTATTTTGGGGAGTTTGTTTGAGCCGATACTTTGGCAGACAGACGGCAAAAATGTCTTTAAGTTATTGGCTGGGCTTGAAAATATATTTATTTATGGCATTTTTATTTTTACCCTATTCAAGCAGCCTTTTACAAAAAAATACCAATATACATTATTACTTTTAGCCTGCCTCATCTACGTCATATCACTTGCTGCTATGATGGCGATTTCGATGCCGAGCATAGGTACTTTGGTGCGCTACAAGGCAGGTTTTTTACCGTTTTGGGTATATTTATTGAGCTTCAGGCTGCAAAATATTTTGGTTTTTCGCCAAAGCCTCATCTACATAATCAAAAGTAGATAAAATAACAGGTTTGCCATTGATGATGGCTACGTCATGCTCGAAGTGCGCCGAAGGTTTGCCGTCAGCTGTTACTATAGTCCAGCCGTCAGCGAGCTGTTTTACATCTTTTTTTCCAAAATTAATCATTGGCTCTATCGCAAGCACCAGGCCGTTTTGAAGTTGAGTTCCCTTCCCTCTTTTTCCATAATTAGGCAGTTCTGGAGCCTCATGTAGCATTTTTCCTACGCCATGCCCTACCAACTCTCGCACAATGGTAAAACCATTTTTTTCGGCGTGCTGCTGAATCGCAAAACCAATATCACCAATTCGCTTGCCCACTGCCGCCTGCTCTATGCCCAAATACAAGCACTCTTTAGTAACTTTGAGTAGCTTTAGCACGTCTGCACGCACCTGCCCAATTGGGAAAGTGTAGGCATGGTCGCCATAAAAGCCATTTTTGACTACACCGCAATCTACCGAAAGAATATCGCCATCTTTCAACTCTCTATTATTGGGGAATCCATGCACAACTTGCTCGTTCAAAGACATACACAAAGTAGCAGGAAAAGGAGGAGAATCTGGACCGCCATCATAGCCTTTGAAGGCAGGTACGCCTTGGTTATCCCTGATAAACTCCTCTGCAATCTTGTCTAAATAGGCAGTAGTAACGCCCGCACGTATGTGGCTTGCTACCAAGCCCAAAGTTTTGGAAACCAATAAGGCACTCTCTCTGATAGCCTCTATCTCACTTTGTGTTTTATAAAAAATAGGTAATTTTTCCTTATTGAATCCCATGTTTATCCCTGCAAATCGTTTACTTTATTGAATTTACGCACAAAAGTAGTCATTTATTTTTTCAAAACCATTTAGCTTGTATATATTTGCTTGGAGAGTAAAGAAAGAAAAAAGAAAATGCTCTTTGGGTGGTGCAAAAAGAGGGAAATTAAAAAATAACCTAATCAAAAAAATAATGACACAAACAGACTCCAGTGAAGACAAAATTAGGCAGGCATTCCTCCAGCGTGATTGGCACGAAATCAAAAGTGTAAATTCATGGATGATTTTCAAAATCATGGCGCAATTTGTAGAAGGATTGGATAAAATAGCGAGAATAGCACCCTGTGTTACTATTTTTGGCTCGGCACGTACAAAAGCCGACAATAAATACTACCTAATGGCAGAGGAAATAGCTGGCAAATTGGTAAGGCATGGCTACGGTGTAATTACGGGCGGAGGACCTGGCATCATGGAAGCAGGAAACAAGGGTGCGTTTGAGCAGGGCGGCACTTCTGTAGGGCTAAATATTGTCTTGCCTTTTGAGCAGTTTAACAATATTTACATAGACCGTGATAAAATTATTGACTTTGATTACTTTTTTGTTCGAAAAGTAATGTTTGTTAAGTTTTCGCAAGGGTTTATAGTCATGCCCGGTGGTTTGGGTACGCTCGACGAACTTTTTGAGGCATATACGCTGATTCAGACCCATAAAATAGGTAGATTCCCAATTGTGCTGGTAGGAAAATCGTATTGGCAGGGGCTTATTGACTGGATTCGGGAAACAGTGATGGGTGTAGAGCAAAATGTAAGCCCGCAAGATTTAGACCTTATCAATCTGGTAGATACGCCCGAAGAGGCAGTCAAAGTGATTGACGATTTTTACGCCAAATATTTGCTTGCCCCTAATTTCTAACAAATGAAGCAAATTCATTTTGCCATACTCACTTTTATAGTAATAGCAATAGTGGCGTACCTACTGCATGAAAAAGT
>Ga0163144_10014765_pt1 | contig 16189 bp, 17 predicted proteins | sample OliLak19BULKMAT1_FD_123175 | JGI IMG/M metagenome (GOLD analysis project Ga0163144, IMG submission 123175) | Freshwater microbial mat bacterial communities from Lake Vanda, McMurdo Dry Valleys, Antarctica - Oligotrophic Lake LV.19.BULKMAT1 | ecosystem: Environmental > Aquatic > Freshwater >... | reverse complement strand
GTGTGTTTGGATTCGAGAAGTAGTTATGGATATGTACAACAAGTTGTGCGCTAGCTAGCGGCGATGCTACAAAAGTAGCGCCCTCTTGTAAACTGTAGGGCTGACAACAGTTCTAGACTTTTTCCAAAAGCACAGCAAATTGATCAATCAAATTCTCGCTTGGAATCATAGAGAGCGACAAACGCTGTTGCTCCTAGAAGGTCAATGCCTGCATTCAAAGCAAAAACCAAACTCCAATCCTGACTAGTGTAATCAAGGATTTGACCTGTCAGATAGACTCCAAATGTGCCTGTCATGACAGCTGGAAGACTGGTTATGGAATACAGAAGCCCTGCCCATTTTTCTCCTGCCTTTTCTTGATTTGCCGACAAATAACCGGCCGAGTTGAACGCCATGAGGCCAGTTGTTCCCATGAGCAGCAACTGTGCCACCCACGGTTGTTCGGGGATATGGGAGGATAATGTAAGTAAGGCGAGCGCGGGTCCAAAGAGAGCCAGTCCTTGCATTGTCTTGCGGACTTTCGTCACCTCTCTGTCTCTTTGTTCCTGATCTTCGAACTCAATATCTTTTAGTAGCTTGTCTGCCACCGAACCAGCAAAAAAAACCCCTACTGCTCCCGCCACACTTGGCAGGACCGAGAAGAGTGCCGAGTCACGTACATTCAATCCGTACTGTTCTGAATAAAAGGTTGGCGACCAAGCAAGATTGTTGTAGAGTCCCCAGTTGTTCGCAGCATGAGCCAAAAGCATCGCCCACGCTCCCTTGCTTCTTACAAAGTCGCCCCAAGGTGCTGCTTTGAGGGTTTCTAGGGACTTTGCCCACTCTGATGCGGCAGCAGGTTCTTCAACAGTTAAGGCAGCAGAATCTGCAAAATTGTTGCTTGTTGAGGTAGCTGTAGTATCAATCACAGTGCCACTACTAAATTCTGAGCGGCCAGTTGTTGGTTGGATCTCTTTTTTGGCTAACAATAAATCCGATGGAGAATCCTTGGCAAAAGCCAGCCAAGGAATCAGCCAGAACAGACCGACTCCTCCGTAAACAAGAAAAAGCTCTCTCCATCCACCCAAATATTCAATTACCAGTGGACTCAGTAAATACGCTAAGACCGTACCAGCATGAAAGCCACTAAATACCGTGGCCAAGGATTTTCCTTTACTTTCAGCAGTAGTCCAGCTCGACAAGAGCGTTTGCAGAGTTGGAAGCACCACACTTTCTGCTGCTCCGACACTGGCCCGAGCCAGCAAGAGAGGGATCATGCTAGAATAGGCTGCTGCGTGAGGAGTAGCAATGGTGGCAAAGCTCCAAACGGTGATCCCACACGCCATGACAATCCGAGGAGATGCCGTGGCTACAATGATGCCCGCCGGGACAATGGCCAAGCCGTAGCCCACACTAAAAAGAGAACTCACTGCTCCTTTCATGCTATCTGTATAACCCAATTCTGCCGATATTGGCACTAAAGCCACACTCATGGCAACTCGGTCCAGTGCACTAAGCAAGGCAACGCCCCAACACAAAAAGAGCATGGTGTTCTTTGTTCGTTCCAGTTCCTCTTGGTCCACAGTATCCATCGAAGTGACTTCGGCGGACGACAGTAATTCCGTATTCATGAGCTCATCATCTTGTGCAGTTTCGTTGTCGCCTATATTACGTTGCTCAACAGTTTGTGCTCGAGCTTTTTGCTTCTCGGAAATTTCCAATTCGGCACCCAATTTTGTCGCGTACAAACCAACGTTGCCAATCTTCTTGGGAAAGCACTGGGCTTGATTTTTGCTTTCTAGTAACAGTTTTGGTGTTGTTGTGGAGAAGCCAAGGGCCGATTGGAAGCACAAGGACGAAATAAAAATAATGTGAAGGACGGCTCGTTTCATTTTTCTGGACGACACATTCCTCTGTAACGAAAGTTTAGAAATCTCCATTGCTGTAGTATTAAAATCAGTTCGGAGCTATTGGCGTTTCGACTTCAAATCCAGAAATAAGACTGTGTGCCTTTCTCCCTTGTTTCTGCTGTTACCAAACACAAGCAAATTGTATGTCTCTTTTACTTCCGTTCTTTGCAGAAAACGTAACAAATCGTTTGGTTTGCGAGAGAGAATGCAATGATCGATGTCGTACTACTACGAGTAGTATTATATATGAGCCTCGTTGTGCTGACGTGGTTCTTTGTACTGTATGTTGGGGCGGATCGTGTCACTGCATGACTGATGATTGATGACTGCCCGGGCTCGCGACCCATTGTACTAGTGTGCGGCCTTTTCAAATATAGTTCCTCATGAAAATGTGTGCGGTCTTACAGGCGACAGGCGACCGTGACCTGCTCACAGAAAAAATCAACGGGCACCATCCCATCACCAAATTAACCTGACTTGCTCGGCTTTCAGCTTGCTGAGTACGACGTGCCGCCTCCTTCCATCGCTGGCTACAATACCAATCGCAGAGGATAGACCTTACTGCAGTACTAGTACTAGCTAGCTAGCTAGTACCTACCACTAGAAGCAAGTGCGAGTAGCTAGTTTGATGAAACTGATCCGAGTTAATTATGAAGGTCATTCTTCGAGAAAGATCCCCCTTTTTGCGAACGATCCAAAACAAACAAACTCTGTTCGGTTGCGCACTTCGCTTTCCGTTCCAAAGGGACCTCTTAGAACACAGCAAACGCTATTCCTCACCTAGCTAGCTACTAGTAGTAGTCTCGGGCGGGTTGTGCACGCTGTAGCACAAAACACAGCTGTAATCCTGTGTTGCTTGTGATGTTGTGAACGAGATTGTTCACCCTCATTTCAACAACAAGAAGCACTGAAACAGCAACCCACAATACGACCAACAACAATTAATAGAGACAACAAGAATGGTGCTCTCTGCGCGCTGCCTCACCTTCCTCATCGTCCTGCTTTCCCTCCTCACCCCTGTCTTTGGTGAGGTGCCAGCGAGCGGCGATCCCGACTGTCCTACCGTCAACCACTACAGAGCTCCCATGCACGCAGACACGGCCTGCGATCTTGTCGGTCAGAACCAGTACAAGAAGTCACTTGGCCGCAGCGTGACTCGTCAACGCCTACAGTCGGAAGGAACCGGCGTAGTTCCCAGTCAACGTACCGCCTTTTGCCCACAAATTGTAACGCCCTTGACTTCGGGTGAGTCCCAACAAGGCTTTGATACATCCTGGATCATTGAGAACACTGCCACCGTACCGGTGGTGGTCGCCTACATGCTGGAACGAAGCGATGGTTCCTTTGTAGAAGTCTCGGCATTTGATAATATGATTTCTCCACCTCATCACGACCCCAAGGCCATTCTAAAACCTGGAGAATGGAAGTCGGTCATGGCATACGAAGGGCACGTCTTTCATGTGCGGGAGATTCTCAAAGACGGCTCCGCAGGCATGATCTTGCTGCAACACCGTATCGGTATGGTTGACATCACCAATAAATACGGGCACGACCTTGATTGTGCTCCTTCCGAACCAGATATCGAACCGGTGGTAGTAAAACCAGAAGGTGTCATGGAGCGAGATCCAGATTATGCGAGACTACTCGCGCCCGAGCTGAGACTCTGCAATGTGTTGGATGTAGGCTTCCGAAACAAGGTCGGATGCCCCGTCAATGGTTACTATACCGGGCATTATTTGCTCAAGGGTCTAGCCCGGCCTCGTGGTAACGTCACCGAGTGGAAACAAGAATTGGCCCGGACACCCAAATCGTGTCACGAACGATTTGAATTCCATCTAGGATTGAATCCACATCCAAAGGATTTCATGTGGAACTGGACGTCTACGACAAAGTATGAATCGACCTACATCGGACAATCCTTTGTGTTCCGCTTGGCCAAAGATGAGCGCGTGGTGGTGGATAGTGTTACTATGCAAACCACCAAGGTGATTGACTGTCCTGGACTCAAGAACCAAATCAATGCGGTAAGTCTCCCATATGCTCAAGCCATTATCGATCCCATTGCAAGCTGGCAGAACTACCACTTGAGACATTTGGTGAAAGGATTGAACGAAACGATGGCTGGTGCTGCAAACGCCTCCGAATGGATTCTCCCAACTTTTACTCTTCCCATGGTGGCTAGTGGCGTCTGGTCGGATGCTTAGAGCGTGCTCTGGCCATCCTTTATCTGCTTCATTCAGCAAACATGATGCATAGTGCATAGAGTTTTTAAGAAAAAAGGCGGAGGTTGCTTCGTGGTGGTGCACTTTTTCCATGCACGCAGCAAGGCAAAGCATGGCAAGGCAAGGCAAGGCGATGAATGCAATGTTGTTTGTATTTCTACCTATATGAAAATGGCTCGCAGCAAGGACGATTGCGAGTTTTCACGATGTACTTTCTACTTTTCGTCGATTACTACATCCCTCCCGAAACTAGCGGGGCGAGAAAAAGAAAAAATGCATAATTCTAATAAAAGGAATAGCTTTACGATTTGCGAAGGTGCTGCGTTCATAGCTACTACCACAAACCAACCGTATAGCTGGCCACTTCGAACCCTGCCGACAAATTTACACGATAGGTAAACTTTGCCTCCCTGAAGTTGACCAAATTTTCGCCGCTGTAAAGCCCAACTTGAACACAAAACGAAATGGTCGCTGTGTTGCCGCTGTTGCGGGAAGTGACATCAGCATTTTGCATAATGCCTTCCATAAATTTGAAGGAAACGCGGTTTCCTGCACCGGGTCTCACACTGCTGGCAACTTCCGAGCGGATACCCGAAATCGTGGATGGTGTAGGGAAAAAAGAGCCCAGGAACCGACGGGCGCCGCCTTCAAATCGACAAACGTTAGAAACAAGCAGCTTGATGTTGGGGGAGTAAGCCCCTGCTGGCCCAGTACCAGTACTAAACCAAATCGACTGCGCTTCACCAGAAAGGATGTCAACGCCCCAGTCTGCTCTGGGCTCCGCTGTGGTTATTCTAACGGAGTAGGGTGCCCCGGACACTCCATTCAGGTAAGGGACAGCTTCGATGGTCATAGCTCTTGATTTGGTCGCAAGCTTTTGGACGGGGCCGTAAGTACCGCTCCCTTCATGTACAAATGCTCCATCAATGTAAAATGCAACTTTGTCCACATTTGAGGGATCTGTTTGTGGTCTAATAGCCAAATTAGAGGAGGGAGTAACAAAGTCGCCATCAATGAGCTCTTTGATTTCACGGCCACTGGCAGAGTCTACAAGAAAAAGCCGAACCACAGATGGTGCAATAGTTGGTTCTGGTGTGGTCTCTTGCTGTAGTACTGTGGTTAGATCTATCGAATAGAGGACCCCTGCCATTCCATTCAAGTAAGGCATGACTTCGATTGTCATCGCAGCACTGCCAGCCAGTTTCCACACCGGGTTGAAACCACCATCTTCATTTTCATTTGCCAAGGAATAAGGGAAAGAATTATCTGAAATAACAAGCGACCCATCAATGTAGAATTCAACATAATCTACTTCAGGTGGTTCTATCTGTGCTCTGATACTCAAGGTAGGACGGGCTGTGATAGAGTCACCGTCAATGAGCTCCTGAATGTCATTTTCTGTGCGAGTGTTCACCAAGAACAGCCCAACAACGATGGGAAGAGGATCTGTAGCTTCAGCTGTAGCTTCAGCTGTCGGTTTCTGCGTCGGTGGATCTGGGGCTGGCGTCGACTGAGGTGGTGACGATATGGTAGCTAAGGTTTGTACGGGCAACACTGTGACTACGGGAGCTGGGGTTGGCTTCGTTGTTGATGGCGTTGCTGTAGCTGGTCTTGCTGTTGTTGGGCTTGCCGTAGCTGGTCTTGCTGTTGTTGGTCTTATTGTTGTTGGTCTTATTGTTGTTGGACTTGTTGTTGCCGGCTTTGCTGTTGTAGGGCTTGTTGTAGGGCTTGTTGTGGCTGGACTTACTGTTGTAGGCTTTGCTGTTGTTGGGCTGGTTGTTGTTGGTCTTGCTGTTGTCGGGCTGGCTGTTGTTGGTCTGGATGTTGTTGGGCTGGTTGTTGATGGACTTATTGTTGATGGACTTGATGTTGCCGGCTTTGCTGTTGTAGGCCTTGTTGTGGCTGGGCTGGCTGTTGTAGGCCTTGTTGTGGCTGGACTTGCTGTTGCAGGCCTTGTTGTGGCTGGACTTGCTGTTGCAGGCCTTGTTGTGGCTGGACTTGCTGTTGCTGGCTTTGCTGTTGCTGGGCTTGCTGTTGCTGGGCTTGCTGTTGTTGGCCTTGCTGTTGCTGGGCTTGTTGTTGCTGGGCTGGCTGTCGTTGGTCTTGTTGTGGCTGGGCTGGCTGTCGTTGGTCTTGTTGTGGCTGGGATGGCTGTTGTTGGTGATGTTGTTGCTGGGCTGGCTGTTGTAGGCCTTGTTGTGGCTGGACTTACTGTTGCTGGTGTTGCTGATGTTTGGCTGGCTGTTGTTGGTGTTGGTGTTGCTGGGCTGGCTATTGTTGGTGTTGTTGTTGTTGTTGTTGTCACTGGGCTGGCTGTTGTTGGTCTTGCTGTTGCTTCATTTGCTGTTGGTGGTGTCAATGTTCCAGCAGGTACTGCAGGTGCTGCAGTGGGAGGCACAGTTGTGGCTGTCTCCACAGGAGATGCAGATTCCATTGTCCCAGTGGGAGCTACTGGTGATGTTGTCTCTGCTGTCACAGCATTGGACTGGGTTGTTGGTTCATTATTGTTGAATCCTGGACCATTGCTGCTTTGGCCTCCCTGTAGTAGTGAGTCTGGAGACGGTGCAGTATCAGCAAGGGTTGTAGCAGGGCTACCACTGTCACTAACTTGACCAACCTCACCCCCATCCCCAACAGAACTGCCAGTGGAGTCATCGTTTCCAGTGCTAGGCCCCAGATTTGAAGTATCCTGTCCAATTGAAACCGAGATGCCGCCAGAACCGCCATCACTGGAGCCACCATTGACTGGATCACCTTCAGTGACGTCTTGGGCTGGAGCGTTCGAAGTGGCGCCGCCAATAAAACCAGGAGATATCGTGGCATTAGCGGTACTAGTGCTGCCTTGACTGTTCGAATCACTGGTTGCATCTGAGGATCCAGTAGAACTAGTTTCTGGAGGTGTTGTTTCCTTTATTTCTGGCTTCGGCGTTTCTGGTTTCAGCGTTGCTTCCTCCTCAATAACGGGAATGAGAGTCGTCTTAGGTTTTTGAGTCGTGTCAGCATCAGCATCAGCACCAGTACCTGCACCAGCACCAGCAGTGTCAGCAATGCTACTGTCATCCTCTGCACGTGGTTTGTTCTTTGCCTCTAGCGCTTCAGTTAGAAGCTCTTGGCACTCATATGTCATGGGGTTGTCAAAGCACTTGATGAGCTCTTCCATGTCCAAGTTGCCACTGTTCTCTAAGAATGTCTGACAAACTTCAGTCTGCGCCACATCACCTCCAGCTGTCGTAGATTCAAGACAATCTTTCATGACATCCAGGTCATCGGATATGAAGGCTGCAGAAACACCACCGTTTTCTACCACAACCTCGATAGCTGCGTCGATTGTTGTTGGGCCAAACTGCGTCAAGGGATCGGACATACTACCATCAGCAGCAGCGGATCTAGAAGTGGCCGCCACGACCCGAATGTCCGACGTCAAGTTGGCGTACGAATCTCCGAGAATGGCCATTGTAGGCTCTAAGCTGAGGCTGAAACTAGCCGCGAAAAGCGGGAAAAAATCTCCCATATCGAATTGAAGAAGCTTGCGATCGTGGTCGTAATGAGCAACCAGTCTCCTATTTGGCGCTTCATCGACAGAAAACATGGGCTCATAATCAGGACAGCCGTCGCAACTCATATCAGCTCGCCACCACGTCGTTGTAATGCTATTGTCAACAGCTGCTATATAATCTGGCAAAGTCATATTCTTGACAGAAAGATCAGTATGATTCGTTGACCCCCATAGTGTGTCCCAGTCTTGAAGATGTGCCTCCAACATCACACGGTTTAGTGGATCTAGACACATTCCGGTGATTTCATTGTAAACGTCCCGAAATAGTTCCTCCAATACCCACGATCGTTCCTCGAGGAGAATCGGGGGCATCGCTTGTATTTCTAACTCGACATATCCATATTTCTCATCAGCCCCTCTTGAACAAATTGGAGGTGTGAAGTTGCCACGCATTGGAGGAGGAGGAAGCGATGGCATAGAAAGCCCCTTGGAGACAGCAGCTGTGACAACAGTTGTTGCAATGACGGCAATCGACGCTTGCGTTGTAACTGTTCGTCGGACCACAACCAAAGGGGGGCATGTAAGATAGATGTAGGATGTGTTCCATGTTCCAGTTCTTGGAAATGCTTCGGTTGTAAGACTTACCACTAGCACTCGCTACCGATGCAGCCATGGCGCTTGTCGTAGATGCCGCTCCTGCTGCAGTCCCTCCTGTAGCAGCTGCAGTCCCGCTAGCTGAAGCACTGGCAGCGCTATTGGCCTGAAAGCAAAAGAACAGAGCGCAGAAAAAGTTTAGATTACAATTAATGGATACCGTTTCCTTCCAAGCGTTTTGAGTCGTTGTGTGCTGAGCTTACCGCGGCTGATGCCATTTCCTATTTCAATTCACAAGAGCGCAAGAAACATTCGTTAGCTTGAGCAAGTAGCACGAGAATACGGCAGCCATTAGCTAAGCAGGACTGTGCATGAAAAGCCACGCTGAAAGTGCTTACCGCGACACCAGGTGGAGGCAAGCAGGGCATCGGTCCAGGAGGAAGAACCCCTGGCCCTGGAACCATCCCTGGCCCTGGAACAACACCACCACCGCCTCCTCCAAAGCCTCCACTGTAACTCTGGGAAAACTGGGTCATTGGGTTGAAACCAGGAGGATCGACCACGTCCAAAAGCTCCTCTGCTAAGTCTTCCTGGGAAAGTCCGTCTTGATCGTCACCACTTTTGAACTTCTTCATGACAAACATATATGCTTTACCCAAACACCCAATGACTTTTTGGACTATACCATTCATAATTAAACCATATACAATCCCGATAAAGCTTTCTCGTAACGCCTTTTCGCGCCGTTCGGCACTGTCGAGAGTAGTGTGACTTGTTTCCGTTTGCTCAAGATCGCTGGAGCATGAAGAAGCATCGCAGTTTTCCAGTACGGGTTCAAGTTTACGATTCGTGGAAATCATTCCATCATGGCCAATGTCAATGCATTGGAAGTTGTCGACGTCTTTTTTGTTGCGGTGGTTCCCAGTAGCCGCATCAAAGTCAATTGGGTCATCCCCAGCCCCAGCAGCAAAGCGAACGCTTGGCTGCCTAAGGTTCTTGCTTCTGCGTGCAGTTCTCCGATCGATAGATACATCGTCGTTGCTTCTGGTTGCAGCAAACAGATCGAGTGATTCGTCGTCATCATACTTACCTCCGTGGGATTCCACATCATCAGTGGCCAACCGAACGCCGGGTGTTAGCCTATCACTGCCGATTCTAAACACACTATCCAGCTCGATGGATTCTTCGTCACCGTAGCTGTTGATGTTGTTGGTGTTGCTACTGTTGTTTCTGAATCCTCTTTCAAGGTCAATGGATTCCTCCTCTTCTTTATCAACGGCAAACCTAACGCTGGGATGCCTAACACTTGTTAGCCTTGCAAATCTAGCGTTGGGGTGCCTAACACTGTGGCTCCTGGCAAGCCTCGTGGGGATTTCACGTATGCTATCATTGGCGAGTACCATTTTTTATCATTTCCTTACACTCTTTGCTCGGGTCGAGTGTTTTTTCTTTTTGTGATGAATGATGATGGATCTTAGGTCAAGACCGAATGTTGCTTTGTGCAATAGTAGACATAGCCGGCAGCCCAAGTGTTAATTACCTTCCCCTCAACCGGAAATAAGATCCCAAAATGACTGAAATTGTCTCCAGGGAACAACGTCTCATTTCGTTTCCCTAAATGTGGTTGTAGGGTAAGGCATTTTGTTTCTGCGGTTTCGCTTTCCGGCGGGGCCTTCGCTTCCATTTCCATTGTTTTTCTACGGTGAGAGATTTATTAATTACTGATGAATATCACTCCGAACCCGGAGTATTGTTTTGGGTGACTGATCTACATGTATTTATGTACTGGAGCATTACTGATATGCTACAAGCTAGCTAGTAGAGGTCTAGTACTCTAGCTAGTAATCAGTAGTACTGTATTAGGCTCGCTGTGAGGGAACGAAGTACGGCCACCGCCCATTAATTCATTCCAAACTTCACCGTACAACTTCCATGACTCGTTGGTGACTGCAGTATCGGCTAAAGTACTACACTACGGGGTTTGGATGAAGACACGTTGCATGCATGTACATGTATGTGTGGAAAGGCCAATTTTAACCGGTCACAGGACGTAATACGGTACAGCAACGTAGATACTACTACTACTAGCTAGCTAGTAGCTAGCTAGTAGCTAGTAGCACTGTACAGCACTGGTGGCTATTTGGTGCAAATGGGTACACGTTGCACCACTGCTGTAGTTTGACCTACTGGTACCAGCACATTGGGGTAATGGTGATCTTGGTGCATTGGTCACCATGGTTCTTTTTCTTACTGCAAGCAGGCATTGGCAAAAAGAAAGCCGGCACAATTGGCTCTGAACAAGAAAGTTTCCAGTTCAACAAGAAGAAAGTGTGAGCAAGAAAGTCTTAGCACTGAGAAAGTCTGGGTCAATTTCGACTCAACAACAATGTGAGTCCCGGTTTTTTTCTTGTTGGTCAAGCAAAACTGTTCTTGCTCAGACTTTCTTAGCACTGAGAAAGAATTTTTGCGATCAAGAAAGTCACCTGCAGAGTCGATTTTAGAGCCAGCCAGTCACCATTCCCTGTCCACCAAAAACTGTTCTCTGCATGCTCAACTGATGTTTTGCCCCAAGGTGCAGCTGCGGTTGTGCCGGCAGACTGGAGCTGATGCAGCTGTTGACACCATGTCCTGCTGCTAGCAGTGCATGGCAGGCTAGCTAGCCAGTTAGCTAAGCTGCCAGCAGGTGCTAGTGCTGCACTGTTGTTTGGTCTGGGCAACTGGTTGCAAAGAGTTTTCTATCGGCACCTTTTGCATCCATGTGATCTTCTGCGTGCAAACAATGAGCTGCACAAATGCAAGGTTAACACTGTTAAAAAATGCGTCATGTTCAATCATCAACATTGGCAAAAACAAACATGTCCGAACCATTAAGTGTGTCATTGTGGTGTGATCAATGCTTCATCAAATGCAATGTGGGGTTCATGTTCTCTCACTTCAAGTCACTTGTGACAGCAGTGTGCAAGTTGTCAGTTGTGGATGATGCATCAGCAGGCGAACCTGAGCCAGATGCATCAGTTGACTCAAAGAGGGAGAGATTAAGTCTTTTCATTTCTTTTTGAGAGGATTTGAATTCCTCTGTGTTTGGGCATTGCCAATCTGTTCGTCTCTTTGAACCGATTGTGACACAGTCATCCCTCCACAATCCAAACGAAGCCACATTGTGGCAATTCAAAAAGCAAGAGTTAGTTTTATCTCCTGTGCATTTGACACACAAGGATGGCTTGTCCGGACAAACCTCACAAACGTGGTGTGCAATCTTTCCACGGCACCTGCAAATGTGATGTGCTTTGTTCTTAAGAGGATGAATCAACTGTTTGTGCGCTAAGAGGTCATCGAGGAACCCACAGAGTCTGCCTTCAACTAGATCTATTTTTTTAGGGTCAATGCTGGTTAATGTCTTGCAATTTGGTGTGGCAAACGAGCTTGCCGATGATGACATTGATGCTGACAGGGATCATTTGGTCTTCTTCTGCTGTGTGCATGCTCTTAGCTTTTCATCCCTTGCATGCAACCTGTTGGTTGGATTGTTTGTTAGCATCTGCTTTGCCAGCATCTCTCAAAATCGACAGAAGCTCACTGGCTTGTGTTTCCATTTGGCATTGAGGCTTTCAATGCAACACTCCAAGTGCATGTTGCATGCAACAGCAACAGCCATCACCTTTGCATGCATCATGGTTTTGTGCCAATGCTTCCAAGTCATGTGTCTTGTGCAACAGATCTTGATGAGGTGATCCATCCTGTTAATGACCCCTTGCGAATTCAAATGTGGTTCCTGGCCTTCCTTCATTTTGATTGCCCATGCTCGCTTTCGATCATCTTGTTGTCCCTGTTTAGCATGAGTGCAAAGTGAACATGAGTTGAAGACATTGACAGAACCAAAATTGCAGCTCAGAGTAGACTGGGAACTGATCATTGTCATCCAGCTTTGAGCGTGTTTCTTGACAGCAACAATTGGTTGCTCATTTTGTGCCGCCTTGTTCGATGAGTGACCTGAGTCTTCTTGTGAAGGAAGAACTTTTGGGGGTGATGGTGAGGCCAAAACCTTCTTGAGCTGCATGTTCAATGATGGCAGCACCACTAAAGAAATCCCACGTCATGTGTGGCTTTGTCTGAAAGAGTGTCTCACCAACGAGGATGTTGTCTGGTTGACACAATGGCAACAATTGCGATTCCCACAGCAAGCGTGCTTTGGTTGGACCTTGATTTGTAAACAACTTTGGATGTTTCTTGTGTCTGTGAATGCAAGCACGTAGACAAATCCAATCAACATCAGACGTGATGACAGTCTGCATCCCTTTGGTTATTTCTGGCTTATTCTTGATCATGCAAACCAATCCCGACTCTGACTCTCCCCAACCTTCAAAACCATAGCTCATCTTGTCACCACATTGATCTGGATTGGCATGCAAAGCCAGAGCATTAACATTGTGAACAATCATCTTGAAAATCATGTCACACTTGTAGGCCGGCTCATATGGATCCTCTCCTCTCTTCTTTGCTACAAGGTTGTTGTTGAGCTTCAGCATTCACTTTTATTTCTAGCCATTGTGGATTTGACATTGCATTGGTGATGTTGGCATCATGTGACTTGCTGCCATTGTAGTTATCAAATCTTCTAAAGATGGCGCCCTTTGCTTCTACCGTGAGCGCCATCCATAACCAAGACAGCATCCCATTGTGCGCGTTCTGCCGCCAAAGTGGTTTCAAAGTGATGTCCACAGCTGCAGCCAAGCCCTAGTTTGCCAACAGCATGAAGGTTTGTAAACTTTGAAGCCTCAAAGTAGAATGGCAAGTGTTGATCGCCTTCAATAGGAACAATCTTCTTGGCTTGGTTAATTTGACATGTTGATGGAAGCAACTGGTTGAAGCAACTGGTTGAACCACAATGAATATGGGTTGCCATTGGCATTTGCCATCTTTTCTTTTGTTAATCCAAGATGCGACAGAAGGTTTTGATCAAGTGAACAATGTTGAAATTGGGGAAACGCATCATCCCTGTTGGAATGATCTCTAAATTTGGGAACATCTGGAGGCAATGACCATCCCTGATAATGAAATTCCCATCCATTGCAAGTTCGTTTTCCATCTTTAATGACACAGGCACCACACCCATTGGCAGCTGATGCTGCCCGCACTTTTTTCCTTTCTTCTGTGAGAATGCCGCCTGATGTGAGCATGTGGACCAATCACCCGGGTTATCGATGACATCAAACAATTCTGGTTTGCCCTTCTCTGGCTTTTGCTTACTTGGTTTCCAATCTTCAGGTGGGCTTGGTGGCAACCAACCAACGGGTGCACCGCAGCACCATGGCTCTCCAGTTGCTGATGATTCAATCTTCACTGCAACAAAATCCTTCATTTCAGTGTTGGATGAAAACACAAAGAACTGTCACCAGTAAAAGACCCCATGGTAGAAAAGTAGTTTGCTAAAATAAGTGATCATCAGACTCCACTCAACTGCATGACGATGGATCAAATCCATCACAACTGACACCATTTGGTACCCATCTGACACCAGACCTGACAGCAGTCCCATTCAGATCAATACTAGTAGGTATACACTTGCTCACACAAATGTCCATATTTTCCAACACACTCCTTCGATTGAATGCCCAGTCCACTGACCAGCATAAGAATCACACATTGTCTAAGAAGCCCATCCGATTGCATGGGCGCTCGCGCGTGCACTAGTAGAGTCATCACTTTCCTCATTCTGGAAATGACTGTTCTTTTTCAACTTGGGATACTTAGACCTTGCATGCCCTAGTTCATTGCAATCAAAGCAACTTAACTTGCTAATCATATTGAGCTGGGCAAAGCTAGTCTCAAGTCCTGTGTTGTCATCCATCACTTTGCGGACACCGAACTGTTGACCCTGACAGTGAGACAACAACATGACTACATCATCAATGGATGTCAGGCAATAGTCCTTCCTTGCTAGATATGAGTTGATCAGCTCTTCAAGCATAACTCCAAACCTTTTTCTTGTCCGTTCTGGCCAGGAAGATCATTGACAACACTTTGTCACGTGCCGTCTTCTTGTTGACTGATCCCGCACCAGTGGTTAGTTTCACAGGGTAAAACTGACCCCACTGTGCTTCAACAACTTTGGTAGTAGCAAGGAACCTCTTGTGGCAGTTGGACACCAACTCATTCGGTCCTTGATTTGTTGCTGTCAAAAGTCTCAAGACATTCTGGAGCATCCAGCATGGATACTGGACTCCACTAGTCAAGAAAGCCATTTCTTTCAGCATTGTCAATGGCCCAACTACATCATCACCATCCTCCAAGGTTTCAAACCTAGTGTTGTTCACCAACTTGTTCTTCACTTCAGAAGAACATTGACCAAGGATTACCACAAAGACTTTTGCCTTCTGTGCATGCATTTAGGTCCTTATGGTAAATCATCAGTTCTGTGTGACATTTCTTCAGTCTTCCTGGAGCCGGGCCGGGACTGTCGTGTCCATTGCTGCCCTTGGGGGCAATGGTTCTGTGAAGATCATTTCATTGCTCTTCTTTGCCAACATCCTCATGTCTCTGGAGGTCGCACATGAGCCCAGATTTGGTTGCGCACTGACTCACAAGCAACAGGCATTTGGTTTAGCCAAGTTGATGAGCACAAGTCATTCCTTGATAAAGGAGTTGGATTCAAGCCTGGGTCTGACTACAAACACATCTGGGTGCACATGGTGTATGCGGTGAAGCATGACGGTCGGCACAAGGCACGATTGGTTGCTGGAGGACATCTTACTGAGACACCTATGGACTCAGCATACTCCAGTGTCATCTCCTTAAGGGGAGTAATAATCTTTGCTTTTCTAGGGGAGCTCAATGGCTTAAAAGCATGGTCGACAGACATTGGCAATGCTTATTTGGAAACACACACCAAGGAGAAGTTGTGCATCATTGCAGGTCCTGAGTTCGGTGACTATGAAGGACATGTGCTGATTATGTTGAAAGCACTGTGCGGTCTACACTCAAGCGGTTTACGTTGGTCGGAACAATTGGCCAGTGTGAGATGGGGTGCTTCCCATCTAAGGCCAAGAAGGACATTTGGATGCGTGATAAAGGAGATCACTACAAGTGCATTGCAGTGTGTGTTGATGACTTGATGTTCGCAAGTAAGGACCCTGAAACGATTGTCAAGACATTGGTTGAGAAGTATCAGTTCAAGTTGAAGGGAACAGGTCCTACTGAGTTTCATTTAGGTTGTGACTTCTTTTGTGACAAACAAGGAGTGCTATGCTACGTGCCCAAGAAGTACTTTGAGAAGATCCTTGAGGACTGTCGTCAGATCTACGGTGCTTGGCCTAAGCCAGCTACTTAACCACTGACTGCAGGTGATCATCCTGAATTGGGCACCTCCGAGCTACTTGACGAAGACAATCAGAAGATCTATCAGTCTTTGATTGGAGCTTTACAGTGGGTAATTCAGATCGACCGCTTTGATATTGCCACAGCAGTGATGACTCTCTCATGCTTCCGTGCTATGCCAAGACAAGGACACTTGGATCGCGTCAAAAGAATCCATGGGTATCTTTCCAAGATGTGTCATGCTACAATCAAGATCAGGACTGACGCACCTGATTACTCTGCTGTCCCGGTCAAGATGTATGACTGGGAACACTCCTGCCATGCTGATGCAAAGGAAGAGATTCCTTTGGATACTCCTAAGCCAAAAGGGAAGTTGGTAAATATGACATTGTTCTTTGATGCTAACGTTTACCATGATGTTGTCAGTGGTAAATCAGTTACAGGCATTCTCCATTAGTTCAAAAAGAATCATACCGATTGCTACTCCAAGTTGCAGTCTACTGTTGAAACCGCTACATTCGGTTCAGAGCATGTCACCGCGAGAACATGCACTGAACATGCTGAAGGAAGCTAATGCCTTTGATATGAGCTTGTGAAAACTACAGGTAATTAACTCCAAAGAATGGGCAAACACATTTAAACAGTTAAAGACTCTAGGTGTAGGCACTATAATG
>Ga0163144_10014763_pt1 | contig 16189 bp, 11 predicted proteins | sample OliLak19BULKMAT1_FD_123175 | JGI IMG/M metagenome (GOLD analysis project Ga0163144, IMG submission 123175) | Freshwater microbial mat bacterial communities from Lake Vanda, McMurdo Dry Valleys, Antarctica - Oligotrophic Lake LV.19.BULKMAT1 | ecosystem: Environmental > Aquatic > Freshwater >... | reverse complement strand
TGCGTGCCACCGCCGAGCGGCGTGCCGGTGTGCAGCGGCGGCGGCTGCGACTTCAGCTGCGTCACCGGGACCCATCGCTGCGGCGGGGCTTGCGCGAGCAATGCGAGCACCGGCTCGTGCGGCGCGCGCTGCCTGCCGTGCGTCCCTCCCGCCAACGCGGGCGCGACCTGCGACGGCACCAGCTGCGACTTCGTCTGCGTCGCCGGCTACGTTCGCTCGGGCGCCGCGTGTATCGCGATCGCGCCGCCGCGCGCGCTGTACCCGCTGTCGATGTCGCACGTCACGTCGCTGTCGCCGCAGCTGCGCTGGGAGCTCGCGCCGGGCACGACGGGCGCACGCGTCGAGGTCTGTCGGGACCAGGCCTGCTCGGTGATCGCGCGCACGGTCGACGTCGCTGGCACGAGCACGACGCTCGCTCCGCTCACTTCCGGGCTGTGGTTCTGGCGGCTTACAGGGCGCGTCGGAACGAACACCGGCACGACGACGAGCCCGCCGTTCGAGATGACGCTCGCCCGCCGCTCGTCGCCGCGCGCGACTGCGTGGGGCGCGACGATCGACACGAACGGTGACGGCTTCGCCGACGCGATCGTCGGCGCGCCGGGGGCTGCCGCCGCGTACGTGCACCGTGGCAGCGTCACCGGCCTGTCGTCGACCGCCTCGCGCACGCTCACTGGGCCCACGTCGTTCGGCGAGTCTGCGAGCGCCGCTGGCGATCTCGATGGCGATGGCTTTGGCGATGTCGTCGTCGGCGCGCCGGGAGCTGCGAGCGTCACGGTCTTTTACGGCAGCCCGACCGGCGTCGGTGGGCGCACGCCGACGACGATCGCCGGTCCGGTCGCGACGTTCGGCGCCGCCGTCGCGGCTGCTGGTGACGTCGATGGCGACGGCTACGGCGACTTGATTGTCGGCGCCGATGGACCGGGTCGCGTCTACGTGTTCCGCGGCGCAGCGGGCGGCGTGGGCACCGTCGCAGCGTGGGCGATCGTCGGCGCGGGCGCTGGCTTTGGTAGGGCAGTGGCGAGCGCGGGTGACGTGAACTCCGACGGCTTCGCCGACCTCGTCGTCGGTGATCCGGGTCGCGCGCGGGTATTCGTCTATCACGGTGCGGCTGCGGGTCTCGGCGCGACGCCGGCGGCGGCGACGACGCTGACTGGCGCTATCAGCTTCGGCGCGACGGTCGCGTGTGCGGGAGACGTCAATGGCGACGGCTTCACCGACGTCATCGTCGGCGATCCGGGCGAGAAACGCGCCTATGTGTTCTCGGGCGCGAGCACCGGGCTCGCTGCCACCGGCGTGAGGATACGCGTCTCCGGGGGCAGCCAGTTTGGCCAAGTCGTCGCCTCTGCCGGTGACGTCGACGGCGATGGCTACGACGACGTGCTCGTCGGCTCCGAGACCGCTCGGCGCGCATGGATCTTCGGCGGCGCAGCGGCTGGCATCGGCACCACGGTGAGGACCACGTTCACCCCGCCGGCGGGCGGCGCGGTGAGCTTCGGCGCGACCGTGGCGGCTGACGACTTCGATCGCGACGGCTTCTTCGACGTGCTCGTCGGCTCGCCCAACGCCGCGTCGGTCTACTGCTACATCGGCGCGCTCGTCGTCGGCCCGTCGACGAGCGCCGCCGTGGTGCTCTTCGGCCCAGTCGGCTCCGCCTTCGGCCGCGCACTCGCGCTGCTCGATCGCGAGACACAGCTGCTCGGCCCGCGCTGGGCGGCGCCTTCAGCGGCAAAGAAGAGCTGAGATGGCCGCGCAGCCCCAACAGAGCATGACGCTCGCGCCCGGCACGGTGGTGGCCAGTCGCTATCGCGTGCTGCGCCACCTCGCGTCCGGAGGAATGGGCGCGGTGTACGAGGTCGTGCACGAGCTCACCGGGCGGCACCACGCGCTCAAGCTGCTCTACGAGAGCCTCGCGTACGACAGCGTCGTGCTCGCGCGATTCGCGCAAGAGGCGCGCGCAGCGACGTCGATTCGCAGCGCGCACGTCGTCGAAGTGACGGATATGGGCACGGAGGGCGGAGCGCCGTACCTCGTGATGGAGCTGCTCGACGGCGAAGATCTCGGCGGTCGCATGTCGCGGCCTGGCTCGATCTCGACGCTCGAGGCGGTCGACATCATCGGGCAGGCCTGCCACGCGCTCGCGCGCGCTCACGCCGTCGGCATCATCCACCGCGATCTCAAGCCCGAGAACCTGTTCATCCTGCCGGGCGATTTCGTCAAGGTGCTCGACTTCGGCATCGCCAAGCTGCGCCGCGCCCACGATGCGGTCGGCGATGGCCTGACGCGCGACGGAAATTTGCTCGGCACGCCCGAATACATGAGCCCCGAGCAGATCACGGTGCGGCCGGATCTCGACCACCGCGCGGACATCTATTCGCTCGGCGTGATCCTCTACGAGATGCTCGCGGGCCGGCTGCCGTTCGAAGCGGAGCAGCTGACCGAGCTCGCGGTGCTCGTGGTCACCTCCGATCCGCGACCGCTGTCGACGTTTGTGCTTGGCCTGCCGGACGGGCTCGCAGACATCGTGCACCAGGCGATGGCGCGCTCCGTCGACGAGCGTCCGCAGGACTGTTGCGAGCTCGCGCGGCTGCTCGCGCCTTACGGCACGCCGGAGGACTTCGACTGGGTCGACGAAGACGATGACCTCGAGCCGGTGCGCGGCGATCCGTCGCTTCAAGTGCGGTATTCGACGCCCGCTCGGCGCTCATCGCCCCGCTTCGTCGCGCGCGCGCGTGCTGCCGCGCGCGGCACGCCGGCGGAAACGATCCCGCGGGACTTTCCCACGCTCGATCACCCGTCGAATGCTCCACCAGCGAACGACTCCATTCCCGCGGCGCCAGACTCGACGCTCCCGCCGCCGCGACGCGACATGCGGCTCGCGATGGGCGCCGGTGTCGGCGTGCTCCTCGCCGCAGGCCTCGCGGTCGGACTGCTGCTCACGTTGGGCGAGGACGGCCCCAACGTCGCCGCCGCAGAATCGACGCCGCTCGCCGCGGGCGGACCGCAGGCGACCCAAGCCGTGTTTCCGTCGACGGCGCTCGCACCGTCGATAGCGCGGGACACGCTCGAGCGCGCGACGGCGACGGCCAACGACGGCGGTGCGAGCGACGCCGAGACCTCCGCAACTGGCGCGGCCACCGTCGCCGATTCCGCGAACGATGTCGGCGTGGGCCGCGTGTTGCCGCGGCCGCACGCCTGGAGGGGCAATGCACGCGCGAGGACAACCGCGACGCCCCATCCAGACCGCGACGACACCGAAGCGCCGGCTCCGCACGCGCCGCTGAAGACCAACCCGTTCCTCTGATCGACGGGCGCTAGTTCGCGGCGCCCGACCGCGGTGCGCGCGGCGGTGTCGTCTTCGAGATCCCGACGAGGCACGCGGCGCACAGCAAAAGCCCGACGGGCACCACCCAGATCGGCATCGGCGTGTCGGTGCCCTCGCCGATCTGGAGCGCGCTGATCCGCGTCGCCGCGATCGCTAGCCCATTGTTGACGACGTGCGCGCCGATCGTCGGCCACGTGCTGTCGGTGCGGTGCGCGACCCACGCGAGATAGACGCCCATCGGCAGCACCGCGACGACGTGCGGCGGATCGAGGTGCGCGCACGCGAACACCACCGCGGAGACGAGGATCGCGACGGGCGTGCTGCGGATGGCGCGCTGCAACACGCCGCGAAACAGCAGCTCTTCGGAGACGCCCGGCAACACCGCCATCAGCACGAACATCAGCAAAAATGGAGCGTTCTTGGCCATCTTCGTGATCGCCTCGAGGTTCCCCATGTTGATGCTCGGCAGCAGCTTCATGAACAACGAGGCGAGCGCGTCGGAGGTCGGACCGAGGGCGAGCGCACCGACCGGCGCGAGGAACATCGCGGCGACCGGCGCGCGGTCGAGGCCGAGCGTGCGCCGCACTGGGACCCGACAGAGCAACGGCACCGCCAGCGCGAGCAGCGTCTGCACGCCGCCGGTGAACGCGAGCATCGGGACGAAGACGAGCGGGCTCGCGAGCGGGTCCGCTTGCAGCGCGGCGAGCACGTCGGTGAAGCCGGTGGGGCTCGTCCCTGCGCCGATCGCCAGCATCGCGACGACGCCGAGGACGAGCCCGATGCCGCCCGAGAGCTGCCCTCCGATGAAGCCGACGATGACACCGACGATGGCCTGCCAGAGCTTGAGCACTGCTGCGCAGCGTAAGCGCGGGCGGCGCGGGGCGCATCGGTGCGCGGTTCTTTTCCGGCTCCCCCTCGAGACTCATCCCATCGAGCGAGTCGCCGTGCGAAGTTGCCCTTGCCGGGGGGGCGTACGCGTCGATGGCCGCCGCGTACACCAAGGCGCTGCGCAGCGCTGTTCCCCTCCCTCGACGTCAGCCTTCCGGCTTCACTCGAGCCGCGAAGTGAGCGCGTCGATCGCAGCCAGCAGCTCGCTCATGGAGTAGGGCTTTGGGAGGAAGCCTACGCGCGCGCCCGCCTCCGACGCCCACGACGGCACGTCCGCGAGGTGGCCGCTGACCACGAGCACGGACGGCCGATCGCGATGGGTGAGCGCGCTCGCCATCGATTCTCCGAGCGACTCGACGAGCGCGCGCGCGCCCATCCGCGGAGTCACGGCGTCGGCGATCACAACGTGGACCGGCTCTCCCGTTTGAAGCTCGCGGAGGAGGGTGTCGCCATCTTCGTGCTCGTGGACGACGTAGCCGAACCCACGCAGCGCGCGAGCGGTCCAGCGACGCAGCAGCTCGTCGTCCTCGGCGAGGAGGATCGTGTGTCCGAGAGCGGCGAGCGGAGCGCGCAGCTCGCGCGGAGACGACGCGATGGCTGCAACGGCGGGAAGAGCTAGCTCGAAGCGCGTGCCGACGCCGACCGCGCTCGTCACCGAGACGTCGCCACCGGCGGCGCGCACGGCGCTGTGCACGCTCGCGAGCCCGAGCCCGGTGCCGGCCTCGGGGCGTGTCGTGAAGAATTTCTCGAAGACCCGCCGCGCGACCTCGGGGGGCATTCCGTGCCCGGTGTCCGAGACGCTGATCACGACCTCGTCGCGTCCACCCAACGTGCGGTGCGCCACCGAGAAGCGGAGCTCGCCGCCGTCGGGCATCGCCGAACGCGCATTGGTCGCGAGGTTCAGCAGCACACGCTCGAGCTCGATGCGCTCCGCGCGGACGTGCGCGGAGCGCTCCGGAAGGTCGGTGTGGACGGCGATGTCCGCCGCCATGAGCGGGCGCACCAAGCGCGCCGTCTCGACGACGAGCTCACGCACGTCGAACGCCGTCGGCTCCGAACTCGCGCCGCGCGCGAGTCCGAGCAGCTTGCGGATGACGCCGCTCGAGCGCTCGACGAGACTCTGAAGATCGGCGCCGAGCGCGCGGATCTGCGCGTCGTCGGCGCGCATGAGAAACTCCGCGTTCAGCCCCGCAACCGAGAGCAGATTGTTCACGTCGTGGGCGATCCCCGCGGCGAGGTCGCCGATGGCCACCGCGTGCGCCGCGCTCGTGAGCTCGGCGCGCGCGGCGAGCTCGGCGGTGACGTCCATCTGGATCCCGACGTAGTGCGTCACGTCGGGGCCGGTCTGGATCGGCGCGAGCGTGAGCGAGTTCCAGAAGTGCGTCCCGTCCTTCCGATAATTCCGTAAGACGACGTGCGTCGGCTGCCCGGCGGCAATCGCGGCGCGGATCCGCTCGACCTCGGGCTGCTCCCGGTCCGCGCCCTGCAATAAGCGGCAATTGCGGCCCAGCAGCTCCGCGCGGGAATAACCGGTCATCTCGCAAAACGCGGGGTTCACATACAACATCAGCGCATCGCCACGTGGCGGCCCGGAAATGACGATCCCGACCGGAGCGGCGTCGATCGCGCGTTCGAACAGCCGCAGTTGCTCGCGAACCTCAGCCTCCGACGTATTGTTGACCGCGCTGAACACCACGCCATCGATCGCGCCGTCCGCGCCATACGCCGGCAGGTACCGGACCTCCCACGAGAAGGCGATGCCGCTCGGATAGTGCAGCTTTCGCCGCGTCGTCACGACCTCCCCCGCAAGCGCCCGCGCGTGATCGCGGCGGAAGTCTTCGAGCGTCCCGATCGCGCTGAAGTCGTCGAGCGACGCGCCGATCGGAAGGTCGCGACCGAACGCGGCCCGCGTGGCGCTGAGCGCCGCCTCGTTGGCCGACAGCACGCGCCGGTGGCGGTCGAGCACGATGACCGCCTCGCTGAGCACGATGAGGTCCTCGGTACGGACCGCCAGCGACGTCTTTGGGGCGGGCTCGCTCATACCGCGAAGCCGGAGATGAGTAGGACTCGCAGCGGCCACCGATCTCCTCGAAGGAGCGCACCGGGCGCCGCGACCGTCGCCTCGAAGCGCGGGAGCGCCGCCCTCCCCTCGCAGCTCGAACTGGCGCGGATGACGTTCACGGGGAAATACGCCTGGGGCCAGTGGCCCGCGATGTCAAGGACGCGCGATGTACTGCGCGGCATGCTCGGCGAGGCGTGAGTCGTCGCCCCCGCCGGGGCGCGCCAGGTCAAAGTCCAGCCGTCCCGGCTCGACGGCGGGCGCTATCTCCGCGAGCGCAGCGTGACGACGTCCCGAAACACCGGCGTATGCAAAACAACGCGATGACTGTAACGTGCTGCGAGTGATGCGCGCGATCGGCGAGCTCGGGGGAGTGAAGACGGCGGGTGTACGCGGTGTCCAGCCGCGCAGCGCTCCGCTCGAGCTATCGGAGCGCGAGAAGGCCACGCCCCGCGATCTGGGCACGGCGTCGAACCGCGCCGACGTACGGAACCGGCGTGCCGGCGAGGGGCCGCGCCGATGGGCACGATGACGAGCACGCCGTCGCCGGGTCGCACGCTCCACGTGCTGATCGTCGACGACGATACGCTCGCCGCGAGCTCGCTCGAGCGTGCGGTGCGCCTGGCGGGGCACGAGGTGACCGTCGAGCGCAACGGAGAGGCTGCGCTCGAGCGGCTGAAGGAGAGGAAGATCGATCTCGTCCTCTGTGATCTTGGCCTTCAGGGCGAGATGGACGGGCTCGAGCTGATCCGCGCGATCGCCGGTCCGCAGTCGCCGCCGATCGTCGTCGTCACGGGTCGCTCGAGCCGCGCGTACGCCGCGGAGACGATGCGAGCGGGCGCGGAGGAATTTCTCGAGAAGCCGCTCAGCCTCGAGATCGTGCGTCGCACACTCGACCGAGTCGTCGCTGAGCACGCGCCACGCTCCGCGCCGACGCGCAGCTGGGATGTCGACGTGATGCTCGCGACGGCGCGCTCGCCCGCGATGAAGCAGCTCCTCGAGCAGGTGCGACGCTGCGCGGCGACGAGCGCGCGCGCGGTCATCGTGGGCGAGGCCGGCACGGGCAAGGGCGTCGTGGCGCGCTACCTCCACGGAGCGTCGGCGCGCGGCGAAGGGCCGTTCGTGCGGATGAATATGGCCGCCCTCGGGGACTCGCCGGACGAGGTGCTGCTCGGACGATCGGCCAAGCGCTCGACGCCCGCGCGGTCCGGGCTCGTCGCGGACGCGAATCGCGGGACGTTGCTGCTCGACGCGATGGAGGAGATCCCGCTCGAGGCGCAGGCGATGCTGCTCCGCGTGCTCGAGACGTCCCGCGTGCATCCGCTCGGCGCGATGGAGCCGAAGCCGGTGGACGTGCGCTTCATGGCGACGACGGCGCTCGGCTCGAAAGAAGCGCTGCGCGCCGAGGGGCTGCGCAGCGACCTCTACTACCGCATCTCCGAGGTCGTGATCCACGTCCCGCCACTGCGGGAGCGGCGCGAGGACATCGTGCCGCTCGCGCTCGCGTTCCTCGATCAGGCATGTGACGCGAATGGCAAGCCGCGCCTCACGCTCAGGGACAGCGCGATCGAGCCGCTCGAAGCGTACGAGTGGCCAGGGAACGTCCGCGAGCTGCGCCACGCCGCGGAGCGTGCAGCAGGCCTCGCGTCCGGCGAGTCGATCGGCCGGGGCGAGCTCGTCCGCGCCGGGCTCCCGATGCAAAGGCTCAGCGGCGCGCGTCCGTCCTCGATGCCGCCGCTGCGACGCGCCGCGCTGCGGTAGAGTCGGCGCCATGACGATGAAGATCGCGGTGCTCGGCGCGGGGTCTTGGGGCACGGCGCTCGCGAAGCTGCTCGCCGACAAGGGCAACGACGTGCGCCTGTGGGCGCGCAAAGAGTCGCAGGCGGCGGCGATCGAGGCCGCGAGAGAGAACCAGCGCTACCTCGCGGGCTTCACGCTGCCCGAGAGGTTGCATGCGACGCACGATCTGCACGAGACGCTCGACGGCGCGGAGCTGGTCGTCTCCGTGGTGCCTTCGCATGGCCTCCGCGAGCTGCTGCCGCTGGTCGTGCCGCTGCTCGGCGATGCGCCGATCGTCAGCGCCAGCAAGGGCATCGAGAACGGCACGCTCAAGCTCGTCTCGCAGATCTTCGAAGAGCTCGTTCCGCCGGAGAAACACGCGCTGCTGACGTACCTCTCTGGCCCGTCGTTCGCGAAAGAGGTCGCCGCCGATATGCCGACGGTCGTCGTCGTCGCTGGCCGTCATGCCGGCAACGCGACGGCTGTGCAGCACGCCTTCGCGACCGATCGCTTCCGCGTCTACACGAGCACCGATGTCATCGGCGTGGAGCTCGGCGGCGCGCTGAAGAACGTCATCGCGATAGCGACCGGGATCGGCGACGGACTCGGCTTTGGGCACAACACGCGCGCCGCGCTGATCACGCGCGGCCTCGCGGAGATCGGCCGCTTGGCCATCGAGATGGGCAGCGACCCGCTCACGCTCGCTGGGCTCGCCGGCATGGGCGATCTCGTGCTCACCTGCACCGGCGATCTATCGCGCAATCGACAGGTCGGCATCGAGCTCGGCAAGGGACGCAAACTCGCGGATGTGCTCGCGGGCATGACGATGGTCGCCGAGGGCGTGAAGACGGCGAAGAGCGCGTACGAGCTCGCCGAGCAGCGCGGCGTCGAAATGCCGATCGTGCGCGAGGCCTATCGCATCCTCTACGAAGACCGGCCACCGCTCGAGGCGATGGTCGCGCTGATGACGCGCGAGCTCAAAGCCGAGCGGTAGACGTGCGGTGAGCCAGCGTAGTTGGGCGCTCGACTGAGCGCGTTGCGTCGAGCCGCCGCGCGGGCGCGCTCACCAAGCGGCGCGTTGACCGTACAGCGATCGGAGACCTTGCATCATCGGCGCGACGACGCCTTCGCCGAGCTTCTCGCGGGCGACCTCTTCGAGGTGTTGCAAGAGGAACGACACCGCCTTGCGCGTGGAGTCCGAGAGGTATTGCGTGAGCTGCTCCTTGCCCCACGCGCGCAGCTCCGCGTCGAGCTCCGGCCCCGCATTTCGGGCCACATTTGCGAGCAAGAGCAGGTTCAGCCGGAGGTCCCGTTCGCACCGCGCTTGCTGCGCGCCGACGACCAGGTCCCGCCACTCGCGGGTGAGCGCGAACTTGGCGACGGCGGCGCGCGCGAGCTCCGGCGCGTGGAGCGCTATCGCCGGTGCGGCAAGGAGCATGGGGCGCGCCGTGCCAAAGCCATCCATCACCCGCTCGAAGAGCTGGCGGCTCGGCTCGGGGAGGCGCTTGCGCACGGACTCCGAGAGCGCGCTGAACAGCTTGTCTACATGCAGATGAGGTTCCGGCACGAAGTGATGCGCGACGACGTGCGAGCCGTACCACCACGCGAGCTGCGTGATCGCAGCCTCGGTGCCCGCGCGCAGCATCGCGTGCGCTACACGATCGAGGAAAAAGACGAGCTCGTTGGGCGGGATGGCGCGGTCGCGGAGCTTGGCCGCGGCGATGGCCTCGCGGGCGATCTCGACCGCCTCGGGGCCGCGCAGAAGGCGTACCGCAGGGAGGTGTTTGGCGGTGTCGGCGACGTCCTCGAGATACGTGTGCAGGTGGCGCAGCGAGTCGGCGGCGCCGACCGAGGCGAGCGCGCCTGGCAGCGCGCCATACGCCCGTGCGAGGGCCTCGCTCGGGTCCGCGTCGCCGGGATCCAGGCAGTAGGTCTGCCAGGTCCACAAGAGGTCATTGGTCTCGAAGAGCGTTCCGCGCGCGGAGACCTCGAAGCACTTGCTCGTGAACAGCGAGACGCGCCGCTCGAGGTCTGGGCCAGCGCCGCCGGACGCGCCGAGGGCGCGCTTCGAGAGCTCCGGGATGAGCTCGTTGCGCGCGTTGATTTGTTGGAAACGCTCGCTCGCGGAGACGACGGCGTCGAGCGTGGCCTCGAGCCCGTTCTCGCAGGCGTCGCGCAGGTGCGTGCGGCACGTGTCGCGCAATGCGCGCGCGTGGTGGACCGCGGCCGCGGGGTCGGACTTGGGGAGTCGGTTGGCGTGGAACTGCAGCCAGTGGCGCGCCACACCCGATTGCGCCGGGGACTGCCGGAGCGTGTGCGCCGCGGCGACGCGCTCGAGCAGCGACTCGTAGACGTCCGCGACCCGCGCGCCGACCGACACGTCGGCGGCGCTGCCCGACGCGCCGGCACAGGCGGCATACGCCGCGACGCGCGCGACCTCGCGGGCGCGGGCGAACACGCGGTGGCCTTCGCGCAGGCGGATCGCGTTGCGCGCGAGGCTGCGGAAGACATCGCCGGCGACCTGGCCGTGCACGCCCGGTAGCTCGGTGACCGAGACCTCCCACAAGTGGCGAAACACCGGTCCCCAAACGCGCGCCGAGAAGTGCGGGACCTCCCCGGCGACGTGCTCGAAGATCCAATGAAGCGCGTTGGCCGCCGCCAACGGTCGTGACGCAGTCGCCATCCACGACGGCGCGGCGCCGAGCAGCATCGAGAGATCGCGAATGCACTTTTGGCGCGTCTCTTTGCCAAACTCTTCTTCGAGTTGAGACACCGACTCTGCCAAACGCACATAGGCCTTGGTCGCGAGGTCGTGGGCGCGCGTCGAGAGCGCCGCGCCGGCGCTGCCATTGCGGACGTACTCCGCGCAATGCCAGGCATATCCCTCGAAGAGGCGACGCGGACCTTCAGGCAGCTTTTCACGCCCAGCGGCCACCGCGAACGTGAACAGCATCGCGTTTCCGTCGGGCAATTCAAAGCCATGTTCAGCCTCGATCACGAGGTGTCGCAACACGTGCTCTTCGAGCTGTTGCACGTTCTCGCCGACCACGACGCCAGCGAGCAGATGCCCAGTGAGCTCGAGGTTGCGCCGATACACGAGACCGTCTTCTGGGATCGGCGTCCCGCGGCGCTCGTAGTATTTCACCAGGCGCGCGACGGCCTCGTCGGCGATCTGCGGAATGGTGGCGTGAATGACGCGCGCGGCCTCGATACGCGACGGCAGCACTTGCGCATGGTGACGGGCAGAGTACCCGTCGACGCTGAAATACGGGGTCTGTTCGGAGGCGTAGCGCGGGGTTGGCTGGGGTTCGGTCATGGGTGTCTCACTCCGCCGCGAGCGCGTATTGCTGGTGGAACTCTTCGTGGATCGCGATCGCCGAGCACACGCTCGATATGGCGCGGAACGCGCGGCACGCCTCGGCCACGACCGCATCGTGATCGGCGGGCTGCACTGCGGCGTCCAAGCGCTGTTTGACTCCGGCCCAGTGCTGTGCGGCGGCCGTGCCGTACGGCGCGTAGTAGCGTGTGCCGTGATCGCCCTCGAGACCGTAGGCGCGCGCGACGATCGGGCGGAGGAACGCGCCGCCGAGCGTCGAGCCTTCGGTGACGTAGAGCCAGCCGAGCAGGCGCGGCGGGAGCGCGGAGGCTTCGTCGAGCTCGTCGATCGCGCGCGCGGTCGCGTCGAGCTCGGCGAGCGAGGCGGGCCTCGCGCGACCAAAGTGCGCGAGATCGGCCTCGAGCAGGGGCGCCTTGACGAGGTCGTCCCGCCAGACCGCGCGGATGGCCGGGTCGGTCGCCCGCGCGGCGCGACCATCGAGCGCGGCATGCAGGAGGATGTAGCCGCGGAGCTGCGCGACGTACGCGGCGACCGGCAGCGTTCCGGAGGCGAGCGCGCGCATGAACGGCGTCTGCTCGATTTTCCTGTGTTCGTGGTTCGTCCCGGTTCGCAGCTTATGCGTGAGTGTCTCGGTCATCTCGGTCCTCCCGTTTTATTCGTCATTCGATGGCCTCCAGCGCTTCGAGCGCGAGGCCAAGTGAGCCCGGCTCCGACAGCAGCAGCCCAACCCAGTTGCCGTCGGCGCACCGGCGCGCGGCGATCGCGGAGCGCGACGACACCAGCACCGCGGTGACTCCGTCGCCGCGCAGCAGCTCGCCCGCGGACGCGGCCATGCGCGTCGCTGCGGCTATCACATCGCCGAGGAGCGACTCATCGACGTCGGGCTCGCCGGCGGTCGCGAGGATGAAGCCTTCGGGCGTGCAGTGAACGGCGGCGTCGGCGCCGTCCACGACGTCGCGCACTTTGGAGAGCTTGTCGTTCATCGCGTCGGTCATCGATCCTCCAGGGAGGCGACGGCGCCCAGGGCGGCCAGCGCAGGGAGCGCAGCGGCGGCGGCGGAGATGCTCACCGTGAGGCACCGTCCGTCGATCAACCGCACGGCGCAGAAGGTGTCGGTGACCACGGCGGTCGGGCGGCGGCGCGACGCGCGCAGGAGAGCTTGGCCGCGGGCGACGGTGCGGGCGACGAGCGCGCGAGAGTCTCGGTCTCCGCGTGTCGCGGCGTACAAGACTAGGCCGAGGCGGGAGCCACATGCGACGGGCGCGCGGCCGCCGAGCGCGTGGAAGACGACCCACAGGCGCGCCTCGAGATCGCTGTCCATGCCGAGCGCCTGGAGCGCCGCGTCCGTCTTGTCCGCAGCTCTCTCGGCCTCGAGCTCGACGCGCGCGAGCACACGCTCGACCTCCTCGCGCACGTTGGGCTCGATCCGCTTCGGCAGCACTTCTCGCCAGTCGAAGCCGATCACGAGGCCTCCGCGCGGAGATCGTCGAACGCGCCAGGGATCTGGGAGACCGAGCGCGGCTTGGGATCGCGCAGACCAACGCTCTCACAGAAGCGGCGGCCAAGCTCGTCGATCGCACCATCGCGCGCGGCACCCGCACCCTCGGGGATGAGCGGACGCAGCCACGCCTCGGCGGGCGCGACTGCGAGCACCTCTTCGAGCGCGCGCGTGGCGCCGCGGCGCAGCGGATCGAAGCGGGTCGGCACCAGGCCGAGCAGCACGGTGCCCGACTGCGCACGGGCGCGTCGCACGACGAGCGCGAGCGGCTCGATGAAGGGCGGCGGACGGTCGAGAGGCATCAACGCGAGCACGTGCGTGGACGCGGTGATCAGGGGCTCGGCGAGCGCGCTCCGGGGCGCGTCGATGACGACGATCTCGGCGCGAGCCCGGAGCTTTCCGAGCACGGAAGACCAGAAATCCGGGTCGGCGTGGAGCGCGTACTGCACGTCGGCGTCGTCGAGCGCGCCGACGCGCTGCAGCGGTCCGATGCTCGTCGTGGACGTGTTGGCCGCGAAGGCCGCGCGCAGCCCGATGTCGACGCCTTCGCGGAGCGGACCTTCGCCGAGGTCGGCGCCTACCCAGGCGACGCGGTGTCCGACGCGAGCGAGCGATGCAGCGAGGCCGCGGGAGATGGTGCTGCGTCCAGCGCCGCCGACGACGGAGGTCACGCTGAGCACGAACGACTGCGTATTCATGGCCGTGCTCCGAGGCGCTCGAGGCGCGATAGGTTTGCGCGCAATCGCCGATCATCCGGCCACGCGCGGACCGCCGCTTCGAGGAGCGCGACGGCCATCGAGACCGCACCGTCGCGGAGCGCATCCGCGACCTGATGTAGTGCTTCGTCGGGCGTCGTCGGAAGCGGGGTGTCGACCCACGACGGCCGCGGATCGGCGGACGCAGACGGCTTCGACGAACGACGCGCTTCGCCGAGTGGAAGTTCGATCGAGTCCCTCCGAGGAGGCGGCTGCGACGGGCGGAAGGACGCGAGCGGGCGCTCCGACCCGCGCACCGGCGCCGACGGGGCAACCGAGGCAAAGCTGTGCGGCGCCTGGGACGGGCGCACCGATTCGCGCGCGCGGAGCCCAGGGGGAACGTTGAACTCAGCCGTGTCCGGGTCATATGCGCGGCTCTCGTCGAGGCGGCGCATCGCCTCCATCACCAGCTCTTGCCACGGACCTTTCACGCGGCGCTCCACTGGCTGATCTGCAGGGGTGACGCTGAACGTGCCGCGTTCGAGGATGGCGAGGGCATAAAACGCGTCGTTGCCGGAGCGGGCGTCGAGCAGCGCGTCGACCACCACGCCGTCGCGCACCTGCACGACGCCGCGCTCACCGGTGAGCGCGCGGACGTCGATACGCGCGTTCTGCCGCCCCAGACACACCACCTGCACCACGTCCGCGACCGAGAGCGACTCGATGCGCCCTTCGAAGCCGAGCGCCTCGCGCGGCGGCAGCACCGTTGCCGACTTGACGAGCAGGGTCTGCAGCACGCCGCGCAACTCGCTGACGCGGAACGGCTTCTCGAGGAAACACGTCGCGCCGCGCCGCAAAGCCTCGCGCTGTAGGTGCACACCGTAGGCGGTCATCACGACGACGGGCAGCGCTGGCGCGAACGCGCGCAGGTGATCGATGAGGTCGAGGCCGCCCATCCCCGGCATGCGTACGTCGGTGATCACGACGTCGGGCGGATCGCTGCGCGCGAACGCGAGCGCCTCCTCCGCAGTGCGCGCCTTGGTCACGCGCAGCCAGGTCACGCGGCGCAAAGAGATCGCAAGCGAGTCGAGGAGCAGCGCCTCGTCTTCGACGATCAATGCGTGATGCTGCCGCTCTGCCACGAGAGAGCCACGTTGCAATGCGCGCGCCCAGTCGGTTTCCGCAAGATTCTGCGGGTCGCGCCCTCTGCGAGCGCTCGGTCCGCGAGACGTCGCTCGGCGTGCCGAACGCTCACGACAGCACGAGCGTGAGGACGCAGCGCGTCGTCCACGGCGCGTCGGACGCGGGCAGCCGCTCGATGGTGACGTCCCCTCCGAAGCGCTCCGCGATGGTGCGCGCCATGGGCAGCCCGAGGCCGGTTCCGCCGCGGTTGAGCTTGGTCGTGAAGAACGGTTCGAACACGCGCTCGACGATAGCCAGGTCGATGCCGGGTCCAGCGTCGTCCACGACGATCTCGCCCTCGCCGTCGCGTTCGCGCACGGTCACCCGCACACGCGGCCGGGGCGCGCCTCGCGACGCGTCGAGCGCATTTTCGATCAGCCCCGCCACGGCGTGCGCGAGCGTCGCCTCCTCCGCTTGCACGGTGCGCGCAGGATCGAGTGAACACTCGAAGATCAGGTCGTCCTCGCCGAGGCCGAGCAACGTCAACGCCACGCGCACCACGCTCTCGGGCTGCACCGGTCGCACGGCGTGCGCGTCTTCGCGCGTGATGGTCAGCAAGCGCCCGGTATGGGCGGAGATCCGATCGACGCCCGATACGCACGCCGAGACGAGCTCGGTCCAGCGCTTGAACTGCTCGCTCCCGATCGGCTGACCGCTCGCGTCGTTCTGCACGTCGAGCAGCTCGTCAGCGAGGGTCTCGAGGTTCACCAGCAGCCAGGTCGTCGGATTGTTGATCTCGTGCGCCAGGTGCTCCGCGAGCGAGCCGACGCCCTCGAGGCGGCGTCGCATCAGGCTCGTCGTGATCGCGCGGCGATGCTCCTCTTCGCGCTCGTGCAGCGGCGTGGCGTCCACCACCAGCGCGACCAGCTCGCTCGGCGTGTCGCGATCGGTCGCGCGCCGCAGCGGCGACAGCGTCACCAGCACGTCGCTGCGCCCCGCTCGCGACGCGAGGCCGCGCCACAGGCCGGTCGCCGCGCGCGCGAGCACCTCGCCCGGCGCGGCGTCGACCGTCGGCAAGAGCTCGAAGAACGATCGCCCGACCAGCGGCGTCCCGGTGCCGAGCATCGCCGCCGCCGCGCCCGAGGCCGAAGTGATCAGGCCACGCGTGTCGAGCGTCAGCAGGACGTCGCCCATCGAGCGCGCCGCGTCTGCGAGCCGCTCGACCTCCGCGCGCAGCGCCTGGTTCTCGCGCCCGAGGCGCGCCTGACTCGCGGCTGCGCGCACCGCCCGCGCCATTTCTCGCAGCGACGCGCGCCCCGTGTTTTTCACGAGGTAGTCGCATGCGCCACCCTTCAGCGCCGCGACGGCGAGGGCTTCGTCACCCGCGCTCGTCATCACGATCACCTGCCCGTCGAAGCCGCGCAGCCTCAGCTCTGCGAGGAGCTCGATCCCGGTCGCGCCCGGCATGTAGTTGTCGGTGACGACCACG
>Ga0163144_10014762_pt1 | contig 16190 bp, 10 predicted proteins | sample OliLak19BULKMAT1_FD_123175 | JGI IMG/M metagenome (GOLD analysis project Ga0163144, IMG submission 123175) | Freshwater microbial mat bacterial communities from Lake Vanda, McMurdo Dry Valleys, Antarctica - Oligotrophic Lake LV.19.BULKMAT1 | ecosystem: Environmental > Aquatic > Freshwater >... | reverse complement strand
GGGCTAGCCCGCATTTTTCACACTCAAACTGATTCTGGCCCATGTCCCAGCTCGAAGATTTCACCTCTCCGGCGCGCGTTTCGAGTTCATGCGGGCTAAATCAAAACCGCCAGGCGGTCTTAAACTTAGCCCGGACATCGTTGAGAGCCACGAATACAAACGGGAATTCCGGACACCGCGTAGCTTCGCCTACGAGCAGAGTGTGAAATGTCCAGGCTAGGGAAATCTCCGATCAACTCCCGGAAAACATCCCAATCAACGGGCCGTAGTTTTCAGCGCACAAATGCCTTCCCGCTCGGCGGGGGCGCCGGTTTCCTCGGGCTCCCAGCACAGGATTTCTCCAACACGTCCGGATGCCAACTTTCCTTCGAGCGTTTTCCCGACTGCCCCGTCGGAAGGCCTCGGGCGGTGTCCGGCCCTAATCCGCCACACCTCCTCCTATGGTTTCCCTGATGTCCCTGCAGAGCCGGCTCGACAAGCGGCAGCTCGCCAACGCCCTCTCGAGTCTGCGCAAAGGTGATTTTTCGGTGCGAATGCCGGTCGGGCTCACCGGACTCGACGGCCAGATCTCGGACGAGTTCAACGAGCTCGTCGCGATCAATCAACGTCTCGTCGAAGAGCTCGAACGCATCAGCCAGGGCGTCGGCAAGCAGGGCCAAATCTCGCAGCGCGCGAGCATCGGCAAGGTGACCGGGGCGTGGCAGGATGCGGTGACCTCGGTCAATTCGCTGATCAACGACTTGGTGCACCCCACCTCGGAAATGGCGCGCGTCATCGGTGCCGTTGCCAAAGGCGACCTCTCGCAGAGCGTCGCGCTCGAGATTCAGGGCCGCCCGCTCGAGGGTGAGTTCCTCCGCATCGCGCGCACCGTGAATACCATGGTGGATCAGCTCTCGTCCTTCGCCTCGGAAGTGACGCGCGTGGCGCGCGAAGTCGGCACCGAAGGCAAGCTCGGCGGCCAGGCGCAGGTGCCCGGGGTGGCCGGCACATGGAAGGATTTGACGGACTCGGTGAACTCCATGGCCGGCAACCTCACGGCGCAGGTGCGTAACATCGCGGCGGTGACGACCGCGGTGGCGAACGGCGACTTGTCCAAGAAGATCACGGTCGACGTGCGCGGCGAGATTCTCGAGCTGAAGGACACCATCAACACGATGGTGGACCAGCTCAACTCGTTCGCCTCGGAAGTGACGCGTGTGGCCCGCGAAGTCGGCACCGAAGGCAAGCTCGGCGGCCAGGCCGACGTGCGCGGGGTGGCCGGCACCTGGAAGGATCTCACCGACAACGTGAACTTCATGGCCGGTAACTTGACGGGCCAGGTGCGTAACATCGCGGCGGTGACGACCGCGGTGGCGAACGGCGACTTGACCAAGAAGATCACCGTGGAAGTGCGCGGTGAAATCCTCGAGCTGAAGAACACCATCAACACGATGGTGGACCAGCTTTCGTCTTTCGCCGCCGAGGTGACGCGCGTGGCGCGCGAAGTCGGCACCGAAGGCAAACTCGGCGGCCAGGCCGACGTGCGCGGGGTGTCGGGCGTGTGGAAGGATCTTACCGACAACGTGAATTTCATGGCCGGCAATTTGACCGGCCAGGTGCGCAACATCGCCGACGTGACGAAGGCGGTGGCCGCGGGCGACTTGTCCAAGAAGATCACCGTCGACGTGAAAGGCGAAATTCTCGAGCTGAAGAACACGGTCAACACGATGGTGGATCAGCTCAACTCGTTCGCCTCGGAAGTGACGCGCGTGGCGCGCGACGTCGGCAACGAAGGCAAGCTCGGCGGCCAGGCCGACGTGCGCGGGGTGTCCGGCACGTGGAAGGACTTGACCGACTCGGTGAATTCGATGGCCGGCAATCTCACGGCGCAGGTGCGTAACATCGCGGACGTGACGAAGGCGGTGGCCGCGGGCGACCTCTCCAAGAAGATCACCGTCGACGTGAAAGGCGAAATCCTGGAGCTCAAGAACACGATCAACACGATGGTCGACCAGCTCTCCTCGTTCGCCTCGGAGGTGACGCGTGTGGCGCGCGAAGTCGGCACCGAAGGCAAACTCGGCGGCCAAGCGGTCGTGAAAGGCGTCGGCGGCACGTGGAAGGATTTGACCGACTCGGTGAATTCGATGGCCGGCAACCTCACGGCGCAGGTGCGCAACATCGCGGCGGTGACGACCGCGGTGGCGAACGGCGACTTGTCCAAGAAGATCACCGTCGACGTGCGCGGCGAGATTCTCGAGCTGAAGGACACCATCAACACGATGGTCGTGCAGCTCAACTCGTTCGCCTCGGAAGTGACGCGCGTGGCGCGCGAAGTCGGCACGGAAGGCAAGCTCGGCGGCCAGGCCGACGTGCGCGGTGTCTCCGGCACGTGGAAGGATCTCACCGACAACGTGAATTTCATGGCGGCCAACCTGACGAACCAGGTGCGTAACATCGCGGCGGTGACGACCGCGGTGGCGACGGGCGACTTGTCCAAGAAGATCACGGTCGACGTGCGCGGCGAGATTCTCGAGCTGAAGAACACCGTCAACACGATGGTGGACCAGCTCAACTCGTTCGCCTCGGAAGTGACGCGCGTGGCGCGCGAAGTCGGCACCGAAGGCAAGCTCGGCGGTCAGGCCGAAGTGCGCGGCGTCTCCGGCACGTGGAAGGATCTCACCGACAACGTGAATTCCATGGCGTCCAATCTGACGTCGCAGGTGCGCGGTATCGCGAAAGTGGTGACAGCGGTCGCCAACGGCGACCTGAAGAGGAAGCTTTCCTTCGAGGCGAAGGGCGAAATCGCCGAGCTGGCCGACACGATCAACAATATGATCGATACCCTCGCGACGTTCGCCGAACAGGTGACGACGGTGGCCCGCGAAGTGGGCGTCGATGGCAAGCTGGGCGGCCAGGCCAAGGTCCCCGGCGCGGCCGGCACGTGGAAAGATCTCACCGACAATGTGAATCAGCTCGCGGCCAATCTCACCACGCAGGTCCGCGCCATCGCCGAGGTGGCGACGGCCGTGACGAAGGGTGACTTGACCCGCTCCATCAAGGTCGAGGCGTCCGGCGAAGTCGCGGCGCTCAAGGACAACATCAACGAGATGATCCGCAACCTGAAGGACACGACGATCAAGAACAACGAGCAGGACTGGCTGAAGACCAACCTGGCGAAGTTCTCCCGCATGCTCCAAGGCCAGAAGGATCTGCTCACGGTCGGCAAGTTGATCTTGTCCGAGTTGGCGCCGGTCGTAGGCGCGCAGCACGGTGTGTTCTACACGATGATCACGTCGGGCGAGGAGCCGCGACTCCACTTGCTGGCGTCGTATGCGTTCCGTGCCCGCAAGCACTCCTCGTTCGACTTGAAGCTCGGCGAGACGCTCGTCGGCCAGGCAGCGCTGGAAAAGGAGCGCATTCTGTTGACGAAGGTGCCGTCGGATTACGTGCAGATTTCGTCCGGCCTCGGTGAGGCGACGCCGCTGAACCTGATCGTGCTCCCTGTGCTGTTCGAAGGCCAGGTGAAGGCCGTCATCGAGCTCGCGTCGTTCGAGCAGTTCAGCCCGACGCACCAAATCTTCCTCGACCAGCTCACGGAATCGATCGGCATCGTGTTGAACACGATCGAGGCGAACATGCGCACGGAGGATCTCCTCAAGCAGTCCCAATCGCTCGCGAAGGAGCTGCAGTCGCAGCAGGAAGAGCTGCAGAAGACCAACCTCGAGCTGGAAGACAAAGCGAAGCTGCTTGCCGAGCAGAACGTCGAGGTGGAAAAGAAGAACATGGAGGTGGAGCAGGCCCGCCGCGCGCTCGAGGAAAAGGCCGCGCAGCTCGCGCTCACCTCGAAATACAAGTCCGAGTTCCTCGCGAACATGTCGCACGAATTGCGCACGCCGCTCAATTCGCTGCTCATCCTTTCCGACCAGCTCTGCGTCAACAAGGATGGCAATCTCACGCCGAAGCAGATCGAGTTCTCCAAGACGATTCACTCGTCCGGTCAGGACCTGCTTCGCCTCATCAACGACATTCTCGACCTCGCGAAGATCGAGTCCGGCACGGTCTCGGTCGAGGTCAGCGATCTCAAGGTCCAGGATCTCAAGGACTACGTGGAGCGCACCTTCGCGCCGATCGCCGAGCACAAGAAACTCGAATACACGGTCGATCTCGACGCCGCGCTGCCCCGGGTGGTGCGCACCGATGCGAAGCGGCTTCAGCAGATCCTCAAGAATCTGCTCTCGAATGCGTTCAAGTTCACCGAGCGCGGCCGGGTCACGCTCGAAGTCGAGCTGGCCAAGAGCGGCTGGTCGTTCGATCACGCCACGCTGGCGGGAGCGCCCGAAGTCGTGGCGTTCCGGGTGCGCGACACCGGCATCGGCATCCCGACGGACAAGCAGCAGATCATCTTCGAGGCGTTCCAGCAGGCCGACGGCTCCACCAACCGCAAATACGGTGGCACCGGCCTGGGCCTCTCGATCTCGCGCGAAATCGCCCGCTTGCTCGGCGGCGAAATCCAACTGGCCTCCACGCCCGGCGAAGGTTCCACGTTCACGCTTTATCTGCCCGCCGTCATCGGTTCCCCGGAGCGCGTGGAATCCTCCTCCTACCTGCTGCCGCATTCCGGCGGCACCGGCGCGCAGTCGCAGCGCGTCACGCGCGAGCTCGTCCCGGTCGCGGCCAACGCCGTCTCGATCGAGGACGATCGCGACATCATCCGCGACGAGGACCGGGCGGTGCTCATCATCGAAGACGATCCCGTGTTCGCCACGCAGATCCTCGAGGTGGCGCGCGCCCAGGGCTTCAAGGGCGTCGTCGCCACGCGCGGCAGCGATGCGCTGCAGCTCGCCCGGAAGTATAACTTCAGCGCCATCACGCTCGACATCATGCTGCCGGATATCGACGGCCGCCGGGTGCTTTACCGGCTGAAAGACGATCCGCTCACGCGCCACATCCCCGTGATGATTCTCTCCGGCACGGACAGCGACGACATGGGCCTCAAATACGGCGCGCTCTCGCACGTCGCCAAGCCGGTGCAGCAGAGCCGCCTCGCGGAGACGTTCACGGCGCTGCGGAAGTTCATCGAGCGCCCAGTCAAGAATCTCCTGCTGGTCGAGGACAACGAAGTGCAGCGCAACAGCACGATCGAGCTCATCGGCAACTCCGATGTGCACACCTTCGCGGTCGGGACCGGCCAGGAAGGTCTCGATCTGTTGAAGCAACAGACGTTCGACTGCGTCGTGCTCGATCTCGGTCTGCCGGACATGGCGGGCTCGAAGTTCATCGAGGAAGTGAAGGCCGCGGGCTTCGAGAATCTGCCGATCGTCGTCCACACAGGCCGCGATTTGCCGAAGAAAGAGGTCGAGGAGATGAAACGCCTCGCGCGGACCGTCATCCTCAAGGATGTGCAGTCGCCGGAGCGGCTCTTCGACGAGACGGCGCTGTTCCTGCACCGCAACGTCGGCAAGCTGCCGGCGGACAAGCGCAAGCTGGTGGAGAACCTGCACAAGGACGGCGACATCCTTGCGGGCAAGAAGGCCCTCATCGTCGATGATGACATGCGAAACATCTTCGCGATGACGTCCTTCCTCGAGCGCTACGAGGTCGATATTCGCTCCGCCGAAAACGGGCGCGATGCGATCAAGATGCTCGAGAACTCCGCCAACGACGTCGACGTGATCCTCATGGACATCATGATGCCGGACATGGATGGCTATGAGACCATGCGCCGGATCCGGGCGATGGAGCGTTATCGCGACCTGCCGATCCTGGCGCTCACGGCGAAGGCCATGAAGGGCGACAAGGAGAAGTGCATCGAGGCCGGTGCTTCCGATTACATCGCGAAGCCCGTCGACACGGAACACCTGCTCTCGCTCCTCCGCATCTGGCTCCATCGTTGAACCCCAAGCCCTCAACGCAGCGGGGCGGACCGAACGCCGGGGCCGTTTCCGCGGCCGAAACGACCGGCGCACCCACGCCGGCCGAAGCGCCGGTGCGCGGGGGCATGCGGCCGCGGAATGGATTTGCGCATGGATTTGCGGATACGAGCGAGACCACGGTGCACCCCATAGGAAATTCCGCCCGCGTGACCGGCCATCCCGACGATCCGATCGAAATCCTGCTGGTCGACGACACGCCGGACAAGCTGGTGGCCCTCGAGGCCGCGCTCGACGATCTGGGCGAGACAATCGTCAAGGCCGAGTCGGGCAGTGAAGCCCTGCGGCTCGTGCTCAAGCGCGAGTTCGCGGTCATCCTGCTCGACATCAACATGCCGGCCATGGACGGGTTTGAGACCGCGTCGTTGATCCGTCAGCGCCGGTCGAGCGCGCACACGCCCATCATCTTCATCACGTCGTTCAGCACGGCGGACGTGGAGGTGTATCGCGGCTACTCGCTCGGCGCGGTGGATTATCTCTTCACGCCGGTCACACCGGAGGTGCTGCGCTCGAAGGTCGCGGTCTTCGTCGAGCTGGCGAAGAAGAACCGCGAGATCCAGCGGCAGGCCGAGGCGCTTCGCCGCGTGGAAGAGGAGCGGATGCAGCGGAAGCTGGATGAGACGAATGCGCGGCTGGAGTGGGAGACGCGGCGCAACCACTTCTTCCGGCTCTCGATCGAGCTCCTGGCGATCTCGGATTACACGGGCGTGTTCACCCAGACGAATCCCACCTGGCAGAAAACGCTGGGCTACGCGGACGCCGAGCTGCACGGCCACGCCCTGCAGGAGTTCCTCCATCCGGAGGATCTCGAGGCGACGAACGAGACGATCGCCAACATTCTCCAGGCGGACACGCCGCTCTATTTCGAGAACCGTTTTCGCGCGAAGGATGGCAGCTATCGCTGGCTGGGCTGGACGGTCGCGCCGTTCGCGGCCGAGGGCCTGCTCTATATCTTCGCACGCGACATGACGGAGCGGCGCGAGCGCGAGAACGAGATTCGCCGGCTCAACGCCGACCTCGAGCAGCGCACGTTCAGCCTGCAGTTGCTGAACCAGGAGCTGGAGTCTTTCTCCTATTCGCTCGCCCACGATCTGCGCACGCCCCTGCGTTCCATCAGCGCCTACTCCGAGATGATACTGGCGGGCGAGGCGGGCGACGTGATGCCGGAGGCGCTGAAGATGGTCCGGACCATCCAACGCAACAGCGGCCGGATGACACAGCTCATGGACGATTTCCTCGCATTCTTCCGTGTGGCGCGGAAGGACGTGAAGCAGGAGAAAATCGTGATGACGGCTGTCGCGCGCGAAGCGATTGCCACCGTGCAGGTCGACGCCAAGCGGCAGATCGAGTTCAAGGTCGGCGTCCTTCCGCCGGCGAAAGGTGATCCGACGATGGTGCTGCAGGTGCTCGTCAATTTGGTTTCGAACTCGGTCAAGTTCACCGCGCTGAGGCCCAAGACGGAAATCGAAATCGGCTGTGTCGCGGATCGGTCGCCCACCGTCTACTACGTCAAGGACAACGGCGTGGGGTTTAACATGAAATATTACAGCCGGCTTTTCGGTGTCTTTGAGCGGCTGCACCGGCGCGAAGAGTTCGATGGGACCGGCATCGGGCTCGCCATTGTTCAAAAAATTGTGCAAAGGCACGGAGGTAGCGTCTGGGCCGAATCTGTGGTCGACCACGGCGCGACCTTCTATTTTACATTGGCTCCGGCGTGACCCTTGCGCCGCGCTCTTTTCAACCCTTTGCCATCCCGGGCGCGTAATGTTTCCATAGTCTCGAAGCTGGACGAGCAGGTGGAGCGTTCCCTCGGGATGGCATTTCTTTTTTCAACACAACTTTGTCACTCCGGGGAGTCGAGGTGCTCATAGTCTCGAAGCTGGACGAGCAGGTGGGTGCCCGCTCTCCGGAGTGACATTTAGGTTTCAGAGGGCGCCGAAAAGCCTGAATCTTCGGAAGCGTAGCGGTCCTTGCATAAGTTCGTGCGCGAATACGGTCAGGCCGCGTCAGTGCGGTCGGAGGGCCGGAAATGCCTGCCACGAGCGTTTCACCAAGATCGATCCACGAAGCAGAGTTAAACGCGGAGAGCGCGGAGGTCGCGGAGACGCAAGCCAAGCGGCACGGCTCCTCCGCGCTCGGCGCGAGCTCCGCGTTTAAAATTTGGTTGGCCGACCTCGGTCACTGCCGTGGCACGAAATTACTTTGGAAACCACGGCACGAAGGCGCTGGTGGTGTCCTGGTAACGCCGATACGCGTCGCCCTTGCTGCGCAGGCTCTGTTCCTCGGTCAGCGGGATGCCGGTGACGCGCAGCAGCAGGTAGAGGATGCCGGCCGGCCCGACGAGGCCGAGCCAGCCCCAGGGCGAGGCGAGGGCGAAGAGCGCGTAGGCGACCCAGATCAGCCACTCGAAAAAATAATTCGGGTGGCGGCTGTAGCGCCACAGCCCGGTCGCGCAGACCTGGCCGCGATGCTGTGGCGCGCGCTTGAACGCGGCGAGTTGCGCATCGGCGAGCGCCTCGCCGCTGATCGCGAGGAGCCAGAGCGCGGCCCCGGCGAACTCCAGGGGATGCAACCGCGGCGCGGCGTGGGCGGTGCTGACGAGAAACGCGAGGCCGAGCAGGATGACCGAGACCGCCTGAAGTTGAAAGAAGCCGAACATCTTCGCCGGGAAATTCTCCGCCCAGTCGCGGCGGAGCTGGGCATAGCGGGCGTCCTCTGTGGGATGATGCGACGCGACGCGAATCGCCAGGTGCGTGCCGAGCCGCAGGCTCCACCCGCAGACCATCGCGGCGAGCAACGCGCGGCGGATGGGCCAGCCGGCGCCGGCCAGCGCGTAGGTGGCGGCGAGCACGGCGAACGCATAGGACCAGGCGATGTCGACCACGCCGTAGTTGTTGAGCCGCCGCGCGAGCAGATAACAGAGCGCGAAAGCCGCGCCGAGCGCGCCGGTCGCGAATGCGGCGAGGTGAAGGGGATTCATGCCGGGACCTCTTTTCGCCAGGCGCGGCGCACGGCCGGCCGCACGGCGAAGTAGACGGCAGCCAGCACCAGCGGCGCGGTCAGCAGCCACGCTGTGAATGCGTGCATGCCGGCCCAGCCGAAGCGCTCGACGAAGTCGGCGATGGATTTGTCCCGGAATGCCTGCATCAGTTCGGCCACCGTAAAGCGGTCGTCGGTCGCGCGCCAGAGGACTTCGCCGAGGCGCACGTAGATGAGGATCAGCACGAGCTGCACGGGGCCGAGCAGTTGGTTCAGCGTCTGCAGGATCGGCTGGTTCATCCGCAGCGCCAGGCCGACGCCGAGGTTGAGCAGCGTCGTGAAACCGAGAAACGGGAAAATCGAGCAGACGGTGCCGACGGCGAGCGCGCGCGCGATCGTGTCCGGTGCGACGCCCTGCGTGAGCTGGGCCCGGATGGGCCCGAGCACGCGGCGCTGCCAGAATCCGCCCGCGTTCATGCGATCAGGTAAACCGCGATGCTCGCCGCCGCGAGCAGAGCGGGCAGGAGAACGGTGCCGCGGTTGCGGCGGGTGAAGACCTCGTCGAGCGGGCCGGTGGCTGGCACGGCAAAAAGTTCACGGAGCATGTAGGCGGCAATCGAGATATTGCCGAGCAGGATGAGGGTCACGAACCAAAGGATACGCGCGGCGAGCGAACGCTCCTTCCACGCGACCCAGACATAGAACGCGATGAACGCCCAGTAGGCGTCGAGGAGCGTGGCGATGAACCAGGGGTGCGTGAACACCGCGCGCGGAATCGAGAAGAGCGGCGTGTGCAGGCTGGCCCACGTGGTGACCGCCAGCATCGAGGCGATGACGACGAGGAAGAGGGCGCGGAGGAAGAGGATCATCGGAAAGGTGATTGGTCATGGGTGATGGGTCATGGGGGGGTGGGCGCCGATGGTTTTCCCTATGGCCAATAACCCATGACCCATGGCCGGCCCGTCAGAGCGCGAGATTATTCGCCCGCGAGTGCACGGTGTGGACGACGGAGATGTTGCGCAGCGCGAAGGCGGCTTCGCAGTAGCTCAGATAGTAATTCCATTTGCGAACGAAGCGTTCGTCGAAGCCGAGCGCCGCCACCTGGGCGCGCTGCGCTTGAAAGTTGTCGCGCCAGATCCGCAGCGTGCGCGCGTAGTCCGGTCCGAAGTCGTCGAGCTCGTGCAGCACGAAACCGCCGGCCTCCGCGAGCAGGTCGTTGAGCCGGTTGAGCGAGAGCAGCAGCGAGCCGGGAAAAATGTGCTTCTGGATGAAATCGACGCCGCGGCGAAACTGCGTGTAGCGCGCATCGGGGCAGGTGATGAACTGGAGCGCGATCAGCCCGTCGGGTTTCAACAGGCGCGACACGACCTCCGCAAACGTCGCCTGGAAGCGGTGGCCGAGCGCTTCCACCATCTCGATCGAGACGATCTTGTCGAAGCGGCCGGTGATGTCGCGAAAGTCGCAGAGCTGGACGTCGACGCGGTCAGCGAGGCCGGCGGCGACGACGCGCTGACGCGCGAGCTCGAACTGCTGCTGCGAGATCGTGACGGTGGTGACGCGGCAGCCGTAGGAGCGGGCGGCGTGCAGCGCCCAGCCGCCCCAGCCGGTGCCGATCTCCAGCACGTGATCGGAAGCGCGGAGGCGGAGCTTGCGGCAGAGCGCGTCGTTTTTCTCGGTTTGCGCCGCTTCGAGCGAAAGTTGTGGGGCGTGGGCGGGCCACCGGGCCGCGGAATACATCATCGAGGGATCGAGCCAGAGCGCGAAGAAGTCGTTGGAGAGATCGTAGTGCTCGCGGATGTTGCGGCGGGCGATCGCGCGGGTGTTGGGGCGGAGGAGATGGCCGACGCGGTTGGCGTGGCGCAGGAGATTCAGCACCGCGGAGAAGCCGCGCTGTGAGCCGGAGAGCGTGGGCGCGTTGTCGAGATTGAGGATGAAGAATGCGATGACGGCGGTGAGGTCGTTGGTCCCCCAGTCGCCGTCGATGAACGACTCGGCGAATCCGATGTCGCCGGCCCAGAAGCATTTTTTGAAGAACGCTTCGCGCCGAATCCGGATGTGAGCCTGCGGTGGAATATCGAGCGGGAGGGTGCGGCCGGTGGCATCGGCCGGCGAGCCGAGGTCATGGTTTGCGCCGTCGGGCAGCTCCAGCCGCAGGTGGCCGCGCTGCATCGCCGCGAAGGCGCCGAGGACCGGGCGACGGTAACGGGAGGGATTCGCCGGGAGCGGGCGCAGGGCGGAGAGCGAAGGTGAAGGAGCGCTGGTCGTCGAACTCATGCGGCGTCGGAGGGCTGGAAAGATCCGCCTTTGCCAAGGCTGCGGCGGACCAGATGATTCGAAGGGATCGTGGCCGGCTGCTGCGTCAACGAACGATGCGGCCGGTAGAGGTCGCGCTGATCGGCGGGCCGGGCGGCCTTGGCGAACCACGGGACCTTCTTCCACCACAGCCGCAGGGCATGCCAGTGAATGAGCCCGACGATGCGCAACGTGAGGAAGGGGTATTTCAGCGTGAACCACGCCAGCCGGGCGGACGTGAGCGTGCGGCGCGGGCCGGTCAGCGTGCTGGTGAGCGTGCGGACCGGGCCGACATAGTCGTCGATCTGAATCGAGAGCCGCTCGCCGGGCGCGCGGAGCGTGAAGTCGAAGGCGACATCGACGTCGGAGTAGGGCGACACGTAGAAGTGCTTCGGCACGCGCAGGCGAAACTCACCGCGCTCGAAATCGCATGCGTCCGGCCCGAGGAAGAACGGCTTCACTTCGCGAAACGTGTTCGTGACCTCGGCGATCGCGGCGGCGGGCGCGCCGTGCCGATCGTAACAGAAATAGAATGACACCGGATTGAACAGATAGCCGAAGACGCGCGGGAGCGTGACGAGCACGATGCGGCCGCCGGTGAGATCGACCTGGTGGAGCCCGGCGTAGGCGATCACCCGCTCCTTCAAGGTGCGCGGAGGGTAACCTGATAGGTTGCACGCCGGGGAGGCGGGGGCGGAGGTTTTCTCGTGCGTCGGCAGGAAATCGCCGTCGCGAAAGGAGTAGAGGTTGCGCCGCCCGACGGAAAAGAACGCGAGCTGCCGCGGCAGGGTTTCCAGCTCGTCCAGATCGATCGCGAACAGAAATATCCGGTAGAGGAACCGATGGTCCCGCGGCGCAAAGCGCGCGTGCAGCACCTGGCACTCGTAAAGGCTGGATTTCATGGTAAGTCGATCAACGACCCTTCCTACGCGCGAAGGCGGGGATCGGATGCGTGCCGGCTGGGGTGCCGGCCGCCCCCGAGCCCGCGGCGCGGGGGCACGTTTACGCCGGGATTGGGATTTCGGCGGCGGGCAGGCCCGGTGCCGGAGCGCCCCAAGGATCGCGCCCGAGCAGAAGTTCACTCAGCCGCACCGCGCTCAGCAGGCCGTCTTCGTGGAAGCCATACCTCTGCCAGGCGCCGGCGAAATACGTTTCGGTCGTGCCTTGCGCGGAGGCGTTGAGGGCGGGGATTTCCGTCTGTGCGCGCACGGCGGCCAGGGAGAACAGCGGATGTTCGTAGGGGATGCGGCGGAGGACACGGTCGGGCGCGATCGCTTCGGGACGGTTGATCGTGACGAAGTAGTTTTCGCGACCGGAGACGCCCTGCAGGGAGTTCATCCAGTAGTGCGTGGCAGTGGAGACGCGGCTGGCGGCATCGCGGGCGATCTCGTAGTTCCAGCTCGACCAGGCGAGCCGGCGTCGCGGCATCACGGAGGCATCGGTGTGGACGGTCGCGATGTTGGGCTGGTAGCGAAAGGCGCGCAGCAACCGATCCTCGTCGTAGGTGGGTGCGGCGAGCAGCCGGTGGGCTTGATCGCCATGGCAGGCGAGGATGACTTGATCGAAGTGGTGTGTTTCACCGTTGGCGGTGGATACGGCGACGCCCCGGGCGGTGCGGACGATGCGCGCTGCCGGCTGCCGCAACCGGATGCGGTCGCGCCAGGGTGCGGTGATTTTTTGCACGTAGGTTTTCGCGCCGCCGTCGACGGTCCACCACGGGTGCTGCGTGTGGAGGCCGAGAAAGCCGTGGTTGTGAAAGAAGCGCAGCAAGGTCGTGGCGGGAAACGCCAGCATGAGCTCCGGTGGCGTGCTCCAGACGGCGGAGCTCATCGGCACGAGATAGAGATCGAAGAAATCGCTGCCGTAGCCGCGGCGTTTCACGTAGTCGCCGAGGGTTTCGGTCTGGACTGCGGGATCGTCGAGCGCGGCGACGGCCTCGGCGTTGAAGCGGCTGATGGCGGAGAGCAGCCGCCAGAAGCGGGGGCGCAGGAGATTCCGGCGCTGCGCGAAAATGTGGTTCAGAGAGGAGCCGGCGAATTCGAGCCCGCTGTCGGCGTGACGCACGCTGAACGACATCGAGGTGGGTTTGATCGGCACGTCGAGGGTGGCAAACAGCCGCGAGAGATGGGGGTAGGTGATCTTGTTGAACACCATGAAGCCGGTGTCGAAGGCCACGGAACGGGAAGCCGTTCCGCTACGATTTCCGGTGGCGGGCTCATCGACTGAGACGGTGTTGGTGTGGCCGCCGACGTAGTCGTTCTGCTCGAAGATCGTGAGATCGTAATTGCGGTGCAGAAAGTGCGCGCAGCCGAGGCCGGCAATGCCGGTGCCGATGATCGCGAGGGAGTTCATTGCCGAGTGTCGAAGGCCGATTGCCGAATGAGGGAAGTCATACCAATGGCTCATGATCTTGGGACTTTGGCGCGCAGCGCCGGCAGGGCCCGCTCTCCGAGCGGGCCGCAGACCGCCACGGAGGTCGGTCCCTGCCCCCAATCGTCTCATGCATTCGAGTCATTGGTATCACGTGTGCCGGTTCCTACGGCTGGGGCGGCTTGGCGGACGCGCGGACCGGCGCGAGCGCGCAAGAAAAAGGGCGTCGCGGCAAGCAAGCGACGCCCGAAGGGGACTGAGGGCGGCTTCAGCCGCAGTGGGTAGGAAACGGCGGCGGGACGCCGCCGCCACGGCGGTCAGATCGAAGGGGTCTGATCGGCCGCCGAAGGCTTTTCCATGTTGTGCGTGAGCTCGGTCATGTCGCGATGAATCGCGGGCCCCTCGGCCTTCTTCGGCAGCGTGGCCTGGGCGGCGCTGGCGGTGGCCACGGCGAAGGCGGCGGCGGCGGGCACGACTTTCTTGAGCGAGGAATATTCCGGGTGCAGATGCACGGCGCGTTGCGCGGCGGCGATGCTCGCGACGTGATCGGCGCGGGCGGCTTCCTCCATGACCGATTGTGGGACCGGCTTCAGGCCCCAGATCAGGCGCGTCCAGGACAAGGCCTTGAGGCCGTAGTAGGTGATGTCGATTTCCCACCAGTAAAAACCGTTGCGGGTGGAGGACTGGTAGCGGTGGTGGTTGTTGTGCCAGCCCTCGCCGAGGCAAATCAGGGCGAGGATGAAACTGTTGCGCGAATCGTCGCTGGTGTTGAACCGGCGTTTGCCCATGAGATGGGCCATCGAATTGATGCAGGCGGTGCCGTGGAACAGGAACGTGGTGCTGATGAAGAAGCCCCACACGAGCATCTGCGGGCCGTTCGTGCCGAGGCCGGGCGCGTAGTGCTCGAGCAGCACGCCGACGCCGAAGATCCCGGCGGCGAAGAGAATCGGGACGACGGTGTCGAAGCGATTCAGCCACACGAGCTCGGGAAACTTGGCGAGGTCCTTGATCTTCGAGTAATCGGTCGGGAAATTCCGGCGGCTGGTGATCCAGCCGATGTGCGACCACCAGAAACCGTGGACGTGCGGCGAGTGAGCGTCCTCGGGATCATCCGAGTGCTGGTGGTGATGGCGGTGGTGATAGGCCCACCAGAGCGCGCCGCGTTGGACAGTGGTGGCGCCCCACAGCGCGAGCAGGAACTGGCCGAAGCGCGACGTGGTGTAAGTCTTGTGCGAGAAGTAGCGGTGGTAGATGCCGGTGACGGCAAACATGCGCACGAAGTAGAGCGCGACGGCGGTCCACACGGCGACGGGGCTCACTCCCACCCACAAGGCGCCAAAGCAGCCCGCGTGCAGGATGATGAAGGGGATGCAGCGCATCCAATCCACCCGGTCGGGCTCGCTGCGAATCTTTTCCGGGCTTTCCGAGGTGGCGTCGGAATCAATCCATTGGGCGACGGCGGAACGAAGGCGCTGAAGGGGGGAGGGTGGTCGGGAGGCTTCGAAGTCAGACATGATTGCGATTCAGAACTGTGGAGGGAACATCCGGACCTCGGCTCCTGCAAGCCGCGTTTGGCGGAATCCGGGAAGTATTTTCCCGGCCCGTTGAAAGCGGAAAGTTACGATTCAGGGACGGGGCTGAAAACAAGTTGCACTGACGGCACGACACCTGCTCCCTGCCCTTGCTTTCGCAGTTTTCCCAATCGGAGTTCTTTGATTTTTGTGGGAGGAGCTTGGTGCCCCGAGTTTGGCAATTGTATCGGGGCATAAAGCCCCTCCCACGAAACGGGTAGGCCGTGGCGCGGACGAGTTTCGCGACGGCCGCTGGTTTCCCCAAAACGGACCCTTTTGGCCGGACACGCATGGGCGGGTTCGGGCCGAAAACCGCCGGACGGTCGATCGCGCGCAAGCGCGGCCGGCTCGAGGGCGTTTCCCAACCGAAAGAGAAAACCAAACTCTCCGCCTTATCCGCGGAGTTTAATACCATGAAAGCAGTCAAGAAACTCGTCGTCCTCCTCAGTGTGGGTGCATTTCTGTCCGTCGCCGCTTCGGCGTCGACGCCGGAACAAGCCTATCTTGAGACGTGCAACAAGGATCCCGGAGTTCCGGTTCCGATTACCGTGGTCTCACCCACGGTCGGTTCCGAGTTCAACGGGGGCTCGGTGTTGCTCGAGTTCGTGGTGGACGCAGCAGGAAAACCCACCGAATTCAGCATCAAGTCCGCTTCGGACGAGGTGCTGGCGACGGTGATCGTGAAGGCGGTGAAGCAGTGGCGGTTCCTGCCCGCGGAAATCGATGGCAAGCCGGTGTCGACGAAAGTCGCGCTCCCGGTGAGAATCGTCGATCCCGCGGTCTCGGGTGACCGTTACGCCGCGTTCGAATAAGGCATCAACCTAAGAAAAATACCAGGGGCGCTTCCGTTCGCGGGGGCGCCCCTGCTTCGTTTTGAAGCTGGAGCGCAGGAAGGCAGGAGTAAACATCCCTAGCCCGCATATTTCATGCTTTCTGCGTCCTTTTTCCGGCGTTTGGCGGCGGACAGGCGGTGAGCTTGCGTGAGCGTGCGTCCGATGCGGGCTAAAAGCAAAACCGCTTGGGGTTTTGCACTTAGCCCGGATCGCCAAAACGGTTGAATCGGTAGACT
>Ga0163144_10014761_pt1 | contig 16191 bp, 15 predicted proteins | sample OliLak19BULKMAT1_FD_123175 | JGI IMG/M metagenome (GOLD analysis project Ga0163144, IMG submission 123175) | Freshwater microbial mat bacterial communities from Lake Vanda, McMurdo Dry Valleys, Antarctica - Oligotrophic Lake LV.19.BULKMAT1 | ecosystem: Environmental > Aquatic > Freshwater >... | reverse complement strand
TGTCGCCGCCGTCGCAGAGGTATTCATCCGCCGGCCATGGGCAAGCGATCCCTTCCGGCCGCCAATTACTGCCGCAAACGCCCAACGCCAGCGGCTTGCCCGCAGGATATTGCGACGAAACAAACGGCCCGCACCCGCCGGCATTCGGTCCGCATTGCAGACAGCCCCCCGCCCCGGGCATTTGCCCAACGAGCAATGCGCCGTGCGGCGCGTGCATCGCATTTCCCTCGCCGTGAAAGGGAAGCGGCTCTTGCACGCTGCCAGACGGAGGAATGTCTGAAGGAGAATTTGCCTGTGCCGTTGCGGGCAAGTCGCTGATGAGTTGCGTCGTGCCGGCCACGGTCGGCGTTTGATCGGAGATTTCTTGCACCGCGGTCGTCAACCGAACTTGGCGTGCATTTGCGGGGATGCGGCGGCTGGAAATGGGTGCGGCCGTGGGAACAATCAGTTGCCGCGGCTTTGCGTATTCGGTTTCCGCCGTTTCGATCGGCGGCGCGAATAACGCTTGATCAGAATAAGCTTCTGTCCTTTGCGCGACGAAACTCGGCATCGCCTGCCGTGACGCGCTGGGCGCTTGGCACCCGGCCCCCAGCAGCAGCAATCCCGCGAGCAGACTCAAACTCAAGAGCGAACGCATGGGCGAAATTCCTAAGGCGAATCGATTTGGACCGCGGCCACACGCTGCGCTGTGCGACGCGCCGGACGTGCGGCGGAATCAGGATCGAAGCGGGGCGGTTGCGGAGCAGGCGCTTTGGCGGACGGAGCGGCAATCGTCGGCGCGGCCTTATCCGGATACAACTGCCGCACAACCTCATTGGGGAGCATCATCGCCGGAGAGCCGTAGAGAAACCGCGCGTCGGGTCCGGTCTTGTCGTCGGGCAAGCGGCCGCCGATTCGCACGATCGCGATCGGGCGTCCCAGCCGATCCGCCACCTCCAACGGATCGTCGCCTGGGCGAATCTCGAAATACGATTGTTCTTTGATCGTATGGGGGAGCGCGGCCTGCGGATTTTCGACATAGACGATCCGCGTCACGAACTTGCCGCTCAGCGCCAGTTCCAATTCTTCGAGCGTGAACTCGATCGGCACCGGAAAGCGAAACTCCTGTCCCCGCGGCGGATAAAGCCGGTTAATCAACTCGACCGTGGGATAAATCTCGGCTCCCGGGCTGCGGGGAATGTTGGTGATCTTGAAGCGATACACGGGAGCGATCAGCAGCCCGGTTTTGAGCGGCGCGGCCAGCGGCTGCGTGAAGTGGTTTTCGATGGCCAGCGAGATCTGACACCCCTCGGGGGCTTTCAGTTCGACCGGTTGAAAATAGCCCGGCAACGGTCCGCCGCGAAAGAGCTGCCGCAGCCCGACCGTTCCCGGTTCGAGAATTCCGGCATGTTCCAAATGGGGCGTTTTGTCTTGCGCGAAAGCCGGCGGGCAAAAGATCATTGCCGCCGCGCACCCGCACCCGCACCCGCATGCGAGCGAAGCGATTCGCGGGAATCGTCCCGCCAGGGCGCGCAGCCGTTTCCAAAGTTGAGCGAGGTCAATCACGGGTAGTCCCACCGCGGCCAAAAGGAAAAGTTGAAGCGGTCATTCGGTTGCCAACGCGTTGGTCGTGCGGCGGCAATCCAATTCTGGGCGGCACGGGTAGCTTGCCTACCTTTGAATTCCTGCTGAATCTCGTAAACACTGGCAGCAAGCTGCCAGTGCCACCCTATTTTAACGGAAGCACAAGGGCCGACCGGCCGCGCGACCAACACGCGACCGGTCGGTGAATCGCAGCATGACTTCGGTTAACTACGGGGAGTCATAGGCGTCGGTGGACACGGCGCCCGGTTCGCAATTTCCGTCATCGCACGGCACCGTCGCGCCGTGATGCAACCCTTGGTGGACGCGCCGCGCCGGCATTTCACCCGGCAGAATGTGCGTCCTATCGGCCAACGGTTGAATGAACGGCACATGCGGAACCTTGCTCGTTTCGACGATCCGGACATGATCGACAGGCTTGGGATAACTCAAGCCCGGCTTTTGCTTCACGTCGATCCTCATCCGTTCGGTCGGTCCGGGGATATGCATGTGCGTGTGATTCTTGATCACATGCTGTTGCAAGCCGGCCGGAACGCCGAGCGGTAGGTGGGGAGGTCCGGGCAAGCCGATCGGCGTGCCGGTGATCGGCATTCCATAGGAGGGCATGTTCACGCCCGCCATGAAAGCCGCCAAGCCGCCGTTACCGCTGCCGTTGGGTCCGCAACTTCCGTCGGGACCGCTGCCGTATCCGCCGCCGGCCGCATAGCCGACCGGCACGACCATGCCGCCGCCGTTGCCGCCGGGAGCTTGCAGGTCTTTGTTCCCCAAGCGAATGATCGCCAAGATCGACCCTTTGCGATCGGCTTCGACAATCGGATCGACGCCCGGATCAAGTCGCGTGCTGACCAAGGTTTCGACTCCGGCCAGCGCCAACTCTTGATGTTCGGCGTCAGGCAGGTAGATCACCTTGGTCACGAAATTGCCCGAGAGGACTTGGGCGAAATCTTCGTTCGTGATTTGGAACGGAATGTAATTGTGCGCCAAGAACGCCTCGGTGCGGGGCGTGGTCGGAGCGACTTCCAACGTGGGATAGAGTTCCACGCCCGCGTTGCCCGGAATGTCGGTCAACTTCAGGCGATAGATGGCTCCTTGCGCGAAGTTGTATCGGCCCGGGAAGATCAGCGGTTCGGAATCGAACGCGCCGGGCGCGGTCACATCCCAAAACACTTTCATGCCGTCCATGCCGACGAAGCCAACTTGCGAGCTGATCGATTGACCGCCGCCGCCGCCGCCGTTAGCAGCGTCGCTATAGCAGCCGGCAGCGATGACTCCCCCGCCACCGCCGCCGCCGGGTCTCGACATGAGCACGCCCGGACCGGGCCCGTCAACGCCCGGACCAGGATGCATCAGCATTTGTGCGGGCGGCAGGACGTTAGTGTGGGGCGAGTAGAGCGGGCGGTGCGCGGCCAATTTTTCGGCCGGCGAGTTTTGCGAAATATGGCAGCCAGTGGCCATCGTGGCCAACCCCGCCATCAGCAGACCGTAACGAAATGTCGCTTTCATGCGATTCCCCCCTGAACCTTGGAAATGGTCGAGTTCGGCACGCGGCGAAAGCCGATGCGAAAAAACTCGTGCCGTCTTGGTCAAACGGCGTTGGTTGAATATGCACGCGGCGGTGTTATGCCTCGTACACACCGGCGGAGATCCCGCCGTAATCCGACTGGACTTGGTTTCGCGGCCGCTTTATGATTCGCCGCGAACTTGATTGACTTGCCCGCCCATCCGCGGGCCGGATCGCGTTTGCGCCGCGGTGACGGCGCATGGACCTCTGTGTGTTTGGTCGGTCCGCTACGATGCGAATCTTTGGCAAATCCGGCAAAACCTGAATATGAAGATCATTTTGCCCATCTTGGCATTGGTGCTTGGGGCGATGATCGCCGGAGCCGTACTCCCCAGCGGCGGGCTGGATTTGCGGAGAGTCGCAGCGGAACCCGCGGAATCGGCCAAAACCGCGGCAAAACCGGCGAGCGAACCGGCTGACGGTTGGAATGGAACCGAGCCCGCCTCCCTCCCAACTCCTGCTCATTCTCAACAATCGCAATCAGCGAACTCCACGCCGCCGACGCCCCCAGTCTCCCTGCTAGCATCCAGCAATGAGAAAATGCTGGCAGCCGTCGCGCTGCCGATTCTCGAGCGCGCCCGCGAGGAATTGCAGCGGCGCGAATCGATGTCCGCGCGGGTCCGCTATCAAATCAATCTCTTTGAGCAGCAACTGATCGGCTCGGGCGGATACTGGCAAAGCGGCCGGGGGTCCGACAAACGCGTGCGGTTTGAACTACGTGTGCAGCGGAGCGAAGACTATAGCCATTGGCTGCAAGTCTGCGACGGGCGCTATGTTTGGACCGCCGCCGAAACTTTGAACGGGCCGTTGTTGACGCGATTGGACCTCAATCGAATTCGCAAGCAACAAGAGTTGCAATGGGGTTATACCACGTTCTCCGACGGCGTGTTGTGGGATTGGGGCGGACTTCCCAAGATGCTCAAAGTGCTCGAGCAGAATTTCACCTGGAGCCGCGCGGTCTCGGGCGTACTCGAACCGGATAAAACGCCGGCTTGGGCGTTGACCGGCGAATGGAAGCCGAAGAACCTGGCCGCGCTGGTGCCGGAACAAGCCGCGCGGATCGCGGCCGCGCCGACGCCAACTTTCGAACTGTTCCCGCCGCAAATTCCGGCGCGGATCACGCTCTATATTCGGCAGCAAGATTTCTTCGTGCAGCGAATCGAATACCGCAGCCCGCAGGGCGTCCGCGGCGGCGCGGAACTTCCGCCGGAACAATGGCCGGTGGCGTTGACGTTGGAATTCACCGACGTGGTCTTCGATCAACGGCTCGACGAGCAAATCTTCGCCTACCAGCCGGGCCGGCAAGAAGTCTTGGACGTGACCGACAATGTGTTATTGAGTTTGCTGTTGAAACCGTAGAATCGAAGAACGGATATTATTGAACCGCTAATTGACGCTAATGTTCGATAATAATTATTACAATATAAATTTTTTCTTGAACGCTGTAATCAGTATTTCAATTAGCGTATATTAACGACAATCAGCGGTTCTCGAATTCTCATCTCTTTCTTTTCAGGGGTGCATCATGCTCGAAAGTCATCCGCATTCGCAGCTCGGTTACGATTTCATCGGCGTTTGTTTTGAGGTTCATAAAACGCTCGGCGGCGGGATGCTCGAGGAGATTTATCAAGAGTCGCTGGAGCTGGAATTAGGGATCCGCCAATTTCAGTTTGTCGGCAAACAAGAACTCGCCGTGTTTTATAAAGGGAATCAACTCAAGAAACGATATGTCCCTGATCTGGTAATCGCGGGAGAACTGGTCGTGGAATTGAAAGCGGCCAAAGAGATCGATCCCGAACACGAAGCCCAATTATTCAATTACCTCCGGATCGCGCGAAAGCCGGTCGGCTACCTCGTCAATTTCGGACCGCTGAAGAGTATGCTATGGAGACGTTATGTGCTTTCGGAGTTCGTGACTGAAAGTTGAGAATGCAAAGATAAAAAACCACTAATTGACGCTAATCTTCGCTAATTGCAAAAAATGGAGGGAAGCCTTTTAGCACTTCCGACCAAAATTTATTAGCGTTGATTAGCGAAAATTAGCGGTTCAAAAATGTGGTCTTAACCCGCAAAGTCCGCATTCACTAGCCGAGTAAGCGCTTACGGTAACGCGTAAATCAGCCCTGCGGCCGCCCCCGCTTGCATTGCCGCGCCGCGACCGCTCAGCGGGAACGGTTCGATCATGTAAGGAGCGCAGTTGCCGGGGCGGTAATAACCCAACGGATACTGGCACTCGCAAATCGGATCGACCCCCATCATATACGGCAAAAGCGGAATCGTGCCGAAGAAGTGGGCCGTTCCCACCACCGGATCGAGAACCGGTCCCCAGGAATGGCCGTAACGCTCGGCGCTGACTTGTTCGAAGTAGAGCGGCTTATGGCACAAGGCCGAAGCCTTCCAAGTATAAGTGATGCAACTCCACGATCGCTCGCCGCCGTGAATAATGCCCCCTTCGATCAAGCACTCATAAGGCATTTCGCCTTTATTTGGCGGCGCGAGATTGAGGATCTTCATGCCCCGCGACTGATCGAGCGTATTGTTCTTCAAGTATTGTTTTCCTGTCTCGCAATCCTCGGCGGTCTGGTCCGAGGCCCCCTTCGGATCATCATTCCGCGGCGGATACTGCAGCGGATCCATCAGCGGATCAGCCTCGCGAACTGGCGGAATCGCCGCAGGGGGAGTCGGCGACAGTGGATTGGCCGCGGGCGGGTCAAGTAACGGATTGGCCGGGTCTAAGTTGGTTCGCGGTGCGGCCGGATTGGTTTCCGGGGTATTCAGCGGCGGACTCTCAGCGGGCGTTCCCAGCGGATCGGGAATCAGTGGATTCGGCCGCGTGTTTGCGGGCGGAACTGCCGGCGAGGGATTTGCTCCAAACGGATTGGGTTGAGCAGCTTGGAGCCGCGCCGCCGTGCGAAGCGGCACGCCGCTGCGCGATTCAACCATTTGAGCTGGCACGATCCGCGGGCCGTCGTTCGCGTTCTCACGGCTGATGGCGCCCGCTTTGACGCTGGGCAAAAATTGCGGCTCAATATGCTGCACCTGACGGACCGCGCCGCGTTCGACGTGCATGGCTGGCGGACGCGCCGGTCGCCATTTGAGCGCCGTGGCTTTTGCCGGGGCAGGGGAGGGGAGGGGAGCGTCGGCTGCCCACGCCGCCTGGCTGAGCAACAGCGCACCGGCGGCGACCGCCGCTTTGGCCGTCCCGCGCAATAGTCCGAGCAACTGCGCCCGCGCCGTGATCGGACGATGCGAACCAAGGGAGTTACCCTTTGTCGCCGTCGCTGACGGTGCTGTAATTGGGTGCTTCTTGCGTAATGGCGATGTCATGCGGATGACTCTCCCGTACGCTCGCGGCCGAGACCTGAATAAAGCGGGCTTCCGTGCGCAACTGTTCGATGTCCTTTGCGCCGCAGTAACCCATTCCGGCTCGCAATCCCCCCACGAGCTGATATATGAACGTACTGAGCGGTCCCTTGAAGGGCACGCGCCCTTCGACCCCCTCGGGGACCAGCTTGTCGGGTCCGCGCTCCGCTTTGCTTTGGCGATAGCGTTCGCTTGACCCCTTGACCATGGCACCGAGGGATCCCATCCCGCGGTACACTTTGAATGTTCGTCCTTGGTACAAAATCTGTTGACCTGGGCTTTCGGCCACTCCGGCCAGCAACCCGCCGATCATCACGGTGTGAGCCCCGGCGGCAATCGCCTTGGTCACATCGCCCGAATAGCGGATGCCGCCGTCGGCGATGATCGGCGTTCCCGAATCGGCGGCCGCCGCGGCCGCTTGCATGATCGCCGTGATCTGCGGTACGCCCACGCCTGAAATGACGCGGGTGGTGCAGATCGACCCGGGACCGATGCCGACTTTGACGGCGTCCACCCCGGCTTTGATCAAATCGCGCGTACCTTCGAGCGTGGCGACGTTTCCGGCGACCACATCGATGTCGTGCCGCTTTTTAATCTCGCGAACCGTTTCCAGAACGTTGGCCGAATGGCCGTGGGCACTGTCCACCACCAACAGATCGACGCCCTTGGCAAGCAGGCTGGCGACTCGCTCAAAATCGTGTACGCCGACCGCCGCTCCCACCCGCAACCGCCCCTGCTTGTCTTTGCAAGCACGCGGGTAGCGTTTCATCATGTCGATGTCTTTGATGGTAATCAGTCCTGTCAGTGTGTAATCTTCGTCAACCAGCAAAAGTTTCTCGACCTTATTTGCCATCAAAATCTTTTCAGCTTCCTCAAGCGTTACGGTCCCCGTAGCCGTCACGAGCTTCGTTTTCGTCATCATTTCCGCAATCGGCATCTCTCCCGACTCTAAAAACCGCAGATCGCGGCGAGTGATAATGCCTAAAAGTTTTTTGCTAGCGTCGGTGATCGGCACGCCGCTGACGTTGTGCTGCGCCATGACCTCGCGGGCGCGTGCGACGTTGGCGGTCGGCGGCAGCGTGACCGGATCGGGGATGATGCCGTTGGCCGAGCGTTTGACCTTGTCCACTTCTTCGGTCTGCCGTTCGATCGACATATTCTTATGAATGACCCCCAGCCCTCCTTCCTGGGCCAGGGCGATCGCCATCTCGGCCTCGGTCACGGTGTCCATGGGGGAACTAAGGACCGGGATATTGAGCCGAATCCGTTTCGTCAGCCGCGTACTGACGCTGACATCGGCGGGAACGACGTCGCTATAGCTCGGCTCGAGCAGGACGTCGTCAAAGGTGATCCCCTGGTAGCGAATCTTCTCGGTCATGACCAACTCCCTTGGCTTTGGACTCCAAAAGGTCAATTATGACGGTTTTGGGGTTGAATGACAACGCGGTGGGGGCGGGCGGAGCAGGGAGCGGGGGCAAGGGGTTTGAGTCAAGGAATGGATAAGGTGTAGGTATAATCAGTTTTTCAAAATCCAAAGCCAAATGATTGACGTATATGGTTACGTCAAGTTAGGCTCGTGATACCCTCAGGGGTCGAATGGCGGAACCGAATTGTTCAGGGAAGCGCGCTCGTGAGTGAAAAACAATAACCGCTCCTGTATCCCGCGTTGGCGATCTTGAATCGTTTCATGCACGGGGATCGTTGGGTTTAGTCTTTTTCCGCTCACACCGCACCTGGAGATCAATCCATGAAATTTTTCGCCGCTTTAATTGCCGCCGCGCTGCTGGCCGGCTTTTCCACGCCCGCGTTCGCCGTGATTTGGACCGCTCCGGCGGTCATCTTGAACGGGGCAAATGAACGCCCCAATCCGGTGGCGACCAGTGGCGCCGGTACCGCCACGGTGACGTTTGACGATGTGACGAACATGCTCAGCGTTTCCGGACTCATCAACGATCTGAGCAGTCAAACGAATAACGCGCACGTCCACGGACCTGGCGACACGAATACCGCGGCGGGCGTGCTGTTTGGGATTTCGCATTTGACCTCGGGAACGCCGAACAACTTCGACGGGAACATCAGCGGCAGCGGAAATATCACTCCTGGGCAGTTCTTTGGCGACTTGACCTATATCAACGTGCATACGGGCAACTTTCCCGGCGGCGAAATCCGCGGCCAAATTTTCGGCAGCCGAGCCATCCCGGAACCGGGCGCCTGGGCGCTGTTGAGTTGCGGCGCGGTTGCCGCGGCGTTCTATGGCTGGCGCAAACGGGCCGCGCGCGCGTAGCTTTGGATATTAGCCGCTTGCGGACTAGGTTCAATTTCCTTCTTGAACCGCTAACGTACGCTCAACGACGCGAATGCTGTGCAGAGGGAAGAGCGAATGCTCTTCCCTCTTGTTTTTCCATTTTGGGAACTATGGCGAGCAGGTACGGTTGCTCATAAGTTAGGCCATCGCCGCGCAATTCATAATTTCACTTATGCTGAGAATTTCTGCGTTGGATTGAGCACGACAATATTGGTAAACCGCTGAAAATCCGAACTATTGAAGGTCAAAAGATGCGTCAAGCCGTGACGCTGCATCGTGGCGACGAGGCGGGTATCGTGGGCTTTCTTGCCAAGGACTTTTTGCGCCGACACCAATTTTAACCAGAAATCAAAAATTCCTCGCTCATCGCGGAGAATTTGAAAGATCGATTGAAATTGGCGAACTCGATCTTCAGTTTGTTCCAAGCTAGATCCAAGGCCATTACCCTCACCGATTTCGTGGCGATGACCCAATACTCATAGAGGGCTTGCGGAACGATCCGTAACTCATGTCCGGCTTGCTGTAGATTGTGAATAGCGTACTTGGCAAGGATGTAATGACTGTGTTCAGGTTGCGATAGACGACCCAATATATTGGTGTCAACAAGAATCTTCATTCGCCGCGTCCTTCGTAGATATTTTCGCGATCAAACTCAGCATGTGGATTGCCCTTAGGCATCGTGGCTAGCAATTTTTCAAACTTAATTCGCCATTCGCCGTAAGGTATTTGCGGCAATTCTTTGTTGGCATCCAGCTTTTCCTCCGCCGCTTCCAAGATTAAGAATTTCAGAGGCTTGCCGGTACGCGCGGATTCGGCTTGCAGCCGGGCTGCCATTTCGTCGGATAAATTGATTTGCAAGTGCATGGTTGGTTCTCCTCACGAATTATACGCTCGAACTCATTTACAGCAATTTATCCCTGCCCAATCCTGTCAATACCGCGCCACATCCCGCTGGGCCTGTTCCGGCCTTAAAACCTTCAACGTCTCCTGCGCCTTTTCGGTCATCATTCGCAGGTCGCTGGCCACAGCCAGGAACCGCATTCCCTGCGCGGTCCGTTGTTGCGCTGCCGCGGCGCTCATGACGTGCATTCCAGTCGGCGTGTTGGTTGCTTTGCCGATGTCGATCACTTCTTGCAGCAAAGCCTCGAACTCCGCATCCGTCGGCTCGCGCCCCAAGTCCGGCCGCATCTGCGCCCGCAGGTCGTTCGGCCCCACGAAGATCGCGTCGCACCCCGGCAAGGCATAAATCTCGCGGGCGTTGCGGACACCTTCGGGGCTTTCGGTTTGCAGCACGACGAGGATTTCGTCGTTGGCCCGCTCGTAATATTCCCCCGCGGTTGCGGCGAAGTTGAGGCAGTGCATCCCACCGCCGACGCTCCGATTTCCCGCCGGCGGATACTTGGCCGCCGCGATCGCCGCCTTGGCCTGGGCGACCGTGTTGACCATCGGGACCACAATCCCCCACGCCCCGGCGTCGAGCGCCCGCTTGATATAAAAATGCGTCCCCTCCGGCACGCGGCAGAGCGGAATCCCCCCGGCGTCGGCGACCGCAGCAAAGACCCCCGCCGCCCGTTCCCAATCGAGCGGTGAATGTTCCATGTCGAGCGTCAGCCAATCCCACCCCAGCCGAGCCAAGACGCGCGTCGCGAACAGATCGCCCAGCGACAGCCAGGTGCCAAAAGTCGGCAGCCCGGCCCGCAATTTTTCTTTGACCGAGTTGGTGCGCATGGGAAGGTGGGGATTGGGGTTTGGGCGTTGGACGTGGGGTGCGAGTCTGGAGGCTAGAGACTGGAGGCTGGAGGAAAAATGCGGCTTAGGCCCAGCTTTTCATTTTTGTTTCTCAATCTGAGTTCTGCATTCTCCCTTTTCCAACTTGGTCCATTTTCGATTAGAATCAATGTACGTTAGCCCTATTCGTAGCGGAAGTCGCCAGACTTCCAAAACTGCTCGCCAGGGCGATCTTGATTACGAAATTTCGGAACTGCGGCCTGTTCCGCTACGGGCAGATAATCCAAACACGAGCTGACGAGGTGGCACGATGCGGTTTTCGATCCTATTGATGTTGGGCTTGCTGGGGCTTGCCTGCGGACTGATAGCGCAAACCGCGCCTAACCCGCGCGCCGGCGACAAGACGGCGCCGGCTCGCGTCCCACCGAAATCCCCCCCCGCGGTGCCCCCCGCTGCCGCCAGTGCGCAGGCCGCTCCGGCCGCGCCGCTTCCCCCGGCACCCCCGGCGAATGTCGCCGACAAAGAACCGCTAGAGACCGCGAATGGCAAAGCAGCCGCCACCGGCAAAGACCCCGCCCCCGAGCCCAAGTACACCGACGTGGAATATCATCTCAAGAAAAGCTACGCTTTCGGCCGCGACATCGCCCGCGGTATCAAGGCCGATGAGCTGGAGTTCGATTTGGCGATGATCGTCAAGGGACTGACCGAGGGCTTGAAGGACGTGAAGTCCGAAATGACCGAACAGGAACATGCCGAGTTGATGCAGGCCATCATGGCCGAAATCGAAGCGAAAGCCGCCGCCAAACATAAACTGCTCAGCGCAGAAAACCAAAAAGCGGCCGAAAAATTTCTCGTCGAGAACGCCAAAAAAGAGGGAATCGTCGTCCTTCCTAGCGGGCTGCAATATCGCATTCTCAAATCCGGCGACGGCGCAATGCCCAAAGCGACCGAGAGCGTGCAGGTCCACCTCAAGGGAACGCTGCTCAACGGTTCGGTCTTTGTCAGTACCTACAACGCCAATCAACCGACCACGTTTCCGGTCAGCCGCATCATCAAGGGCCTGCGCGAAGCGTTGCTCCTCATGAAAAAGGGCGACCGCTGGCAGATCTTCGTTCCCGCTGAACTTGCTTTCGGCGCAGCGGGAAACCAGGCCGCGCAACCCGGCATGCCCGATGTCGGCCCGGCCGAGCTGGTGATCTATGAAGTGGAATTGCTCGAAATCATGGCAACGGTTCCGGAGTAATTATTCGTCTGCTTATCACGGGAACGCCGGCTTTTACACGCAAATTCAAACTGATCGGATCTTTCTCATGGACGCATATTTTACCCGGTCGCACTGGAATCGTTTCCGCGCGGCGTTAGCAGCGCTGCTCGGTTGCGTGCTGCTTTGCTTAACTAGCGCGGCGGCCCAATCCCCCGGTGGCGCGGCCAAGCTCAATTTCGCCGAACTTCGCGTACACATGGTTAAGGAAGATCTCGAAGCCCAGGGGATCAAAGATAAACGCGTGTTGCAGGCGTTTCGCGACGTGCCGCGGCACGAGTTCGTCAGTCCCGTGCATCGGGCGTCCGCTTATTACGATATGGCGATCCCGATCGGCGAATCGCAAACGATCTCGGCCCCGTTTGTCGTCGCCTACATGACCGAACAACTCGATCCGCAACCGACCGATAAAGTTCTCGAAATCGGCACCGGCAGCGGGTATCAGGCCGCGATCCTCAGCCCGTTGGTGAAAGAAGTCTATTCAATTGAAATCGTAGAGTCGCTCGGCCTCGGGGCGAAAAAAGTGTTGGACCGGCTGAAGTTCAAAAACGTCACCACCAAAATCGGCGACGGCTATCTCGGCTGGGCGGAACATGCCCCCTTCGACAAAATTATCGTCACCTGCTCGCCCGAGAAAGTGCCCCAGCCGTTGGTCGACCAACTCAAAGAAGGGGGCCGAATGATCGTGCCGGTCGGCGAACGTTATCAACAGGTTCTCTACCTGATGCGCAAAACCAACGGCAAGCTCGAACGCGAACTACTCCGCCCGACGTTGTTTGTGCCAATGACCGGCAAGGCCGAAGCGGGCCGCGAAGTCCGCCCCGATCCGCTGCGACCCAAGCTGCGCAACGGCGGCTTCGAGGATTTGGCCGGCGCGAGCAAGGAGCCGGTCGCCTGGTACTATCAGCGCCAGATGGAAGTCCTCGAAGACGCCAAATCCCCGGAGGGGAAGCGTTTTATCCGCTTCACCAACGATACGCCCGGCCGCCAAACTCGGATGATGCAAGGCCTGGGAATCGACGGCCGTAAAGTGCCGGCGATCGAGATCACCATCCAGGCCCGGGGGAAAAATATCCGCGCGGGCCAAAGCGAAGAGGAACTTCCGGCGATCCTGATCACTTACTTCGACGAGAACCGCGCGCGGTTGGGAACGCAGGCGATCGGCCCGTTCCGGGGAACGTTTGACTGGCGCGAAGAGCAGCAGCGATTTGAGGTGCCGCCGCAAACCCGCGAGGCGATCGTGAGCATGGGCTTATACGGCGGCACGGGCGAAATCGACTTCGACGCGATCCAACTCCACGCGCTACCGGCGAAGGGGAAGTGAGGGGGGAGGGGAAAGGCAGAAGGCAGAATGCAGAATAAATTCAAGTGCATATTGCATTACTGAAATCAACTAACGACCAACGTCTAATGGTCAACGACTGCGCGGGGAAATGCGATGCGTTTCTCCGTTCGTGCATTTTCAACTCCTTAATAGAATTTACTGACAGCCAACCAATTCGGCTTAAAGTCAATTGCCATAGTAGCTTAAATTGCAACTTATCCCATTTTGCCTAATTAAAAAATCTTGCCCAATCACTTGTATTTTAAGCTACGCTTTTCTATGTTTTCAAGGATGGGTTACGTCCGGGAGGGCACACCCTTTACTCATTTGTCGGGAGCTAAATCGCATGTTACGCAAATTAGGGCTGGTTTTGGGGCTGATTGTTGCCGTAGTGTTGGGAAATGCCGCCTCGGCTAAGGCCGGTTGGGGCCATGCACGCGGCGGGTCGTGGGGTTCCAGCGGCGGATCCAGCGGATCCTGGGGCGGAAATTACCACAGCTACAGTCACGGCTCGTGGGGCGGATCGAGCGGTTACGGCGGCAGCAGCGGCGGATGGGGCCATCACGGACTCTTCCATCATCGAAAACATGCCCACGGAAGCTGGGGCGGTTCGAGCGGTTATTCCTACGGCGGCAGCGGAGGTTCGAGCGGCTATTCTTACGGCGGCTCCAGCGGTTACGGCGGCGGCAGTTCGGGCTACAGCGCCTATGCTCCCAGCTACGGCAGTTGGGGCGGCAGCAGCGGCGGCGCCGTGATCCATTCCGGTTCGTCTCCCGTGATGGAAGGGACGCCAGTTGAATCTGCACCCACTCCTCCGACCCCGCCGACTCCTCCTACCGGCACCGCTCCCGCGACGGGCACGGGCACTTCGAATTCGCTCCATCTTGAGTTGGAAGACGCGGCGATGATCAATGTCAACGTGCCGGCTAACGCCATGATTTTTGTGAATGGCAATCAGACAAAAAGCACCGGCGAAATGCGGCAATTTGTGTCGCGCGGCCTGACTCGCGGTCAACAATACACATACGAGTTGCGGATGGAAATCGACGGCAAGATCGTCGATACCCGCACCGTGCGTTTGACGACTGGCCAACGGATCGACCTCAACTTAGGAACCGACGTGAACGCTGAACCGGTTGCCGTTTCGACGGCCAAACCGGTCAAGACGACGGTCATCGTCAACGTGCCGGAAAACGCCAAGGTCTTTTTGGCCGGGCAAGAAACCAGTCAAACCGGCGCTCGCCGCGAATTCACCACCAGCAAGCTCCCGGCCGGCCAGGCTTGGGAAAACTACACCATCCGCGTCGAAGCGATGGTTGACGGCGAACTTCGCACGGCCGAAAAAACGTTGACGGTCTATGCCGGCGACGACCGCGTCGTGGATCTCGACCTGGCCAAGGGAACCGACGAATCCGTCGCCCGCACCGCCGCCAATAACTAAGCGCGGCACGGTCCGATTCGGATGAATCGCCGGAATTTGAACTAATCAATTCGAGCCGCCAATCGGAGTTTTCCGGTTGGCGGCTTTTTTCATGGGGGATTGGGGATTGGGGGGGAAGGTGGTTGGTATTTGGGATGCTGAAGGTTGGAAAAAACGATGCCTTATCCACCTTTTCCCATTTTACTTTTCCCTTGCTTCGTCCCTCTTTCATCGTTTACTTTCCCGCCTCATACTCCCAACGCCCAACCCTGCCGATTCTAACGGACTTGCTGCGCGGGGAGGGTTGCGACGCGCGGGGAAGAGAGTCCCCCCGCCGCTGTCCGATATTGGGGACATGGCCAAACCACTTCCTAGTCCGAAAAAAGAGCCGCGCGATCCGCGTCCTGGGCAGTCCGGCAGCGCAACGCGCGCCCCTACCTCTGATTCGCTTCTCGTCGCCGCGAACAGCGGGGCAGGGGAGGGGAGTTCGGTGCCGCCGGGAAGTTGGCCGTTGTGGAGTCGGTTGCTCGCCGGCCTCATGCTGCTCTGGCATCTCACTGCGCAGGTCTTGGCCACTTGGACCGGCGCGCCGCCGGTGAGTCCCCTGGGCATTCAACTCGCCGAACCATTTCGCCCCTACATCACCGCGGCGAATTTAGATCAAGGTTATCGCTTCTTCGCTCCCGATCCCGGTCCCAGCCACTTATTTCAATTTGAAGTCTTTGATGGGGCAGGGGGGGTTGTGCCGCTCGATGAGATTGTCGCGCTTGATGAAACGCGGCTCACCGGGCAATACCCACCGCCGGGCTTGCGCGTTGGGCTGTTCTCGGGAATGCCGCGATTGTTGTACCATCGCTACTTCATGTTGACCGAACAGATTCTCCCTTATTTGCCAACTCCGGATGTCCCCGAACCCGATCGGTCGGCGCAACTGAATCGCTTTCGCGCGGTGGCGAATTCCTACGCGCAAGAAATCCTCCGCCGCAACGGCGGAGCGCGCGTGCGGATGCGATATTTGCGACACGAGTTCCCCGATCCCAATGCGGTGGCCGAGCTCCTCAACAGCCGCCGGACCGAGGATCCGCTGCGTGATCCGCGGTCGTATCAGGAATTGTGGAGCGGCGAATTCATGCGCGAAGCGGTTCCAGTCGAACCGGCGTTGCCCGCTAAGTCCTTGCCCAACTCAACGCCCGCGGCGGGCGAAGTGATCGCGCCGGGCAAGTGATGCGTGCGGCGTTGGGCGCTAATTCGAGAAGTCGTGGGCCATGAAAATCATCGAATCCTATTGCCGCGATGTGTTTCACTCCGCCTGGAACGGTTGGAACCGCTTTTGGTTCGCGCCGCGCGACCCGGCCACGTTGGGATTGATCCGGATCTTCACCGGCTTGATGTTGCTCTACAGCCACGCGGTTTGGACCGTTGACTGGAACGGCTTCTTCGGCCCGCAAGGGTGGCTCTCTCCCGCCGCGCGATTAGCGCGATTCAACCTTCCCCCCGACCTTCCGCCGGATGCCGAATTGCCGGCTCAGTTGAATTTCTCTTGGACGCACTTCAATTGGATCGACGATCCGTCGACGCTGTGGGCGATTCACCTCTTGGGATTCGCGGTCTATGCCGCGCTCACGGTCGGCTTCTGTTCGCGCTCGGC
>Ga0163144_10014760_pt1 | contig 16191 bp, 17 predicted proteins | sample OliLak19BULKMAT1_FD_123175 | JGI IMG/M metagenome (GOLD analysis project Ga0163144, IMG submission 123175) | Freshwater microbial mat bacterial communities from Lake Vanda, McMurdo Dry Valleys, Antarctica - Oligotrophic Lake LV.19.BULKMAT1 | ecosystem: Environmental > Aquatic > Freshwater >... | reverse complement strand
TGGGCCTCATCAACGCTCCAATGGGCTTTGAATCGAAAATTCCCGGCGCGGAAACCAAACGCAACCCGAAAGGGAAGGTTCCCCTGACGCTGTGGTTCGTTGAAACGCGCATAGAGTTCGAGGCTGCGCTGCCACGGATGAGCCGGAAGGCGGCTGACGGCGGTATCTGGGTTATCTGGCCTAAGACGACAAAAACGGCGAAACCGGACATTAACGGGAATGTCGTCCGGGAATCGGCCTTGCAGGTCGGTCTAGTTGATTTCAAGATATGTGCGGTTGATGAGACGTGGAGTGGGATGCGGTTTACGGTGAGACGTTAGGGCCGGGCTCGACGGGAGTCTCCGCCCCTCGCGAGGCCCACTCCGCCCCGGCCAGTACGATCATCGAGGCCAGAAAACTTACAAGCACGATAATAACGGCCCAATAAAATGGTCCGTATTCAACCTGCAGCTTCCGAAGGAACGCCGGCCAGATCCACTTCATCAGGTACTTAAATCCCTCCAACACGAATCCGACCACGATCGCGATGGGGACTACCCGCTGCCAGGCCACTTTCGTATTTGGCAATATCCAATAAATCAGGAACAACGCCAACATCAGCACCGGCATCGCCGCGAGCTTGAAAAAGACGATGCTCATCCACGTCGCCGACTTGCCCAACATGGATGGATCCGCCGCCTTTAGGTAGTCGTAGTTCAACGCCCCCAACACAATCGACAACAGCGCCAACGACCCGCAGGCGAAAATAAGGCCCATGCTCACCAGTTGGTTCATCAAGAAACTACGGTGCTTCTTTACACCCCAACATCTGTTTAGAGCAACTTCCATCGGTTCAAAGATTCCATTCGCCGTGAACAGCAAAAGGAGTAGCGACGTGTAGCTAAAACTCTGAAACCGGTTCGGTATCCAGTTGATGCCCTGCCGAATCAGCGTTTCCACTTCCTTCCCAAACAGATCGCTCATCGCTAAGTAGACAGCTTGCTCCGCCGAATCCCACCCAATTGACCGGCAGAACCACACCAAGACGAGCAAAAACGGGAAAAAACTCAGCAGGACATTGGCGGCGATGGAAAATCCGAACACATGGACTTCCACCTCGACCCAGTACTTCAGCGTCGGCCAAAACGGCCGCAAAAATCGCATTCCCTAGGGTACCAACCGCGGCACAATCCGATACACCGCAGCCGGACTCTCATTCCCCTCTTTATCCACCGCCTTCACGCCCAAAACTATATCGTCAATCGATACATCTGACAGCCGGAACTCTTTCCCTGGTCCCACCCAAAACTCCTTCTGCCAATACGGCGAAATCGACTCCCGCCACACCACCGCATACCCCGCCAAATCCGTCACATCCCCGATTTCCTTCCATTGCAGCAACGCGTCATATCCTGACTTTCCCCGGTTCAGATTCGGCAGAGTAAACTCCGATCCCGTCGTTGGCGACTTCGTCGTTGAGATCACATCCGGCGCCGGCGGCGCCAGCGCCAAGGTCGCCGCCACCGCCGCGTTCAGCTTCGTCACCCGAGCCGCATAAGCCGGCGACGCATTCGCGAACGTGTCGGTAGCCGAATGCTGATTCGCATAGAACTCCGCCGTCGTCGTAAACCGCACCGCCGGAAATCCCGCCCGGTCAAACGGCATGTGATCACCGCTCCGCGAAAACCGGTCCGCCCGAAAAACCAAATTCACGGTCATCGCCGGCACATACCGCTCGCCAATTTCTTTGACATACCGCGCCAATGTCCGCGACCCTGAATCAATCGGATCTTCACTAATCAACCGCACGCCCGTGCCCGACGTCCGTCCAATTTCCAGCCACGTCATTGCCGATTACATCGTTGTTTAACACCGCATCAATGACATGTTTCTCTTCCTTCGCCCGTTTCGCATAAAGCTCCGACCCCACTAACCCGTACTCCTCTCCCGAAAATGCCACAAAGACCAGCGTCTTCTCGAACTCATACGCGCTCAATACCCGAGCCAACTCCATCACCGCCGCCGTCCCGCTGGCGTCATCGGACACCCCCGGCGCATCCGCCGCGGCAGTCGCCTCCCAGTCGACGCGATTGAGCTCCCCCACCTTCTTCCAAACCATGCTGAGCGAGTCATAGTGCCCGGTAATCAGAATTTGGCGCTTTTTCTGCGTCGTCCCCGGCAGCGCTGCCACTACGTTCATTAGCTTTACATCCCGGATCATCCGCCCACGCTTCTTCGCATCATGCTCATCTAACCGCACCTGCAACCGCGGACTATACGAAGCCATCTCGTCCCGTATCCACCGCGCCGCCGCGCCAATCCCCCGCTTCGGATTATCGAGCGAAGAAAACAGGTCCCGAGTTCCAAACCCCTCCAGTTTCTTCATCGCCGCCCCCACACGCTCCGCCGAAATCTCAGCAACAATTTTCTCCACCTGCGGGTTCAGCGCCTTCATCGGAACCTGCGCCGAAACCATTCCATAAGCGAGATACAAACCAATTGTGAGCTTCCCAACCGTTTCTGAGAGAATAACTCTTTAGGCATCTTTCTCAAACATGGTCATCGACGGCATTTATTACGCGCTCGGCCTCCTCGCCGGCGGAGCACTCACCGGCTACCTCACGAAGCCCGCCTACAGCATCCCTTTCGTGATTCTTGCCGTCTTCTGCCTTTGGTTCTTTCGAGACCCGGATCGCGAAATTCCCGCCGGACCGGTGGCCGTATCCCCCGCCGACGGCGTCGTCGTCGCGGTCAGACCCGAAGGCGAACAGACCCGGGTCAGCATATTCCTCAACGTCTTTGACGTACACGTAAACCGCTCGCCCATCGCCGGGAAGATCACGAACATCCGGTACCAGCCCGGCAAATTTCTGGTCGCGAGCAAGCCCGAAGCCACCACCGATAACGAGCAGAACTTCATCACCGTCGAGGGCCCTCAGGGCAAGATCGTCTTCTCCCAGATCGCCGGACTGATTGCTCGCCGGATCATCTGTTACAAGAACGTCGGCGACACGGTGCAGGCAGGCGATCGCGTCGGCTACATCAAGTTCGGCTCCCGCGTCGATATGTTCCTCGGTCCGGAATGGACCATCGCGGTGAAGCAGGGCGAGCGTGTCGCGGCGGGTTCCGGAATCATCGCCCGCAGAAAGTAAATCCCATGCCGCGTTTCAACATCGCCGAACGCCTCATCGATCCCAGATCTCCCGATCGGCGGCCCCGCCGCGCTGCTTACGCCCTTCCCACACTCTTTACCGCCGGCAATCTTCTCCTCGGCTTCCTCGCCATCATGGAATCTTTCCGCGGCGCTATGGATTTCGCGCTCAACATTCCGGAAGCAACCCGCCACTTTGAACTCGCAGCGATATACATCGGCATCTCGGTCTTTGTCGACGGCCTCGATGGACGCATTGCGCGCATGACAAACACCGTCTCCGAGTTCGGCCGCGAACTCGACTCCCTCGCCGACGTCATCAGCTTCGGCATCGCCCCCGGCGTCCTTGCCTTCACATGGGGAGTTCAGTTTGTCGATTGGACAATCCTCCCTGACCCCAACATGAGCGTCCAGCTTCAGCGCGGAACCTACTTCGTCACGTTCCTTTATCTACTCTGCGGCGCCTCCCGCCTCGCCCGATTCAATATTTCGGTCAATCCCGTTCCTAAGAATCCTGGCCGTCCGGATCGCAAATATTTCGTAGGGCTGCCTATCCCCGCCGCCGCCGGCATGGTCGCCGCCGTGGTGTACGCGCTGGATTCCCAACCGATTCGCATCTGGTACGCCGCTGTACTCTGGATGGCGCTGATCGGGCTACTCGCGTTCCTCATGGTCTGTACCTGGCGCTATCGCAGCTTCAAGGATTTCAACCTTCTTAGCCCGCGATCCTTCAAATCTGTCATCACCCTTGGAAGCTTTATCTACTTGTTAACTAACTTCTCGCAACCCGTCCTCCTCGCCTTGGCCACCGTGTACGTCGCTAGCGGCATCCTGGTCCGCCTCGCCGGAGTGCTCGGGCGCAAATCCTCGCCTGCCGCTCAGAAACCGGAGCCCCAAGTTGGCTAATTCCGTTCTTCTCATCGGAGCCGACTCTCTCCTTGGCCGCGAGGTCCGCGACCGCTACACCGTTGGCAAAGTTGGCACTCGCCTTCAATCTGCGACGCTGGAAAAAGACGCAGCCGCGGTCTTCGCCGCCACCGAAGACGAAATCGAAGTCGTAGCCGCGGTTGACGCCACAATGATCGATGAAGCCGTTGCTGTCGTCGCCGCCAATTTCGCCACCGAAGCCTTGACCCGCATGCGCGATGCCGACGCATCTGCTCCACTCGTCGATCTTACCGGCGCATTGGAAAAGGAACCCGGCGCGGTCCTTCGCGCTCCTCTCTTCGAAGCTCATCCGGTCGAAGCGCCGATCCATCTCATTCCCCAGCCCGGCTCCTGGCTCCTCGCTAGCTTCCTCAACGACCTCCACACCATCCTGCCTGTCACCCGTTCCATCGTCACTCTATTCGAACCCGCCAGCCAATCCGGCCGTCCCGCCATCGACGAACTCCAAAAGCAGACCGTCGCGCTCCTCTCCTTCAAACCGCTGCCCAAAGTTCATTACGACGCCCAGCTCAGCTTCAACCTTCTCGCACGCACCGGCGAGGAATCTAAGATTTCCATTCCCGATCGGGAAGCCAGAATTCAACGCGAGTTAGTTAGCCTTTCAAAACTCCACGGCGCCGGGCTGCCGACACCAAGTGTCCGTCTGGTCCACGCCCCCACATTTCACGGCTACGCCGCCAGTGTCTGGGTGGAATTCGCCAAGCGCCCCAATCTGAAAACGATCACCGCGAAGCTCAAAGAACAGGGCGTCGATGTACGCGACGAATCCTTGGATCCGCCCAACAATACCGGAGTGGCCGGCGAGTCCGGGTATTCGGTAGGCGCGATTGAGGCGGATCGCAATCATCCGGCCGCCGCATGGTTCTGGCTGGCTGCCGACAACTTCCGCCTTCAGGCAGACCTGACCATCGAGGTTCTTCGCGAACTGCTATGACCCGCCGGCACGTTCTCGCCCTGTCGTCTGTCCTTTCCGGCTGCGGTTACCATGTCGGCGGTAAGTCGGACCTGCTCCCCAGGAACATCCAAACCGTTGCCATCCCGCCCTTCAAGAACCTGACCGTCCGGTACAATCTGGCCGACCGTCTTGCGGGGGCTATTACGCGCGAATTCATTTCCCGCACGCGCTACCAGATCGTTACTGAACCTTCGCAAGCCGACGCCGTTCTCAGCGGGACCATCCTTACTTTCACCGCTTATCCCACGATCCTCGATCCCGCGACTGGCCGCGCCGCAGGCGTTCAGATTCAAGTAAATTTACAACTCACACTGGTCGAACGAGCCACCGGCAAGATCCTCTTCACAAGGCCGAATTACGATTTTCGCGAACGGTACGAGGTTTCTGTCGATCAGACGCAATACTTTGAGGAGTCCGGCCAGGGCTTGGAGCGCCTCAGCCGCGATGTCGCGCGCACTCTCCTCAGTTCGATCCTCGAGGCGTTTTAATCCATGACGCCGGACGATCTAATTACTCAGCTCAAGGCCGGAAAAGTGGCGCCAGCGTATCTGCTTCTCGGTCCCGATGCATGGCGGCGCGACGAGTGCCGCACACTGCTGATTGAGAAAACGCTGCCCGAGGAGGATCGAGAGCAGGGCTATAACCGTCTCGACCTCGACGAAGTCTCGCTGACCGACGCGCTCGACGATGCCTGTTCTTACTCTCTGTTTGCCAATACGCGGCTGATCTGGGTGTCGAGCGCGGAAGGTGCATTGCCTCGGGGAGATGCCACGGAACCGCCCGAAGGGCTGGTGCGATTTCTCAAGGATCCTCCTCCCGGCGTGACGCTTGTCCTCCAGTGCAGCCGCTACGATTTCGATGGCGACGACAAGGCCAAACTGGAGCGGGTCCGCAAGTTCTACGCCCCGGTTAAGGCGGTCGTCGAGTTCCCGCATCCGGGACCCTATGAAGCTCGCGCTCTCGCCCAGCGTCTTTCCAAACAACTGGGCCTGACGATTGCCGGCGAAGCCTTGGATCTTCTCATTGAGGCGACGGGTTCCAATGCGACGCGTCTGGCGAACGAGATCGAAAAGCTCCGGCTGCTTACGCCGAACGCAACACTCCAACACGTCCAGCAGCTCGTTCCCGACGCCCGCGAATCGACGATCTTCGCCCTCGTGGCCGCGTTGGGCCGCCGCGACCGGAAGGCGTCTCTAGAAATACTTGACACTCTGGTTCGCGACGGCGAGTATCTTCCGTTGGCATTGAGTTTCCTCGCCACCCAGTTCCGATTTGCGCTTGCCGCGAAGGAAGCTAAGCTCTCCAACGCGCAGACCATCCAGGGCCACTTCTCAAAACAGGGGGTCCCGATGTGGCGTGCCCGCGCCGAGCAGATTCAGCAGACGGCCGCCGCCTTCCAACCCGCCCAAATGCGATCCGCCATCAAATTGATCTTCCAGGCCGATCGCGGTCTCCGCGACACCCGCCCCGATGACCGCACCATAATGGAGCAGTTTATCCTCCGGCTTACTGCAAAAGTTTAACGGCCGGGACCAAGTCTGTCTGCGAAAAGTCGTTACCCTTAAACAGCAGCGGCTCCTTCGCCGTTTTTGCTAACGCATACGTAAAGCAGTCGCCATAGTTCAGCTTCGCGTTGTGGATCCCTCTGCCAAATCGCCGAAAAGCTTCCGTCGCGATCATCGCGTGCTCCACCGTCACTGGCTCAAGTTGAATCTCGTACCGAACAAGAAATTCGTTGAGAATGGCTTTCGGCATAGTTGGAGCGCGCATCTCAAGCACCATCGCCGCCTCAACGTAACTCGCCGCCGACATGCGAACAACTTTTTGGTTAGTGATCAGTGCTTCGGCACTCGCGAGAAATTACCCGGGTATGCTCACGGAGAGTGACCCACCGGCCCAACGGGGCCGGGGATGATAATGCCTTGCCCATATGCGGCTTACGAGCCAAGGTGCGGTGCCGGGGGTGGGCAACTCTATCGGAGCACAAGTGGTCAAGTTTTGGTGAGCGCCGAGGGATCAGTGTCGTGAACGCCTCTACCTCTGGTTCGTCCAATAGGATTGCCAGGCGGCCGACGTATCCATGATCATCGGTGGTGCCTAGCGGGGCAGCCCGTTGTCGTCGTATAGCCAGGAGTGGTCGGAATTCAGGTTCTTCTCATTTCTCCCCTTGTTTATCCCCTTTACCCATGCAACCAGACGCTTGGCTCTCGCATCGGGATCTTCCGCCGGGCGTTCCGCTTTCGACGCGGTTTTTAGCAAATCCACCACCACCGCCGTCATACTCACACCCCGGATGGCCGCCAACTCCGCGGCCATCCTATGCGCCTCTTCGTTCTTTATGTTCAGGCTCATAACGGCGATTCCACCATTTTGGCCTCATTTTCTACCATGCTACTTCGTCAACGTGTAGTTCACGTCGATTACCGTCTGTATCTCCACCGGCTCGCCGTTCAGCAGCGTCGGCGAATACTGCCATTGCAGCACCGCGTCCATTGCCGACCGCGCCAACTCCGCCGATGGCGACATCACCAGCGTCAGACCCTGCACATACCCGGTTTTCCCTACCACGGCCTGCAACCGCACCGTTCCCTGTACGCGCGCCTGCTTCGCCTCCGGCGGGTAAGATGGATTCACTTTCTTCAGCAACTTCGCCGCCTGTACATTTCCGGAGATTCGTATCCGCTGTGGCGCCGCCGATACCGCCTCGACGCCCGGTCCGCCGCTCCCGCCGTCCACGGTAACTGTTTCCTGAACCTTTCCGATATTCAAATAGATGTCCGCCGAAACTGTCTTCACCGGATCAATCCGTACGGCCCCCGCTGTTGCCTTTGCATACCCCGCCTTCAGTACCTCAATTGAATACACACCCTCCGGCAGACCAGTAACGGAATAGGTTCCGTCTCCTCCAGTCTCGAACGAATAATCCGACACTCCCTTCAGCACGACCTTCGCCCCCGGAATGGCCCCCACCATGTCCCGCACTGACCCCTTCATCTGCACCCCGGCCGTCTGCCACGCTACCAGCGGCGACACCAGCAGCAATCCCATAAACAAGGCGCCCGCGGCTCTCAAAGCGGATACCGAACCGCGCTGCCGCGACCCATCCAACACCGCCAACAGCCTCCCCTCCAATTCCCGAGGCTTAGCCATCGCCATTACCGCCGCCGGGGTTCGAGCGCCCGACGCCTCCCGCGCTACCGCCACCAGACTCTCTGCATAAACTTCCGCTGAGCCACCCCGTAATACCTGATCGTCGCAAGCCATTTCGCTTTCCTTTCTTTGTTGTGCCGCTGCCCACCAGGCCAACGGATGAAACCAGTACAAGCAACAAGCTAACGTACCCGCCAGCCGCCACCATAAATCCCGTCGGCGCACATGCGCCAACTCGTGCGTCAACACCATTTCCAATCGCTCCGCCGGCCACTCCGCCGCCGCTTCCGGCAACAAAATTACCGGCCCCGCCGCCACTGCCGGCATCTTCAACCCGGAACACGTTCGCACCGCCACTCCCGAATACGTCGAATGCTCGGTCGACGATGCCACCATTCCGGTCACCCGGACAAATCCCAACAACCACCATCCCGCCACACCCGCCATCCCAACCATCCAGGCCCAGCGAACCAAACCCCGATAGTCAATCGAGCTATCCTCCGGTCCCACCGATATCGTGATCCGCTGAACCTCCAGAACCTGAGCGGACAAGGTAACCGCCGGCGGCTTATATTGAAGCAATACGGGCAGTACCAACGACAAAACCAGCGCCACCGTCCACACCGCATGCCGATCGCCTGCCGACCATCGCCGTCCCGCCAACCGCACCGCCAAGCCAGCCGCCAGCAGCAACGCCGACATCCCCATCAAAACCCGAAGTGCCAACATCACAGACCTCCCCTTCGCGCCTTCGCGATCAGCGCTTCCATCCGCGCCAACTCCTCCGCCGATAGCTTTCCCCCGTCCTCGCCAAGCAACGCCGCCATCGCCCCCGCCGCCGATCCCTCGAAAAATGTGTCCAAGACATGGCGCAAAGCGCTTCGCCGTGCCGCCTCGGCCTCTACTACAGGCAAATACACGTAACGCGGGCCGTCCTCCCGGTGCCGAACATGGCCCTTTTCTTCTAATATCCGTAGCAGAGCGCGCACCGCCGAATACCCCGGAGCATCCGGAATCTCCGCCTGAATCTCAGACGCCGTTGCCTCCTTTCTTCGAAATAGGACATCCAATATCTGTCGCTCGCGCCTCGACACGCCGTTCTTATTCATATTCATGCTAAAAAATTAGCACCTCACTGCTAACTTTTTAGCACACCTGTGCAGGATGTCAAGGTCTTTTTTTGAACGCTATGATAAAAGGTACCCGTCTGTGAGCGCTCCTTTTCAATATCCGCCGACCACTCCGGAACTTGCCGACGCGCGCGGCAAGCGGATCGGCATCCTCATCGTGGCTTACAACGCGGCCACGACCCTCGCGAAGGTGTTCCGCCGTATCCCCGATGCGGTGTGGCAGAACGTCGAAGAGGTCGTTGTTTTCGACGACGCCAGCCAGGATGAAACATTCGCTCTCGCTCTCGGCTATAAGCAGCTCAATCCCAACGCCAAGCTTCAGGTGTTCAAGAACGATAAGAACCAGGGCTACGGCGGCAACCAGATTCTCGGCTATAAATACTTCATGGAACGCGGGTTCGACATCGTCGTCCTGCTTCATGGAGATGGACAGTACGCGCCTGAAGTCCTCGCCCATATGTATCACCCGCTTGTCGCCGGCGAAGCCGACGCGGTCTTCGGTTCCCGGATGATGAAGGACTTCGGCGGCCCTTTGAAAGGCGGCATGCCGCTCTACAAATACACCGGCAACAAGATCCTGACGTTATTCGAAAATCGTGCCCTCAATCTCACCCTCACCGAGTTCCATTCAGGCTATCGCGCCTACGATCTGCACGCCCTTCGCTGCATCGATTTCTCGAAAATGACCCATGATTTCCATTTCGACACGGAAATCATCATTAAACTTCAGCACCAGCGTTTCCGGATCCACGAGATCCCCATTCCTACCTACTACGGGGATGAAATCTGCTACGTCAACGGCATGAAGTACGCGGAGGATGTCGTCAAGGCTGTCTACCGCTACCGCTCCTGCGTCAACGGCGCCCACTCTTACCCCGAATTCGCGGAGTACTTCCACCACTACGCGCTGAAGGACGCACCCTGCTCCAGCCATTACTACGCTGCCCGGCTTGCTGGAAGTAATCATCGTTTGCTCGATGTCGGTTGCGGCGAAGGCTTCTTCGCCGAACATCTTCGCAACAACGGCAACGAAGTCACCGGTATTGATGCCCTGGAAACGCCGATCCACGCGGTCGCGATGAGCGATTATTTTCAGACCGACCTGCAGATCGGCCTCGGCCCGGTCGCCTCGAAGATACGAGATCGAGAGTTCGACAAGGTACTCATCCTGGACGTCCTTGAACACCTCAACCAGCCTGACCGTATTCTCCGCGACGTCCTGCCCCTCCTGCGTCCCTCCGGGGGGTCCGTCATCGTCTCGGTCCCGAACGTCGCGAATATTTTTGTCCGGTTTAATCTGCTTTTCGGCCGTTTCGACTACGCCGACCGCGGCATCATGGACCGTACGCATGTCCGTTTTTACACGCGCAAAACGGCCCGCGCGCTACTCGAATCGAACGGTTATCGCATCGTTAGCGAACATTTTTCCATCATTCCGCTTGATCGCGGCCTTCGCGTCAAACCGCAGGGAACGATCGACCGGTTCGGCAGCGCGATCCTCAAAACACTGACGTCCCTGTTCCCGACTCTATTCGGCTATCAACTGATCTTCGAAGCTAAGCCCGCCGCCATTGGGATCAAAACGGTGGACTTCAAAGCATCCGCTTCTCCCGCGCCAACTCTTCGTTCAACGTAATTCCAAATCCCGGCAATTCGGGCACGCCTATGGTTCCCGCGACGAACCGCTCCACCGGTTTTACTAACGCCCCCCGCCAGTCCACCTCGCCCCACTGCATCTCCAAAATCCGGAAGTTCTTCATGCCCGCGCAGAGTTGGATTGACGCCGCTGTCGCCACAGGTCCGGTTGGATTGTGCGGCGCGACGGTCACTGCGAACATTTCTGCCATTGCCGCAATTCGCGTCATTTCCAGCACGCCCCCGCAATGCTTCACGTCCGGCATAATCACGTCCACCGCCTTTTCCCGGCACAACGGTTCAAACCCTCGAACGCCGAACAAAAACTCCCCCCCAGCCATCTCCTGTTTTACAGCCCGGCGGATCGCCAGTGTCTCCGCTGTTCTTTCGGGAGCGACCGGTTCTTCGTACCAGTCCAATCCGACGGGCTCCAACTTCCTCGCCACAGATATCGCCCGTGTAACGGAAAAGAACGAATGGCAATCCGTCATCACGCGTACATTTTTCCCGACGGCCTCCCGCACCGCGAACAGGCAGTCAACCCCCTTCGCAACAAACGCGTCCGACTCCACAAAATTATCCCAAGGCGCCAGTTTCACCGCCGTGAATCCATCCGCCACCGCCCGCTTTGCCGTTGCCGCGAATCCTTCCGGTGTCCTGGGCGTCGCCGCGCGGTTGATGTTCGCATACACCGGCAAGCGGTCCCGCACCTTGCCGCCCAACAGCGAGTGAACCGGCACATCCAATACTTTCCCCGCCATATCCCACAGCGCTTGTTCCAACGCGGAATGAACGGTCCGCGCCAACAAGTTTTCCAGCCGGGCCGACTGCCGGAAGTACTCCACGTCGAAGGGAGACCGGCCCGACAACGTGGCAAATTGGCGCGCAAGTTCCGTGCGCATCGCCGCCACGTTCTCCGTGGTCGTCGCATAGATACCGAATGCGTCCGACGCTTCTCCCAGCCCATCCACGCCGGCATCCGAGCGCAACCGGACGATCAGCCAAACCGTACGAGGCGTCGCTCGCACCGACCACAACTCCGCCGACGTCAACTTCACCCGCGGTCGCGACAGCACTACGGCGCCGCCCAGCATAAAGACTCTTCGGTTCATAATGTACAGGATGCCTCTTCATGCCCTCGCCGGTAAACCCGCCCCGCAAAATATCCTCATCAATCCCAGCCAGCTCGAAGACGAGTACTTCCAAAACAGCCCCAATCCGGCCGATCCCGCCCAGCGCGTCGCCTTTGGCACCAGCGGCCATCGCGGCGCCACCGCTAACAGCACTTTCACCGAGGCCCACATTCTAGCCATCACCCAGGCCATCTGCGACTACAGGGCCGCCCACGGGATTGCCGGGCCGCTCTTCCTGGGCAAGGACACCCACGCCCTCTCGCATGTCGCACAGCAGACCGCCATCGAAGTCCTGGCGGGCAACGGCGTAGCAACGTACGTCCAGAAGGATGACGGCCCCACACCCACGCCCGTCATCAGCCGTGCCATCATTCGCTATAACCGTACTCAGCCACTTAACCTCGCGGACGGGATTATCATCAGCCCCAGCCACAACCCGCCAGCCGATGGCGGCTTCAAGTACAACCCCACCAACGGCGGCCCCGCCGAATCCGACGTTACTTCCTGGATCCAAAACCGCGCCAACGACCTCCTCACCAGTCAAAACCGCGGCGTCCGCCGCACGGCCTACGGCACCTACATCGTTGACCACGACTACATCACTCCTTACGTCGAAGACCTCAAGGACGTTATCAACATGGACGCAATCGCGGGCGCCAGCCTCAACCTCGGCGTCGATCCTCTCGGCGGCGCGTCGCTCAACTACTGGGCCCCCATCGCGGCACACTACCACCTGAAAATTCAGAACGTCAATCCCAAGCTAGACCCGACGTTTTCCTTTATGACTCTGGACCATGACGGCCAGATTCGCATGGACTGCTCCAGTCCGTACGCCATGGCCAGCCTGGTAGCGCTAAAGGACCGCTTCGACGTGGCGTTCGCGACTGATCCCGACGCCGACCGCCATGGCGTCGTCGTCCCTTCGGCCGGCCTGCTCAATCCGAATCATTACCTGGCCGTGGCCATCAACTATCTCGTTAAGAACCGGCCGAATTGGCCGCAGTTCGCCGCCGTCGGCAAGACTCTGGTCAGCAGCAGCATGATTGACAGAGTGGTCAATGCCTCCGGCCGCCCATTGGCCGAAGTGCCCGTGGGCTTCAAGTGGTTTGCCGCCGGATTGAGCGACGGCAGCTACTGTTTTGGCGGCGAAGAGAGCGCGGGCGCGAGCTTTTTGGAGCGGGGCGGCCGAGTCTGGACAACGGATAAGGACGGATTGCTGCTTGATCTGCTTGCCGCCGAAATCACCGCTGTCACCGGGAGAGACCCCGGCCAACACTATGACACGCTGACCGGGAAGTACGGCGCCCCGTCATATACGCGAATCGACGTGCCAGCCACACCGGAGCAAAAACAGAAGTTGTCAAAGCTGAACGCACAGAGCATGACCGCGACGACGCTGGCAGGCGACCCTATTGAGAGCATCCTGACTCATGCTCCAGCTAACAACGCCCCCATTGGCGGCGTCAAGGTAAACACCGGCAATGGCTGGTTCGCCGCGCGTCCGAGCGGCACGGAGAACATTTACAAGATCTACGCTGAAAGTTTTCAAGGCCAGGATCATCTGAACGCCATCGTCGCTCAGGCCCAGGAAATCGTTACGGCGGCGGTGAGCTGATCAAGCGGGGCGGTGTGATTCTCAATACGGGATCGGGGACCAGCATTCAGGGATGCGCTTCCTTGCTGGATTGTTCGATGTCTAAGGGCGGGATCCATGCCTTTACTCGATCCCTGGCCGTTCATTTGAGGCCGCGCGGCATTCGCGTCAACGCCGTTTGCGCCCGGGCCCGTATGACAGCCGCTCAACCCTTCCGGCAAGCAAGCGAAGGTACGTCAGGATGTTCGGCGCAAGGACGCTAATGAAACGCCCAGCCCAGCCGGAGTAGATTGCTCCGGCCTATTTCCCTTCCCTCCGCGCAGTGCTCCAGTTACACGAATGAAGTCCTACTAGCCCGCCCCTGGAAGCCCTCCGCTCCTGCGGGATACGCCGGAATCAGCGAACTCAGAGACGCTGATATGACCATCGGGTTTCAGCCAGGCGTGCTTCACGTCCCGGCCTCCTCTACCCCGCTCAAACGGAGTTGCCCTTCGGGCTCCTCTTGCGTGACCTCGGCGCTCACCAAAACTTGACCACTTGTGCTCCGATAGAGTTGCCCACCCCCGGCACCGCACCTTGGCCCGCAAGCCGCAGATGGGCAAGGCATTATCATCCCCGGCCCGTTGGGCCGGAGGGGTCACTCTCCGTGAGCATACCCGGGTAATTTCTCGCGAGTGCCGAAGTGCGTGATCAGCTCTCGTTCCTAAGCACCGAGCCGTGCCGAATGAGGGTAACAATGAGGGGTTGTTCCGCACAGCGGGCGAACCGTGGGCCGTGAAACGCCATCCGATCGATGAAGTAGTTCCAGGCCGCGATCGTTCCGACGAGAATCGTCGCTTCCGCGACAGTCTTGTATTCACCGGACATGCCGTTTTGGGCGGCGTCCGCGATCAGCACTATGACCAAAATATCGGCGAGGCCGAGGGAACCGGCGTCGCGGCGAAGGCCGAACCGGAAAAGAAAGAATAAGAACCAGTACACCAAGCTGCCACGGGCGACAAGCTCCCAAGGCGATATCTGGACTTCGAATAAATGGCTCATGTCGCTTGTGAGGTAGCGCCATCCGACTGGAGAATTGTTTCTTTACGCCCTCACCAAACTTCGGGGATCGCACGGCGAAGATGTTTCGCGAATGACCAATTTTCTACCGAGGGGAGCGGATTCATCTCTGAGAACGCTGCCATCGGTAAAGATGAATTCGAGGCCATGTTGCACAACGCCTGCCTGGCGCCGGATTTCACTACGGGTTTGTTCGTCTGACCAACCTGCGGCCTTGGTCCTATTCCAAAATGCCTGCGCGTGGGACAACTGTGCGCGTGTCATGCCGGAATCTTACCACCTATTACGTTTGTTTTCTATGGCCTCTTTTTTCCGATCAATACCGGCGGAAAAGCGGCCGCGGGGCCTTCCACGAAAGGGTATACTGTAAGTTCGATCTCGTGAGCCAGGCACGCCTCGTTTGATCGATCCCGCATCGGGCAAATTCTAACTGCGCCGTGCTGTGCGCTTCGGTGGAAACAGCTATTCGCAAGCCCGCAGAGGCCACGGTGCGGACATTTTCCGCAGTGAGATCCAGACGTCCCGGGTTGGCATTGATTTTAAAAGAGCAGCTATTATACTTGGCGTGCCGAAGGATGCGATCAGATCGATTTCATACCCCGGCCGTTTGAGTAATCGAGGGTCGGTCGCATGACCCAGGATATTGAAATAACGGATGTCCACGGCACGAAGGATGCGCTCCGTTCGATCTCGCTTCCCGAAGTTGAATCGGGAGTGGATAGAACAGACAGTGTAGTCGAGTTCGGCGAGGAGATCGTCAGGATAATCGAGCGAGCCGTCGGCAAGAGTATCGACCTCGGCGGATTTCAGGACGCGGATGTTCTTTAGCCGGCCATTGAGCTTGTCAATAAAACGTAGCTGTTGGCGGAGGTCTTCGACTGATACGCAGCGGGCTATTTTGTCAGCAGCGCGCCTATGCGCCTTTACCTTGAACGGATTTCCACCAGCGGCGGCGAGCGCCAAGGAAACGAGCCGGCCGGCGATCTCGGCGTTGCTGTTGCGGGAGGCCACGGTCAACTTTCGGTGCACGTTCCTCACCAACTTCAATTGCCGAATCTAAATGGATTTCAAATTGGACCGAAGGGCCAACAATGTTTGCGCCATCGATCACAGGGAATCGCAATGGACCGGTAAGAATCGAATCCCTGACGCCGAGTTGGCGCAGGAGCAAATCAAAGGGCGTTTGATAAAAGGGAAAATGCTTCGCCTTTCCCCGGGGTGTGTGCACGGTGTCGGAAACATTGGATCGCCAATGTCCAAATGGTCGTTCACATCCGGCGAGGGTACGCCGGACTTCCGGGCTCTCCGCTTCAAAGCCTTAGCGGTCGCACCAGGGCCGTCGCGTGCCTGAGAAGCTTATGACCGCCGGGAAAATCGAACGGGTTGATGACGTCAATCAATAATAGGGTCGTGCCGCATTCCTCCGCTTTCGGAGCAGCCGCCATGACCGCAGTTGC
>Ga0163144_10014759_pt1 | contig 16192 bp, 17 predicted proteins | sample OliLak19BULKMAT1_FD_123175 | JGI IMG/M metagenome (GOLD analysis project Ga0163144, IMG submission 123175) | Freshwater microbial mat bacterial communities from Lake Vanda, McMurdo Dry Valleys, Antarctica - Oligotrophic Lake LV.19.BULKMAT1 | ecosystem: Environmental > Aquatic > Freshwater >... | reverse complement strand
CATAGGTGGGAAGTTGAGGGGAAATGGTTGATTGAACGAGTTCCAATGACTTTTGCGGGGACTCCACCCGCGATCGAGCCTGCGGGGAGATCCTTGGTCACGACAGCACCAGCACCCACGATACAACCGTCGCCGATGGTGACCCCTGCGGTGACGACGACTCGGGCCCCTAGCCAGACATTGTTGCCGATGCAGATGTCGCGCTCGATTTTTGCCTGCTCGTGAATCGGCTTGTCGTTTTCGAACTTGTAGTTCGACGCGGTGATGAAAACTCCGGGCGCAATCGCGACACAATTTCCCATGATGATGCGTCCGCTGGAATCTCCGGCCCAGAGGTAACAGCGCTCGCCAAGATGACAGTCGCGTCCCATGGTGATGCGTTCCCCATTGCGAAGCGAAACGTTGGGCGCGATGGAAGTGCCGGCACCAATCGTCAATTTCCGCCGCTCTTGGACATGGCTGTAGCCATAGTAGTGAATGAGACGAAAAACGTGCAGATAACTCCTGGGATCAAGAAAGGACCCGGCAGCGTGGATGACCTTTGAAATGGTTCCGCTCATCGTAAAGTGCTGATTTCAAAATAACTCTGGCGTTTCCAGATGGCAAACCCGACACCCTTGAAAAAGCTGGCGGATCGGTCACAATCCGCGGATTCGAGGGGGCAAGGACGGTAAAGAAAAGAAAACATGGGGGGACTTCTCAGCGCGCAGTTTATCCAAGCACCCATGGGTGTCAATCTCCAGCCACCTACGCGAACGCGGGGTGCCTGGTCTTGCAAACTCCCGAGGGCTTCCAAAACGAGAGCCGGAATGGGAAGAGGTTGACCGGCAAGAAGGCATTGACCCTGCGAATCCTGCAATGACGACCAAGATTTTTGAAAAACTCCACAACTTTTGACTCGGCTTTGGGTTTCAGAATGCATAAACAACGCCCGACCGACCATGAATCGCAACACCACACCTCCTGACGATCTTTGGGAAACCGATCCTGTTTGGAAATTACTCGATCAAGCTCCGCCGCTGAAGGGTAGCTCGCGATTCGCCGATGATGTGGTCCGGGCCGCCCGCCTTGCCGACTCGGAAAAACCATGGTGGACCCGCATTTTCTCGCCCGCTCCCCTCGCAGGGTTGGCTGCTGCCACAGCGGCCCTCACTTTCGCGCTGGTCTCGCTGGTCGGGCCAAAGATCCAACCGAACGCTGGAATCCCGCTGATGGATTCACCACAGACCAGCGCCATCCAAGATGTGGTGGAGACGGAGATGCTCATCGTGGCGGTCGATCACTTGGAGTATTTCAGCGATCATGAGCTGGTCAGTTTGATCGGGTTTTAAGCGCTTCCCTTAGGGTTCCCTCCGCGCCACCCTGCGGCAGTGAAACAGGCGTTGATTTTTGATCTCGATGGTACGTTGGTGGATTCTTTGCAAGGCATCGCCACCGCACTGAATCGCGCACTGAGCTCTTCCTGCCTGCCCACTCATCCGTTAGAGGCTGTCCGTGGGTTCATCGGCAATGGCGCGCGGGTTCTCATCGGGCGGGGAGTTCCTGCCGGATCCCCCGAAACGCTTATCGATGCCGTGGAGCAGGCATTCAAAGCCGAGTATGAAGTGGCGTGGCCCGGTGGGACAATCCCCTATCCGGGGACCGCCCGTTTGCTGGAAAAGCTGCAACAACGTGGTCTTGCTCTCGCCGTTCTATCGAACAAACCTCATGCATTTACGGTCGCCATGGTGGCCAGGATTTTCCCCAGCATCCGGTTTGGGGCGGTCTTGGGCCAACGCGCTGGCATCCCGCACAAACCGGACCCGGGCGGGGCGCTTGAAGTTTCCGCACAGCTTGAAGTTCCCCCGGAACGCTGCTTGGTCATCGGCGACTCGACCATGGACATTGAAACCGCCAAAAACGCCCAAATGAAGGCCATCGCCGTGACCTGGGGGTTTCATGATCGCGAGCGACTGGTGGCAGCTGGGGCGGATTACATCGCCGATGATCCAGCGCAACTCCTCCAAATTCTTGAGGCGACCTGCTGATGATGCCTTGGAATGCCTATAATCGCGTGGATATCGGTATATCGTCTGCTCTTATTCAATTGCCCATGGAATCAGAAATCGCAGGTTGGCTTGGTGTGATCTTTCGCTTCGTCCACGTCCTGGCGGCGATCATGTGGATCGGGAACTCGATCCTGTTCACGTGGATGGAACTCAATTTAATCACTCCCAAACCGGATGAAGAGACATCCGGTAACGATGTGTTAGGCCGCTTGGACATGCTTCATGGGGGTGGTGTGTTTCATTTGGAAAAACGCGTGCTCAAACCGGACATGATTCCCGTGCCACTTCATTGGTTCATGTGGCAGTCCTACACCACGTGGATCACGGGGATTCTCCTGATGGCATCTGCATTTTACATTCACGGGGCAGCCGCATTGGTGGACGCAACCAAGACCTCACTCTCAGGCTGGAGTGCCATCGGGCTGAGTGTTGGTGGTATGGCCGGGTGGTGGTTGATCTATGATTCCCTTTGGAAAACGAGGTTAAAGGAATACCCCCGCATCGCGGTTCCCCTCACTTTTGGATTCATTCTGTTAGCCGCGTATTTGTTCAATCAATATTTCAATGGAAGAGCCGTCTTTCTCCAGGTGGGGGTGATGATGGGGACGGCGATGTCGGCTAATGTCTATTTTCACATTATTCGGAATCAAAAGAAGTTCATGGCCTCGCTCGCCGCCGGCCTACCCCATGACATGAAGTATGGAAAGCAGGCGAAGCTGCGGTCCATGCACAACCACTACATGACCTTCCCGGTGTTGTTCATGATGTTGAGCGGGCATTTTTCGCAGCTCACGAGCGCCGCACAAAACATCCCGATCCTGGGCGTTCTCATCCTGGCATTGATATTCGTGAAATATCTGATGAATTCACGATACTACTTCAAGCACTGGCTGGCCGCGATCTTTGCCACAGTCATTCTGGCAACAGGAAGTATCGCGGTCCTGCTGGCGGCCCCTGCCAAAACACCCGCAGGCACTTCCAACGAAGCCGAAGCAGGGCGCAAGCTCTTCATCAGCCAAGGCTGCGCGGCGTGCCACCAGCCGGGGGCCGCGCAAATCGCACCGAACCTTCAAGGAGTCTTCAACTCCGTGCAGATTCTCGTAGGCGACACCCGAGTGACGGCAGACGAAAACTATCTGCGTCGCTCGATCAAGCAGCCGCAACTTCAAATTGTAAAAGGCTACGCTGCGGCAATGCCGGCGTATGGTCACCTATCCGATGAGCAACTCGACCATCTTGTTGCCTATTTGAAATCCCTTTGACTCACTTGGGCAAGCCGCTCGCGACGACATCCCAGGATCGTTTGAAGGTGTCACTTCCTTGCGCCAACAAGGATGCAGCGGCGAGCGCACGCTCGCGGTTGCCTGTCAACCAATCGAAAGAAATCGCACATTGGTGCCGCCGCACCCGTTCGCTTTCGCTTTTCGGATTCTTTACAAACATCCGATGCAGTGCAATGAGAGCGTCCGGCGAAAAGTCACGCCACTCCACAACCTGGGATTTTCCACCGGCATCGGTGACGGAGATCGCTTCCGCTGGATCAAGGGAAATTTGTTTTACGGATTGTCCGGATTTCATGACAAAATCTCCGGCCACAGGACCCTTGACGAGGTCTGATTTGAGATCCATCAAAAATGCCCGGGACGCCTCGGTGATAGAAAGCAAGGAAGTTCGGGCGTTTTCCCCGGTCGGTATTGGCAAAGACTTCAAATACTCGGAAGCCTCAGAAAAACGGCATTCTGTGGCAAACCCAGCGAGGCGACCCATCACCCCTGGCAGATCCCACCCACTTGGAGTTGAAGCGCTTGACTCGTTCGGAGGAGCCTCGGCCGCAGCGAGCAGCTTCGCATGTTTTCTAAGATCCAGCTGCCATGCCCGCAGGTTGTAACGGGACCGCCCACGGGTCTTCAACTGGCCAAGTAGCTCTTCGAGCTTGGCGACGGCAGCCTCACAACCGGGAATATCGGCAGGCAACTTTTCGAAGGCTGGGTCAGCTAGTACCTGACAATCCGCAAGATATTCCCTGGCGACTGTCTGATAGAAAGCAAGCCATGACTCATCCTTGGCAAGTTTTGCTTCAGCCACTGCGGAGAAGAAAACGACCGCCTCGGTTTGCATCCCCTGTTCCCAATTTTTCAGTCCCGCAAGCATCCAGGTCACGATCCGCGAGGTGCCGGATGCCGACTTGTTCAACTGTTCCGGGGAGACGCCAGGAAGCTTTAGAATCAAATCTAACATTTCAAGCGTCGCTGGGTCGATCCGGGCATCCTTCACGACACCATGTGCGTGTAATGAAGTCGTCTTGGCCTGGGTGCGGGCGTCCGCGGATTTTCCATCGAGATATCTGGCCATCACCGCCTCGACCCCGGCCCAGGTGCGGCTGGGTTCCTGCACGGCCGGGTTTTCCAGGAGACCTGAAAATCCGGTGGCGGCTTTGGAATAATCGCGCGCTTCGATTGCGGCACGCACCTCGCGGTAGCTTCTGGCAATGTCAATGGCGGCGGTGTTAGGCACGCCCTCTGGGGGAACCGTCGCGACGGCGGGAAGGACTGGCTGGTTGATATTTTTCGGGGGAGGTTCGTGGGTAATCCACCAAATACCACCCACCGCAGCTCCCAACACCACCAGGGCAACCGTTCCAAGTGTAATCAACTCGCTTTGTTTCTTCCTGACCCTTCGCTTCGCGGCGCTGCCCGAGCTTTCCACCGCCCCTGCCACACCGGATTGAAATCGCTTGAAGGCAATTTCGAGTTGGGAAATCATTTCATCGTAAGACGCGAAACGGGCTTTGGGATCATATGCCATCGCACGCTCGACAATTTTACAGGTATGGACGGAAAGATATGGAGCTGCAATGCCTAACGGAACCACCTTCTTTTTTGCCTCACGCAGGACGTCCGTTGCCATTGATTCCTCACCACAGGATGGCTTGCCTGTTAGAGAATGGTAGAGTGTCGCTCCGAATGCATAGATATCAGACCGAAAATCCTCGGCAAAACCTTCGATCGTTTCTGGTGGAACGTAATAAGGAGTGGCCCACAATTCCGCTGCCTGCGCCTTGCCTCCGTGCGTAACGAGTGCCAGCCCGAAATCCACGATTTTTGCATGTCCTTCAGAATCCAGCAGAATGTTTCCGGGCTTCACATCACGGTGGATCAAACCTGCCGCATGCGCTGCCTTGAGCCCCTGCGCGATTTCAATCGCCAAGGGCAACATCTCGATTTCCGGGATTTTTCCACGCGTCCGGATCTGATGTTCAAAATGTCCACCGGGAATCAACTCCATCGCGATGTAGAATCGGTCAAAAGCCTTACCGGTCCGCAAAACTTGCACCACGTTGGGGTGACTGAACGAGGCGGTGATCCTGGCTTCTTCCTCGAATGCGCTGATCCGGCGCTCGTCCGCAGAGAATTCCTCGCTGAGAATCTTGAGCGCCACCTCGCGTCCAAGGGTGTTGTCATCCGCCACGAAAACCATGCTCATTCCGCCCACCGCATGACGGCGCGTCAACGTGTAGGGGCCGAATTCCCGCTTCACCCGCGTGTGTTTGGCGCAGATAGGGCACTCGACATTGGAAAACGGGGCCACCTCTGACACATCCATGGCTTGTCCGCATGAATGGCAATAGGCAATGACTTCAGTGCTTTCCGGCATGGACATACGCTACCTGCGAAGCTTCACGGTGCAAACTTGAAACTTGCAGCGCTTTTTCTTACGGAGAGACTTCCGCCAGTGGAAATCCTAGTCGCAGACAGTCCGGGCGAGCGCATCGACGCCTTTCTCGCCGCCCGCCTCGCCGAACTTTCCCGCTCGCGGATCCAAACGCTGATTCGCGAGCAGTACATTCAAATCAACGGCCACCCTGCAAAACCGCGGGATGCGGTCAAGCTGGGCGACCGCATCACCATCGTCCTGCCAGAGGCCGTGCCGCTCCACAATGAGGCGCAGGACATTCCGCTCGAAATTCTTTTTGAAGACGACGACTTTGTGGTCATCAACAAGGCCCACGGCATCGTTGTCCACCCTGCGCCGGGGAATCCGGATGGCACTCTCGTCAATGCGCTGCTCCATCATTGCAAGGGAAAGCTATCTGGAATCGGCGGCGTCGAGCGTCCAGGCATCGTTCATCGGTTGGACAAAGATACTTCCGGGTGCATTGTCGTCGCCAAGTCCGACGTGGCCCACCAATCGCTTGTCACTCAATTCTCGGGGCGGACCCTGCACAAACTTTACCTCGCCGTCACCCAGGGCATCCCGAAGCCCGCGAAGGACACCATTTTCACCCACATCGGCCGCCATCCCGTGAATCGCCAGAAAATGGCCGTTGTCAACCCGCCGGGCGGGAAAGCGGCCATCACGGACTATGAAATCCTGGTTGCCGACGCCGCCACGTTAACCGCGCTTGTCCTCTGCCATCTTCACACCGGCCGCACCCATCAGATCCGTGTCCACCTTCATCACAAAGGAACGCCCCTCGTTGGCGATCCAATCTACGGCAAGCCTGGTAAATCTTCCGAACAAACCGGCCGTCTGATGCTGCACGCCTGGCAACTCACCTTGGACCATCCGGTCACTGGCAAGCGCCTCAAATTCGAAGCACCCGTTCCCGCAGAATACCGCCAGTGGCTTGATCTTCCAGGTGTGCCAACATCATTGGGAAAATCGTTGTAGAAGTTAATGAACGGGGTTCAAAACCCATCTCCAGCCAAAGCTTTTCGCAAGGCGGCGTGGTAGTCTTTTCTGGAAAGCTCAAAGCCACCAAACTGCCGGAGATGGGAAGTGAGCCATTGCGTATCTAGCAGTTTAACTTTCTGTTCCTGCAAACGGGTGACGAGGGCGACGAGGGCGATTTTGGAGGCGTCCGTTTTGCGGGAAAACATACTCTCGCCGAAAAAGACTCCAGGCAGCGAAACGCCGTAAAGACCACCTTGCAGGCCATCCGCGTCCCAGCACTCGACCGAGTGTGCATGACCGAGATCGTGCAAGGTGCAGTAGCTTTCCAAAATCACTTCGTCGATCCATGTCTCCTCACGGGCGGCACAGCCCAGCATCACCTCCCGGAATGCGGTGTCCCACCGGACTTCGAAGGGTTTGCGTTTGAGGTTCTTGGCCAGCCCGTGCGGGACATGAAAACGATCATCCAGCGGAATCAGCCCGCGCCGCTCGGGGGAAAACCAAAGAATCTCGCCATCCTCCGCCATTGGGAAAACCCCACGGGCGTAGGCTTCCAGCAAGATCTCGGGTGGAATGATTTTCTTCACCTGGGCGGGCCGCTGACAATCGTCGCAAATGCATTATGATCATGGATGCTTTCGTGATTCACCGCCTTGACCGTGAAGGATGAGACTCGTGTGTCGGTACGCAGCAAAGCCGCCGCATTCCTAACGACATCTTCAACGAAGACCGGATTGTCGTAAGCCTGCATCGTGACGAAGCGTTCGTCGGTGCGTTTTAAAAGTGCGTAAACCGGCGCGGATCCCGACTTCTCGGCCACTTCGATCAGATCCTCGATGAGGATCAGTTCCCAGCCGCCTTTTTTCGCCTTTGGACGGACTTCCAGGGTGACGTAGCCTCGTTGGTTGTGAGCGCCGTATTCGCTGATTTCCTTGCTGCACGGGCAGAGTGTCGTGACGGGAACGGTGACACAAAGGACGAAATCATCCGCTTTTCCATTAGACATTCCTTTAAAAACACAATCGCAACCGACCTTGGAAGGCGCGCCAGAAACAGGAGCCTTTTTCGTGACGAAGTAGGTAAACGCCACTTCGATCTGCGCCTGCTCGGCATCGAGGCGCTTTTTCAGGTCGTGAAGAATTTCCGGGAGAGTCCGCATCGTCACCTCGCCTTCGTGCTTGCTCAAGACTTCGAGGAAGCGGCTCATGTGCGTGCCTTTGAAGTGATGCGGCAGATGGACCGACATCGAAATCCTGGCGACGGTGGGAAATGGGTTGCCGTCCTGATCGAGGACCTGGATCGGGTAGCGCAAATCAGAAACGCCGACTTGATCAATGTCGATGCCGCGGGTATCCGGGGTCGCTTGGATGTCTGGTAATGGAGATTTCTTGGAAGGCATGATTCAGAGACTCTTTTCGTATTCCGCCCAGGAGGAGGAGGTTTCCCAAACCCGCACGCGGATGAGGCGCACGCTGGATTGGAGTGCATATCGGGTATCGGTGCGCTTGGCGTAGGCGGCAAGGGCTTGGTCGGCTTGGTCGAAAATCGTGCGTGCCATCACCTCGGTGGTGGGATCCTGATTTTCAAAACCGATCACCCTGTCGCCGTAGCGCTCTTTGAAATCCGCATACGCCGGGTCTTCCGTATTCATGCACATGGCGTGATCGAAAGTGTCCAACCAATCACCGACGGCCTCCTTGATGATCTTAAAGTCACAGACCATCTGATGGTCATCCAGCTCATCCGCCTCGATGATGAACTCCACCTTGCGGGTGTGGCCATGGGGAAACCGACACTTGTCAGGATGCTTGGTGAGCATGTGGCCATTTTCCACTTCGAGAGATTTACAGATTCGGTATGGCATGGGAAAAACGAAAGACTAGAGGGTGGGGAGAGCCGGTGTTTGTTGATAGATCGTGGGGTCCGGCAGTCCGGCTAACAGGAATGCCTCACGCCGTTCGACACAGGTGCCGCAGACCCCGCAATGAGTTTTACCACCCTTATAACACGACCAGGTCTCGGAAAAATCAAGCCCAAGCCCGACTCCGCGCTTGGCAATGCCGGCTTTGTCGGTGGCGATGAACGGGCGCAGCAGTTGGATCCTCGCGTAGGTTCCCTCGCGCATCGCGCTTGCCATGGCCTGCATGAATGGCTCGCGACAATCCGGATAGATCGCATGGTCGCCCGTGTGCGCTGCGATGACCAAGCCCTCGGCATCCACACTCTCCGCATAGCCGGCGGCGATCGCAAGCAGGATGCCGTTGCGAAATGGAACGACGGTTTGTTTCATGGAGGCCTCGGCGTAGTGTCCGTCCGGGATGTCACCGCCGGATTTCAACAAATCGGATTTGAAGAGCGTATTGATGAAATCCAGCGGAATGATCTGATGAGGGATTCCATTTCGATCCGCATGCAATTTTGCAAAAGGAATCTCGCAGGCATTGTGCTTGGCACCGTAGTCGAAGGATAAACAAGCCGCCACTTCATGCGTGCCGAGCACTTCATAGAGCGCGGTGACGGAATCCATCCCACCGCTCAGCAAGACGCAGACTTTCATGGCGAGGAGGGTGCCAATGTGTCCGGGTAAGTGGCCTCAGTCGTCAGTTGGATCCCACCTCGCGGGGCGAACTCGCCGCGCACGATGATTTCCTGGGGCTTCATGATTTCCACCAGATCATCGAGGATGCGGTTGACGATTTCCTCGTTGAAGGCTGGCTGGTTGCGGAAGGAGGCGAGGTAAAATTTCAGGCTCTTGGTTTCCACGCACACCTCGCCCGGCACGTAGCGGATCACGATGCGGGCACTGTCCGGCTGGCCAGTGACTGGGCAGAGCGAGGAAAATTCCGGGCAGTTCAGGGTAATCCAGTAGCGGCGACCGGCCCGTTGATTTGGAAAAACATCGAGCTTAGCCTCATCCGGGCTGGATGGCAGGCGATTCGCGGTTTTCCCGAGCAGGGACAAGTTTTGGAGATCTTCGCGACCGGGCATGGCCGGATTCTGGAATGCCACGCTGAAAGGTCGATTTATTTTTTCCGCGATTGGAGGGAATCATCGCCATCCCTTTACCCGGCTGCCACCGGTGTGCGGGCTTCCTCATCATCCTCGGGATCGGGGAGCTTGCGGAAATGGACTTGGCCCACCCGACGCCCATCGGTGCTGGTCACCCGCGCTTCGTAGCCGAGCACTTCGACCGTTTCGCCCACTTCAGGAAAACGCTCTAACTGCTGGGTGAGATAACCGCCGACGGTGGTGACTTCACCGCTTTCGAGAAACAGCTCGGGCACGTGACCTGCTAGATCATTGAGCGTCATCGCGCCTTCGATTACAAATTCATCCTGGTTGATCTGAGTGAAGGACGAGCGCTCGTTATCGAACTCGTCCTGGATATCGCCCACAAGTTCTTCCATCACGTTGTCGAGGAAAACAATTCCAACAGGCGTGCCGAATTCATCGACCGCCATTGCCAAATGCGCGTGCTCGCGGAGGAAGAATGTCAGCAAGGTGTCGAGCGGCATCGTATCCGGGACGATTTTCAATTCCCGCTTGATCCGCATCAGATCGGGATCGGGATCCTTGATCAACTTGAACACATCCTTGATATGAATGAGACCGATGGCATGGTCCAGGTGGCCTTTGACCAGCGGGAAACGGGTGTGCTTGCTGCGCATCGCGATTTCCAAGGTTTTCTCGAAAGGTTGGTCGGCATCAAGGATCACCACTTTGTTGCGAGGGGTCATCACATCGCGCACCCACAGCTCATTGAGGCCAAGGGCGTTGATGAGGATTTCCCGCTCGGTCTCGGTGACTTCCTGGGATTTTCCGCTTTGTGTGACTAACAGCGCCAGCTCCTCCGCTGAATGGATGTGCTCGCTTTTGCTGATGGGATCGATCTGGAACAACACCTTGAGCAACCAGTTTGCAGTGCCGTTGAAAAACTGAATGACGTAGCGGAAGGTCTTGTAAAACACATTCAGAGGACCAGCCAACAACAAGGTCGTGGCGGCCGATTTCCGGATGGCGATGGATTTGGGCATCAACTCGCCAATGACCACATGAAGGAAAGTGAACGAGGCGATGGCCAGAACCAGTGATACCCAGTAAACGGCGTTCGCGGGCATTCCCAACTGGAACAGAAGAGGTGCCACCATCGCGGTGACGAAAGGTTCGCCCAAAAATCCGAGGGCGAGCGAGGAAATCGTAATCCCTAACTGATTTGCGGAAAGGTAGCCGTCGAGATGACTGACCACATGCAAGGCAGTGCTGACATTTCTACCCGTTTCCTTGCCAATGGATTCCAGTTGGCTCGGGCGGACCTTTACAATCGCAAATTCAGAGGCGACGAAAAACGCATTGAGCAGCAGGAAGAATGTGATTCCGATCAAATAGAACAACAGCTCGCCACCCGTAGGAAACTCGGTGGAGATCCGGTGAGCGCCTACGGCCAGAAATAGGGTGGGGGCTTCGAAAATCACGGCGTCAGAGTTTTTCGTAAACGCCTTGATCGCGCCGTTCGAGGATGGTGAAACCCGCTTTTTTCGCGTCGCTCACGGAGAGCGGCTTGGTGATCGTCGGCGTATTGATCCGCGAAATCATTTTTTTCACCGGGTTCTTGCAAAGCGGGCAGACCACCAAGGCCGCCCGGTCGCCGGGACGTCTGAGCTCGAATCCTCGGGCGCAGACGCGGCAACTATGCTCCGGGTCGTCAGCGGCTTCAGAAACGTATTCGTAAATTGGCATGGAAAAAACGTGGAAACGGGTAGTGTCCGTCCCACGTTGAAAATAGCGTGAAGCGTGCCAGATTACCAGCTCGACTTCGTCACCCCAGGAAGCATCCCGGCAGAAGCCAGTTCGCGGAAGGTGATCCGGGAGAGCCGGAAGCGGCGCAGGAAAGCGCGACGGCGGCCGGTGATCTCGCAGCGGTTGACCAGGCGAGTCGGACTCGCGTCACGTGGGAGCATGGAAAGACCCACATAATCCTTCTCAGCCTTCAGCTTGAGACGGATTGTAGCATATTTCTCGACAGTTTCTTTTTTGCGCGCGTTGCGGGCGATCCAACTTTTCTTAGCCATAATTCGGGGAGCAGGTGTTACGGGATGGATCAGAGGTTGCAAGCTCAAAGTGCCTATTTTACGAATTTTTGCAAAATTGAGCTCAAATTTTTACTTTTTTCTTCATTTCGATGAAAATCTCACCGCCATCACAGGGCCCGGTGAAAGACCCTCAATCTTCTAAACGTTACTATCCGAGGACTCAACGACTTGACTCACAAAACCATGAATCGACGCCAAATTCTCCGCAACGGCACTCTCGGCACCCTCAGCTTGCTTGCTTCCCAATCATTCCAAAGCGCCCGCGCGCAAGGGCGGATCCGTGGCGCAAACGACAAAATCCGTATCGGGATCATCGGGTTTTCGGATCGGTTGAACAGCGCCCTCCTCCCAGCCCTCAAAGGACTCATGACCGAGTTCAACTGCGAATTCGTAGGAGTATCCGACCTCTGGAGCCTCCGCCGGAACGACGCCAAGGCCTATTTCACCAAGAACTTCAACCAAGACATCGCCACTTACCGAAACAACGAGGAACTCTACGAAAAAGCAAAACCTGACGCCGTCATCATCTCGACGGCAGATTTCCAGCACGCCCTCCACGCCATCGAAGCCGTACAAGCCGGTTGCGACGTCTATTGTGAAAAGCCCTTCGCGGAGACCATGCAAGACGCCCGCGCCGCCCTGAAGGTGGTCAAGGAGTCCGACCGTATTCTTCAAATCGGTTCGCAGCGGCGCTCCGGACCGGGCTATCACGCAGCCCATGATTTTATCAAAGCCGGAAAATTTGGCCCCATCGTCGCTGCCGAAATGACCTGGAACGTCAACCAGCCCGGCAGGTGGCGCCGCCTCGCAGCCGTGGCCAAACTCAAGGAAGAGGACACCGATTGGAAACGCTTCCTCTGCAATCGCCCGGACGACCAGTTCGACCCGCGCAAGTATCTCGAGTATCGCCTCTTCTGGCCTTACTCCTCCGGAATCCCCGGGCAATGGATGAGCCATCAGATCGACACCGTCCACTGGTTCACCGGGCTTCCCCACCCGCGGTCGGTGGTGGCCAATGGCGGAATCTACCAGTGGAAGGATGGCCGAAGCAATTGGGACACCATGACCTGTGTTTTCGACTACGGACCGCTCGATGACACGTCCAGCGGCTTCCAAGTGAACTTCAGCTCCCGCAACAGCAACTCAGCCGGCGGCATCAAGGAGATTTACTACTCGAACGGCGGCGAACTCAACCTCGTGACCAATCAAATCACTTCCAATGGCGGCATGTCCGGGAAAGAGGCCGCCGAAATGAGCCTGAAAGCAAATCTGCTAGCCACATCCAAACTGGAAGCCCCTGCCGCCATCGCCACCTCAGCCAATACCGGCGCGGACCCGCTCACCACCGCTCACATGCGGAATTGGTTGGAATGCATCCGCTCCCGCAAACAACCACACGCCCCCGTGGAGGCTGGCTATCAGCACTCGATCGCGACCATCATGTCAAACGCCGCCGCCCGCACGGGTGAGCGGGTCACCTTCGACGAAAAGACCCAGGAGGTCATGGCTGGCGACAAGGTCTTTCATCTCTGAACCACTCCTCTGATGGACCCTTTTTCAACCCCTCGCCGGCAGTTTCTCCGCAACACCTGCGGCGTGATCCTCACCGCCGCAATTTCTCGGAAAATTTTTGCCGCGGCCACCGATTCCCATCAGAAATTGCGGTTCTCAGCGGTGGGTATCTCCGCATCTCTCGATCAAGCGGCCGCGATGAAAGAAGCTGGCGCGGATTTTCTAACTGAGAGCGTCGGGAGCTTCCTCGACCCGGATCAGCCTGATGCCGTGTTTGAGAAAAACCTCGCCAAACTCGCCACCTCGCCGCTACCGATCCTCGCTTGCAACGGTTTCATCCGCCCGTCCCACCTCCACTGTATCGGTCCGAATGCCAACCACAACCTGATCTTGGAGTGGTCGGAAACCACCTTCCGACGCATGAGGCAGGCAGGTGGAAAATTCATCGTCTTCGGCAGCAGCGGTGCGCGCAGACTTCCGGACGGCTGGCCTGAAAAAGACGCTGACGAGCAGTTTATCACCCTTCTCAAAGCCATGGGTAAACTCGCTGAAAAACATGAAGTAACCGTCGTCGTGGAACAACTCCGCGCCGCGGAATGCAACTTCATCAACCGCATTCAGCGCGGCGCAGCCATCATTCGCGCCACTGGCCACCCACACATCCGCCTGCTTGCCGATCTCTATCACATGGCCTGCATGGGCGATACGCCCGCCGATCTCAAGGCGGCAATGGACGTGGTCGCGCATGTCGAAATCGCAGAAAAAGCAAGCCGTAGCTATCCCGGCATCCGTGGCGATGACTTCCGCCCATTCTTCCAAGTCCTCCGAGAGTCCGGTTACTCTGGAGCCATCAGCATCGAAGGCAAAGGCGAACCCAACCAAATTGCCCCCGCCTTCGTAGAAATCGCCAAGCAAGCCGCAGAAGGGTGATATTCTTTTGACTCGCCAGACATCCCTGAAAAGTGTGATCTGCGGACATGAATCGCCGTCAATTCATCGCACTCTCCGCCACCGCAGCCGTGACCCAAGTCAACGCCGCCCCCTTGGAAAAACCGCTCATTTCATTCGGCTTGACCACCGACGTGCAGTATGCTGACGCCGCCCCCGAAGGCGAACGACATTTCCGGGAATCCATTCCCAAGCTCACGGCCGCCGTCGCGGACCTCGCCAAGGAAAATCTGTCGTTCACCTTTCATCTTGGCGACATGATCGACCGGGACTTCTCCTCGTTCGCCACCATCTTGCCGCTGTTCTCGCCACTCGGTCATTCCGTCAGACATTTGTTAGGGAATCACGACTACGATCTTGCCGAGACGGAAAAACACAAAGTCGTTCCCACCCTTGGAATGCCAACCGACTATTATGCGTTCACCCACTCCGGCGTGAAATTCATCATGCTCGATACCAATGAAGTGTCCACCTACAAGCATCCTGAAGGCAGCGCCGAAGACCTTGCCGCGGAAACCTTCATGCACGAGCTTGCCGCTGCCGGAGCGAAAAACGCCAAACCATGGAACGGTGGGATTTCCAAAACACAACTCGAATGGCTGGACAAGGAACTCTCCGCATCCGACGCAGGCAAGCAACCCACCATCATCTGCGGCCATCATCCGCTCCTGCCGGAAGAAGCGCATCACGCATGGAAAAACCGCGACATCATCGCGATCATCGAGCGCCACCCATCCGCCCAAGCCTATTTCTGCGGCCACAACCACGCTGGTGGTGAAGCGATTCTCAACGGGGTGCCTTACATCACCTTCAAGTCCCTCCTTCACGAACCCGGCATCACCGCCTATGCCGTGATTCGCATGTTCGCAGACCGCCTCGTCATCGAAGGCCGCGGGCGGGAATCATCGCGGCTAATCCCCTTGCGGAAAATCTAATCACGCAGCCGCTTGCGCAACGCCGCATCCGGAAGCATGCACGCTTCGTGCTTTCCCATGAAACGATGGCGGTTGTCCGCAATCCAACCGTAAACCCAGTCACGCGTCGCCTTGGGGACAAACCGCGCCAAAGTCATCACCCGCCAGCCACCACCTAACACACGCGCCAGCTCGATCAAAGCATCACTGCGCATGAATACCGCGCCATCCGATTCGCGGAGCAGAACCATCGTCCCACCCGCCTCCGCCGCATACTTTTCGAAACCCATTTCACGAGCAAGCTTCCCCTGCAACGGCGCGAATGCCAGCCGCTCATGCCTGTCCAGAACCACCGCCCGCCGGACCGACTCAGAGCAAAATGCACAATAGCCATCAAAAAAAAGAACCCATTTCATGGGATCAACCTAGTGGGGCCTGCCAAACTTTCCAGCGGAATTCTCCATCGCCTTGCTGGCACGCATCATGCACCTTCCTCTCAACTCATGTCCGCCTCTCCCACCCCGCCCTCCGGCCTCCTCCCCACTTTGGGGCGTTGGCAAGTCTTGTTCTACGGACTCGGCTCCATGCTCGGAGCTGGAATCTACGCCCTGGTCGGTCGCGCCGCAGAATCACTCGGAAATGCAGTCTGGCTGGCATTTCTAGCAGCCATGATCGCCGCGCTCCTCACCGGTCTCTCCTACGCCTGCGTCGGCGGGCGCTACGCCAAGGCGGGTGGTGCCGCCTACGTCACCGGACGGGCACTCAGGCGTCCGGCCATCAGCTACATGGTCGGCATCGCCGTGATGATGAGCGGCCTCACAAGTATGGCCACCGGCTCGCAGGCGATCGCGGAAAATCTGGAAAAAGCCGTTGGCATGGCCCTGCCGATCAAACTCGTCGCCATCGCCCTGGTTTTCCTCGTCGGTTGCATCATCTATCGGGGCATGAAGGAAAGCATGTGCGTGAATATCATCTGCACCATCGTAGAGGCTGCTGGACTACTCTT
>Ga0163144_10014757_pt1 | contig 16194 bp, 13 predicted proteins | sample OliLak19BULKMAT1_FD_123175 | JGI IMG/M metagenome (GOLD analysis project Ga0163144, IMG submission 123175) | Freshwater microbial mat bacterial communities from Lake Vanda, McMurdo Dry Valleys, Antarctica - Oligotrophic Lake LV.19.BULKMAT1 | ecosystem: Environmental > Aquatic > Freshwater >... | reverse complement strand
TGCCGCCCGAGGTGAGGCCCTGGCTTCGGTCGCCCTACGGGCTCCCTTCGCCAGGGCCTCACCTCGCATCTTGTAGCGTAATTGAACCCGTCCGTGATGTCATCAACTCAGAAACGGGGGGCTGTCGCTTCAGGAAATTGGGCTGAAACGCGTCCTCCACCTCTTTTCACATGTCAGAGCCTTGAGGTCTTCGAATCGTTCCCTGGTTCTCGAAATCTTCGGCTTCGCCGACCGAAGTTGCCCTGTTCTCAACGAGCATGGCACTCCTACCCACGTGGTGACCACGGTTCTGCGGGGGCACGGTGGCGTACGTCCCCAAAGACAGCCTCGCCCTGATGCTGGAAGGTTCCAAGCGCTGGCCTGAGTTCAAAGGGCTCCAGGGGTTCGGTGTGCAAGCTGCCACGTTGTCAGCGTCAGAATCGTCCCTTGATGCCGAGGACGATATACGACGGAGAGACGTAGCGCTGGTAGGTTTGCGCGAATACCGGAGTGTCGGACGATCGCCGATACACCAGACGATCCTTGGCGAACACATCGTTCCAATTCATGTAGAGGGAGAGCTTCTTGTTCAGCGCGTACTCCGCACTCATTCCGTAACGCGTGTACGCTGCCTGATATTCATACGTGGAAGGCGGAATGAACCCTTCAGCTGAGGTACCGGGAACCGCGATCACAGCCGCCTTCTTCGTCTCGGCCTGGAAGGCAGCCGTCAGACGAACCGAAAAGCGTGGGCGGATGTAGTTCAGGCCCGCCGACAAAGAGTCGGGACTGAATCCCACAAAATCCTCCGCATTATCACCACCGACCTTCAGATGGGTGTAGTTCACCCACGCCTGCGTCAACTGCAGCCACCGAGGCAGAAACAGCAGATCCTGGCGGTAACTCATCTCAAACCCGTCCAGCGTGGCATCGCCGACATTCTCCCATCGCCGCAGGACATAGTTGTCGGCCAGCATGAATTCGATGTCCCCGTCCGGGATGCCATATTCCCGCAGTGCCTCTTCGCTGACCGGCTTGCCGCGTTGACCAAAGAAATTGGCGACATTCTTGCGGTAGATCCCGATCGATCCGAATCCACCCTTCAGGTGGTACGAATCGAGGGAGAGGTGGAAACTATCCGCGGTCCACGGCTCCAATCCGGGGTTGCCCACGACGATGGTGCGGGCAGTTGTCGGATTTGTATCGGTGGGGACCGGCACCGTGACCCCTGCCACCACGTATTGCACATCCGGGCGGCCGATCGTCCGCGCATAGGCCACCCGTGCCACGAGATTCTCGTTGAACGCGTAATTAGCGTTCAGGCTTGGATAAAGTCCATCGTAGCTTTGGGTCTCGTAGTTCGCGCGCTCCTGGAAGATGAGTTGGTTCCGCTCCGCCGTGTTGTTGGTGATCGCGATCAGCGCGCCGGTGCTGGTGCGCAGAAAGTTTCCGTTCGCATCCCTCCGGTAGATGGCAAAATTGTCGCGCTTCAAGCTCCAACCCTTGAGCTCTGTTCTCTCGTAGCGGAAGCCTCCGATGACGTTCAGCCGGTTGGCGAGCAGACGCAGATCAAATCGAACATACCCGGCCAGGATATCCTCCATCATGCGTTTCGAATTGATCGCCTGGTTTTGGAAGGCGGTGGAGTTCAGAGAAAACCACTCCGGGTGTTCCACGAAGAGATCATAAACCTTTTCCGGGCTGATCCACCGCACCGGATTTCCGTTTGTTTTCACCTCAATGGATTCGTCGACGATGTCGTACAACGACACAGCGGTTTGCCCGTTCTGGCCCAGAAAAGTGTAGGCTTTGTTCGGACGAATATCGTCCTTGTCGAGGCGATTGAAGGTTCCTCCGACTTTGATCGAGAGATTCTGGCTGAAAGACCGAGTCGCATCCATCCGGGCACCCAGCAGGTCGGTCTGATAAAGGCCATATTCCTCCACCGCCGTGGCCAGGCTGTAGTTGTTGGCGTCGTAGGGGTCGGCGACGGTACCGTTGGCCCGGGTGATCACATAACTGGCCGGCCCGATGCTGGAGCTCGTACCGATCCCGTCCCCGCGGATACGCACGTTGCTGATATTCGCCAGGGCGCCGGCAAAATAGCCTTTGTCGACGCTGCTACGTTCGCGGTCGGCGGCCGAATAGGAAGCCTGGCCGTCGATTTGCCACAAGGGGCCGCGATGACGGTACCGTAGCGACATGAGGGTATTGACGGTGTCCGTATCGAAATTCAGCGGATTGGCGCTGCCCATTTCGAACCGTCCGGTGTTCCCCCGACTCTCCGTGAAATGAGCGTCGCCGATCGCATCGTAGTTGGCATTGATGCGGGAGGTGAAATAGCTCGTGGCTTTCTTGTCGGCCACATCGCGATGCTGAATCTGGAATGTCAGCGTATCCTCCTTGGAGATCCTCCAATCGACGCTCATCTGAAGATTTTGGGTGCGGTTGATCGAGGCCTCTTGGCGCCACTGCGTGATCGCAAGCGCAAAGGCCTTCGGCGCACCGGTTGCGATGTAGGTGTCCCTCAGATTCCAGAACGCAACTTCGGAAGGTGTGTTATCGGTCGGCCGCTGACGCCATGAACGGGACGCGCCGAGACTGATCGCGATGCGCTTTCCCACTGGAAAGGCGTACGTCAATCCAAACGAGGGCTCTTTCACGTTCGGGGAAAGTCTGGCTGCGGGCTGCCTCGGACCGCCGTCAATATCCAAGCCGTCCAGGTTGTCGAAATTCATATACACCTGATAGCTCCCGGTCGGGCGCTTGATGCCCAGGCCGGTCTTGGCGATCAGATTCATCGAACCGCCCAAACCGGAGGCGGGCAGGTCCGGCGTAGGCACCTTCGAGACTTCAACGCGCTCGATATTCACGATCGGCACGTCCTGCAGCGCCACGGTTCGACTGCTCGCCCGTTGCGAAAAGGTTCCTCGCGCGCGCTCCGGCCGAGCTCATCGAGCGTCTTGAAAAGCCGGGCGACTGGAACCCGTATAAGATTCGCTGTGAAGGCCCGCGCATTGAGCTCAGACTTAATGGCACCGGCCTTGAGCTGGATCGGGAGGCCGGCGAGCGTGACGTCGCCGGAGGCATCAAGGGCGCCGTTGAACTCGTCGTCCCAATACTCGCGGGTGCCGCGGAGCAGGTTGCGCATCGTGCAGACCCCGGCGATGGACGGGGCATTGCGGTCGAGGCCGGACGTGGTCTGCACGGCGCCGATCGAGGTGAAGGCGGCGTCGCCGGGGGTGACGGTGTAGCGGGTGGTGAAGCCGGCGTTCTGGAACTGCGCCTGGAGAGAGGTGTCACCGCCTCCGTCCCAGTTCGCTCAATTGTAACCGGCGATGTAGTCGATCCGGGTGTCGCCGGCCTTCGATTTTCCCTCGAGAGCGACGGTGCTTGTTCGGTGGAGTTCGTCGAAGTCGCGGACCTCGCGGCGCACGGTATTGGCGGCTGCGGAGAGGCTGGTATAGGTGTCGCCCGTGACCGTCGGCGCACCCGTGATGTTGCCGATGGAGCCGTCGCTCAGGCGAAAAAGCGGGAAGAACAACACCTGGCGCTGGCGGCCACGGTTGGTTTCGCGGGCGTTGGTGGAGGCGAGGAAACGGAGCCGGTGGGCGTCATTCGGGCGCCATTGAGACCCGAGCCTTCGATATCATCAAAATAGTGCGGGAGCACCGCGGAATCCATGACGAAGCCGCGAAGGGGATTGACCGTCGTGGAGGTGCCGAGGCGGTAGCCGAGCGTGTCGTTCCAGCCGGTGGTGCTGTTGCGCTGTTTGAGGAAAACCCGGTCGCGGTAATTCGCACCGAGGGAGAACCCGAATTGCTGCTTGGCTCCGAAAAGGTCGGAGTAGGTGAGGGCGGCCTCGAAGCCGGTCTGGTCGAAAGGATAGTCGGAGGTGTACTCATCGTGAAGCGAGGTGTAGTTGAGACCACCCTTGAAGGAGGCGGTGCGGCGCTTCTGGCTGAACGCACTCCGCGTGCGGATGTTCACGGCACCGCCGATGGAGTCGGCGTCCTGGTCGGGACGGAGCGCTTTGGTGACCTCGATCTGGTCGGCCACGTCGGAGGAGACGACGTCGAGAGGGACGCGGCAGGTGATGCCGTCGAAATCGGTGGCGTTCACGCGCACCCCGTCGATGGTGGCGGCGTTGAAGTCTGCGGACATGCCGCGGACGGTGATGTAGCGGCCCTCGGCACCACCGGTGTCACGGTCGGTTTCGACGGTCACGCCGGGCAGCCGCTTGACGGCGTCGGCGATGGTTTTGTCAGGGAACTGACCGGAGAAATCCGAGGAGATGATGTTGGAAAGGTTCTGGGCCGAGCGCTGCTGGTTGAGGGCACGGGCCAGGCCCGTGCGTTCGCCCTCGACGCGGATGCTGCCGAGCCGCACGACCTCGCCGCCGAGGGTGAAGTCCCGACTGAACGTCGCGCCGGCGGCAACCGTGAGGTCGGTGGTCTGTGGCTCCTAGCCGAGATAGTCCACCGAGATCCGGTGCGTGCCGGCGGGAAGGGTGAGCTCGAATGCCCCGTTGGCATCCGTCGTCACGCGGACTTGCGAGCGGGCCACGGTGATTTCCGCGCCGCGCGGCACAGCACCGGACGTGGCGTCGAAGGCCCGGCCGGTGACCACACCGGTTGATTGGGCGGAGGCTGAGGCGACGAGGAGAAGCAAAGCCACGCCGGCGAAAAGGCGGCGGAGAAGGGAGGCAGGCACAGGACGCATGGTGCGGTGGGTTGGTGTACGGTCGAACGAACGCGGCAGCATAGCCTATGCGCGACGTCACAGCCATACCACTTAGGAGGTATTCTCCTCTGCGTGTTTATGGGTCGAATCTCAAGTGGCGATTCTGGGTGACACCCAAAATGATTTTCGGTCGGAACGGGGCTTGCCTGACGCCAACGCGCGACCGGCGTCGAGCCCCAGCAAGCAATGTCCCGCATGGAGCGATCGAAGCACAACCTCCAGGTGTTCATGAGCAGGCTTGTGAATACCGGATCCTTCCCTCCTTCTGGAGTTGTTCTGCAAGGTCTTCGGATCAATCGCCCGGCTCCTCATCCCCATGAAGTTTTTACACCGCCTTCTGCACTCGATTTTGGGTTGCCTTCTCCTGACCAGCGCCGCCGCCGTGGCGGTTGCCCAAACCTCCGAGCGTCCCGGACAACGCGACTTCCGCATTCGCGGCGAGATCATCATCAACCGCGCGGACGGACATTGGGAATCTCAACAGGTGCAGGAAGCGTGCATCCTGCCCCATCCGCGCGACCCGACCCGGTTGGTGATGTTCTACTCCGGGGTTGCGACGTCGAACCGGGTGGTCGCGGCGGTGGGCAAGGCCTGGGCCCACGTTTCGGATCCGTTCACCTGGCATCAGGACAAGGAGAACCCGATCTTCGGACCCGGCGCATCCGGCTGGGACGCGAAGACGATCCGTCTCGATGCGGTTCTCCACATCCCCGAGGAAGACGCCTACTACATCTATTACTCCGGAAGCACCGGTAGCATCCAGGATCGGATCGGACTCGCGATCTGTCCGGTTGGCGATGGATACGAATCCGTCGGGCCGGCGACCATTCGGCGCCACGGCACGGCCCCGGTTCTCTCGCCGGAGCCGGCAGCACCCTACTTCGAGAACATGGCGTCGCAAGCCGCCGTGTGGCGCGAGCCGGGGTCGACCCCAGGAACGTGGAACTGGTACATGTACTATTCGTATCGCGGCAAGGACGGCACCCTTCCCGGGATCCGGCTGGCAACCTCGTCCGATGGAAAAGCCTGGACACGGCAATTCAATGCCAGCGATCCACGCGGTATGGGCCAGATCTTTGTCTCCACCCCGGATGCCTACTACGAATGGCATCAAGTCCTGAAGATCGGTCAGACCTACGTCCTCCTCATCGAGGTGGGAACGTCAAAGGGCAAGCGCTGGCGTCCGGCGATTGCGGTCAGCCGCCACCCCGCGACCGGTTGGGAGCAACTGGACCTCGACACCGTTCTGCAAACGAAGTGGGAAGGGCTGTATCGCGATGACGCGCTCTACCATGTGGCCACGCCGGCGATGTATTCGATCAATGGCAAGTGGTACCTCTACGTGCAGGCGTGTCCCCAGCCTGGAAATGGCAACTACATCGACGGGCAATGGGACATCTGGTGCATCGCGTGCGACCGGGAGATTCCCACGCGGCCCGGGCTTGCCCCCCTTTTCATTCCCGGCCGGCCGGTTGCGAACCATTGAGCTGCGGCGGTCCGATCGGAGCCCGGGATAATGCGCAAGGAATCGATCCACGGGCCCAACCCCGAATGTTTGTGGTCAGACGGTCGAAGCATCGAGCCGCGCACGAGCGGCGTCCTTCGCGACATTCCGAGCACTACCGACTGACACCCTCCGGATTGCCCGTCCTGAGTCGGTCGGCCAGCCACCGGTTGCTCACTCGTGGGGTCGACGTCAGCCACCGGGCGAGGCCGACTTTCCAGTCAGCTTCCACCAAATGCCACTCGGTAGCTCAAGCAAGCCCTGTCGGTGGTTTCCACGATTCAGCACAGGGTAAATCGTTCCCGGAAACTCCACTGTCGGTTTCCTCGTCATGCATTCACGTGAGTCGGTCAGAAATGGCTCGCCTCCAAAGACGTCGACGCCTCTCTCAAGGCCAACTCCGCCGCCGTGCGTTCCGGCGTCACCCAACTCGAACTTTGCGATCCGCGTTCCTCGAAACCTCTCACCGTCACGTCCTTCTCCCTCACCCGCTCATCATGAAATCCCTTCGCTCCCTCGTTTCCGTTTCCGCCCTGCTCGCGCTCGCGCCTTTCGCGCTCGCGGCCGACGTCGGCTTCAAATCCATCTTCAACGGCAAAGATCTCACCGGCTGGGAAGGCCTGGGTTTTTGGTCGGTGAAGGACGGTGCCATTGTCGGCCAGACCACCGCCGAGAAGCCGACCAAGGGAAACACGTTTCTAATCTGGAAAGGCGGCACCCCGGCGAACTTTGAGCTGCGGGTAAAATTCCGCCTCACCGCCCAAAACGACAAGGCTTTCGGCAACTCCGGCATCCAATACCGCAGCCGCATCGTCGACGCCGCCGGTTTCGTGGTCGGCGGTTACCAGGCCGACATCGACCTCAGCGGCGGATACGCCGGCATGCTCTACGAGGAAAAGGGCCGCGGTCTCGTCATGAGTCCGGGCGAGAAGATCAAAATCGGCGCCACCACCATGATCGACGATCCCAAGAAACCCGGCACCAAGAAATCCAAGACCGAAGTCGAAAAACTTCCCGGCGCCACCCCGCCCGCGGAGATCCTCGCCGGTTACAAAAGAGGCGAGTGGAACGATTTCGTGATCATCGCCGAGGGCAACCACCTCCGCCACTACCTCAACGGCAAGCTCAGCGCCGATGTCACCGACACCGATGCCACCCGCGGTGCCGCCTCCGGCGTCCTCGCCCTCCAGCTCCACGCCGGCGCGCCGATGACCATCGAGTTCAAGGACGTGCGGCTCAAAACCCTCCCGTAATCCGGCCTCACACCGTCGCGTCTCGCCGATCAGGCGAGGCCCCTCCGCGCAGCCAGCCTCTCAACGTCCACAAGCTCAGCGCCCATGAAGGGTTACTCTCGAATGATTCCTTCTTCCTCGCTTCGTCTCTCCCTCTTTGCGCTGCTCGCTCTTACCCCCGCCTCCGCCCAGCCCGCCGCGCCCGCCGCCGTGCCCCCCGCCGCGCTGCAAGTCGCCCCCGGTTTCAAGGTCGAGCTTCTCTACACCGTTCCGAAGGAAGACCAGGGTTCGTGGGTCGCTCTCGCCATTGATCCGAAGGGCCGCATCTACGCTGGCGACCAATACGGCGCCGTCTACCGTCTCATCGTGCCGCCCGTCGGCAGCTCCGAGGGCACCCAGGTCGAGAAACTCGCCATTGCGCTGCCCGACGCCGTCATGGGGACCGACTCCGAGCCCCTCCCACCGCCGCCGAAAAAAGGCAAAGGCGCTGATGGTCTCCCGCCCTCCGTGGGTGCGCACGGGCTGCTTTACGCCTTCGACAGCCTCTACGTCATGGTCGACGAAGTCCCCAACCGCCGCGGCATCTGGCGCCTGCGCGATACCGACGGCGACGACCAGTTCGATAAGATCGAGTTTCTCCGCGAGACCCGGAGCCTCGGCGGCGAACACGGACCGCACTCGCTCGTCCTCTCGCCCGACGGCAAGTCCATCTACTTCGCCAACGGCAACCACACCGATCTCCCCGTGAACCTGAACAAGTCCCGCCCTGTGCGCTGGGATGAAGACCACCTTCTCCCGCGCATGTGGGACGCCCGCGGCCACGCCAAGGGCAAATATGCCCCCGGCGGCTACGTCGGCCGCATGGACCCCGACGGCAAGAGCGTCGAACTCTTCGCCCTCGGCTTCCGCAATCAGTTCGACATCGCCTTCGATCAGAACGGCGAACTGTTCACCTTCGACTCCGACATGGAGTGGGACCAAGGCTCCCCCTGGTATGTCCCGACCCGCATCAATCACATCGTGGACGCTGGCGACTACGGTTGGCGCAGCGGCGCCGGACGCTGGCCCGCCTACTACGCCGACAGCCTGCCCGCCGTGATCGACATTGGTCCCGGCTCGCCCACCGGCACCGTCTTCGGCACCGGTGCGAAATTCCCCGCCAAGTACCAACGCGCCCTCTTCGCCGCCGACTGGACCTATGGCACCCTTTACGCCCTTCACCTCAAGGCCGATGGCGCGACCTTTACTGCCGACAAGGAGGAATTCGTTGCCGGCAAACCGCTCCCGCTGACGGATGTGGTCATCCATCCCGGCGACGGCTCGATGTATTTTGCCGTGGGTGGTCGCAGGACTCAGTCCGCCCTCTACCGCGTCACCTACACCGGCACCGAGAGCACGGCCCCCGTCGGTGCGCTCCCGGCTTCACCCGAAGCCAAACTCCGCCAAACCCTTGAGGCGTTGCACGCCGAAGGCACCGGCCCCGAGGCCATCGCGATCGCCTGGCCGCACCTCGCCAGCCCCGATCGCTTCATCCGCTTTGCCGCCCGCGCTGCCATCGAGCGCCAGCTGCCCGCCAACTGGGCCGATCGCGCGCTGCGCGAGACCAACCCCCAGGCCGCCATCGAGGCGCTCATCGCACTCGCGCGCGTCGGTGAGAAATACCGGCAGCCGCAGGTCATTGACGCGCTCCTGCGCCTCGACTTCGCGTCACAACCCGCCGCGCTTCGCCTGCCTCTTCTCCGCGCGTGGCAGCTCGCCTTCACCCGCATGGGCAAGCCCGATGCCGCCACCTGCGCCCGCGTCGCCGCCAAGCTCGACCCGCTCTTCCCGCACGCCGACGCGCTCGTGAACCGCGAACTCATCTCGCTCCTCATTTTCCTCGATTCGACCACCGTCGTCGCGAAAACCGTGCCGCTCCTCTCTGTCGCCGAGCCCGCCACCCTCACGTTCGAGGAGCTCGGCGGCGCCCAACTCATCGCCCGTAACGACAACTACGGCAAAGTCGTCAACAGCGTCGGCGCCACCCGCCCCGACCGCCAGCAGATCGCCTACGCCTACAACCTCCGCCACGCCACCGCCGGCTGGACGCCCGCCCTCCGCACCCAGTTCTTCTCCTGGTTTCCCCGCACGCGCGACTGGAAGGGAGGTGCCAGCTTCACCGGTTTCCTGCGCAACATCCGCAACGAATCCCTCGCCAAAGTCGCCGAGCCGCTCGAGCGCCAGCAACTCGACGACCTCTCCAAGGTTCCTGTGCACTCCCTCGTTGCCGGCGCCGTGAGCCCCAAGGGCCCCGGCCAGACCTACACCGTCGAATCCGCCGCCGCGCTCTTCGCCGCCAAACTCACCGGCCGCGACTTCGCGCAGGGCAAAGCCATGGTCGCCGCGACCGCCTGCTTGTTCTGCCACCGCTTCAACAACGATGGTGCCGGCATCGGCCCCGACATCACCGGCGCGGGCAATCGCTACAGCGTGAAGGATCTTCTGGAAAACATCATCGAGCCGTCCAAGGTCATCAGCGACCAATACGGCACCGAGCAGCTCGAGATGGCCGATGGCGAGTTGATCATCGGCCGGATCGTCGCCGAAGACGCCAACCGCTACTCCGTGATGACGAATCCTTTCGCGCCCGATGAGCTCGCCCGCCCCGAGATCGCCAAGGTGCGCGCCCGCAAGCCTTACGCGATGTCGATGATGCCCCCCGGCCTCATCAACGCCCTCAACCCCGAAGAGCTCAAAGATCTCGTCGCCTACCTGCTCTCCGGCGGCAACCCGCAGGACCCGATGTTCGGGAAAGCGAAATAAGGGCCGTTCCCGCGGCACCGGCCTCTCGTCCGTGTCCGGGGAAGTCGGGCCTCGTCGCCGACTCTGAAACTCGGACGGACCGCTTCGCCGCCACGCTCAACTCGCCGCTCATCCGCTTCGGCAGCGGCGATTTCCACTCGCCCCCCCCAAAAACCACGGCCCTCCCTGACCGGGCAATATCGGTTGCAGTCACGGTCTCGGCTCGATACCACGCGTGCATCCTATGTCCGCCGCGCAGATGTCGATCCACTTCTTTCTCCAGATGGCCGTCATCCTCGGCGTCTGCCGGATCGTGGGATTGCTTGCGCGGAAGATCGGCCAGCCGCAGGTCGTCGGGGAGATGATCGCGGGCGTGATGTTGGGGCCGTCGCTGTTTGGTTATCTCGCTCCCGGGATCCAGAAGGAGCTGTTTCCTCCGGAGACGCTGAATGTGCTCTATGTCGGCGCGCAGTTGGGCGTCGGCCTCTACATGTTCCTTGTCGGCGTTGAATTCCATACCGGGAATTTCAGGACCCGCTTGAGGGGTGCGGCCTCCGTCTCGGTCGCCGGCATGGTGGTTCCGTTCCTCCTCGCAATACCGCTGGCCCCCTGGCTCATGAAGATCGGCGGCCTCTTTTCCGCCAAAGCCAGCGCACCCGAGGCGATCCTCTTTCTCGGCGCGGCCATCGCCATCACGGCGTTTCCCATGCTGGCGCGGATCATCTACGAACGCGGCCTCACCGGGACGTCCCTCGGTACGCTCGCTCTGGCCGCCGGTGCGATCGACGACGCGGCCGCGTGGTGTGTGCTGGCTGTCGTCATCGCCAGTTTCGACACGCTCCCGGATGGTTCGATCAACCACCTTATCGCCACGAAAGCGATCCTCGGAGGCCTGTGCTACGCGGTGTTCATGATCCTCTTTGGCCGCAAGCTGCTCGCGCCGCTGGGCCGGATGGCGGAACGCGCGGGACAGATCACGCCCACGATCCTCGGCGTCGTCTTGGTGCTGTTCAGCCTGGCCTGCTGGGCCATGGACTCCATCGGTATCCACGCCGTCTTTGGCGGTTTTCTCCTCGGAACCGCCATGCCCCGCGGCTTCTTCGCCACGGAACTGAAGAAGCAGTTGGAGCCCTTCGCCGTCGTCTTCCTACTGCCGATGTTCTTCACTTTTTCCGGGCTGAAGACGCAGCTGGACGTCGTCACCAATCCGGATCTGCTGCTCGTCACGCTCGTCGTGCTGGTGGCGTCCATCGGCGGCAAGGGCATCGCCTGCTGGGCGGCGGCGCGCCTCAGCGGCGAGGACAACCGCACCGCGCTCGCGATCGGGACGCTCATGAACTCGCGAGGCCTGATGGAACTCATCATCATCAACATCGCCCGGGAGAAGGGCATCATTGAACAGACCCTTTTCTCGATGCTCGTGGTCATGGCCATCGTGACCACCCTGATGGCCTCGCCGCTTTTCGAGCTGGTCTATGGCCGGCACGCGCGCAAGACGGGAATGCTCGGAGAAGCGCCGAAGGAGGGCTGATCGCGAGACTCCGCTGGCTGCGGACCGGGTGTCGGGTCTCCTCGACCGCGTCGACCCCAAAGACGTCAAGGCCAGACACGTGACCGGGGTCTTTTTCCTGGGAGAGCGAAGCGTAAAGAGCAGCGAGGCTGTGGCGGTGCAGAGGGGCGCACGGACTCGGTGATGACCAAACCCGGAGAACAGCCGGCCATCAAGTCACTCGCGCGACCCTCTGCACCACCTGCGCCAAGGCAGACGCTGCCCGATCAAGGGAGGCATGTCGTTACCATGTGACAATGTACCGAAGTCTGCAAAGGCGGGTGCGAAGAGCGGGCGGGCGGAGCCTGGTCAATCCAACCGCCAGCCAGACCACCGGCACACCCATCTCCGGTCAAAGTTGGTCGGCCAACCGAACCTTCCATCCGGCATGTTTCTGGCCCCATGGATCGGCCTTTCCAATGTAACGGGGTAACGACATTCTCCCCGGTGCTTCTGCTCCATCGGTTATTGAAAGGAAACTGGCTCCTCCGGGGTCGGGTCGGGAGATGGCTCTCGGAATCGACCTCGTTCCCGCCTTGCGCGGCGGGGAAACGAACGAGCCGGACGACAGAGAGCTTGTCGAAAGCGGCGGCCGCTTTCAGCGTCTCCCCACTTTTTACTGTGCGCATCTGGGCGAATCAACCCGTTTGGCGTCGCCTGCTCCTGGTCACAGGAGTGGGCGTAGCCACGGCGTCGCTCGCGCTTCTCGTCCTCCGGATACCTGCAGTTCAACCCGGATTGCTGAGATGGGCGGTGACCCACGGGGAGGGATGGAGACTGAACGCAACACGTGTCTCGTTGGGACCGGCGGGAGGGGAGGTCAAAGGGCTGAAGCTCGTCATGCCGGGTCTGACCGCCCAGAGCGAACCCGGGCTGGTGGTGCGCGTCGATCCGCTGCGCTGGCTTTGGGGCAAACGCGAGTTGCGGGTGGTCGAAGCGAAAGTGAACGGGGTGTCCCTCACCTTGGCACCCGCGGAACGAGGCGGCGCGGCGACGCCGTTCACCGGAGTGCTGTCTGCCCTGCAAGCGCCCCTCCCGTGGAGCATCGGACATGTGCGGGTCGACGCGGAGATGGACTTTCGGGGCTGGGCGGACGCCTCTTTGCGGGAACGATTGAAGGCGGGTTGTCGATTGACTACGTTCCCGGAGCGATCGACGGAGACCACCGTTTGAAGGGAGCCCTGCAACTCCACCCGTTTGAAACCGCGCGTGTGGCCCAGACCGTGTTTCCGAAGGAGCTGGGATCGCTCGATGCCCGGGTGAACCTGCACTCGGAAGTGAAAGGGCAGGGGTACCGGTCGTGGCAGTTGCTTGAGCGCGCCGAAGTTGACTTTGGGGTCGAGGGGCAGGGCACCGTGAGACTGACCAGCCCGGATGCTCGCACCGCCTCCACGCTGCTGGTGATGGGCGGAATGGTCACGCTCTCGCCTGAACTGCGCGCACTCGGCCGGTTGCTGCGCAAGTTTGCCGAAATGCCGGTGGACCATCTCCTCATTGAAGGAGGACGCGATGCCGCGGGAGCGATTCGCCTGTCAAAGGTGTGGTTCGATTCACCCCAGGCGAGACTTTTGGGGACCGGTGAAGTGCCGGCCGCGGAAAGCCCGCTGGCGGCCCGGCCGCTGGACCTGCGGTTTGACCTGAGCGCCCGTGGTTAGGTGGGGCTGATCAGACAGAGGTTAGGGATGGCACCACGATCACTATTTCATAATTTCTGCGGAATCAGCTGCCTGGAAGAAATGTGAAACCTTCCCATCCCTGAATGTCCATGCATGCATCGCATTCGCCTTAAATTCGCGTCGGGTCGCCTTCCATATTCCTTTATAAAAACCCACCATAACGATCTTGTCACCTCCATCAACGAAATCGGTGACTTCGATTTTAAATCCATCATAGTGTTCAGGAATGCGCGCAAAAATACCTTCAATAATGGCCTGGGCTCCGACAAAAATGCCACCTTCCTTGACGAACGGGAATCCGGTGCATTGAGCCCAAACAATATCCGGATGCCAGAAAGACACAACTCCGCCAATATTCCCTGTGGAAAAATCTGCATAGCCCTGTTTTAAAATTTCCAAGTTTTTCATGATTTAATCTTCATAGTTACGGATTGTTTTAACTCATTTACTCCTGAAAATTCACTGGTTGTATCACCCAATGGTGATCTTCCCCTTTGGCCTAAATGGAGTATCCAGGTAGTAATTTGAACGATCGGAAGGATCGCTGCTGCGGCTTGGAAGCTGGATCTTCAGGGGTCGGCAGGCACCGCTGTGACCGGACAGATTCGAAGCCGTACTTGCCAGGCGGAGGGGGGCGTACCAGACCGTCACGGCCCGACACAAACCTCCCGCGCGCGCGCCGTCAAGCGGCGAGTTGGAAGTTCCACTCGGGCGCATCGAGTGCCGACCCATGGGGTCATGTCGTGACAACGTTACACTTGAAAGGCCGAAGCATCCGGCGAGCGCCCTCGTCTGGCGTCGTGGTCAGGTCGTTGACGACAGCGCGCGGTTGGGCTGCGCGCTGGCCCTGTATTTCTTCTGGACCGTCGGGGGACCCGAGTGGCTGGTGGCGTCGCTCGTGCTCATCGCCAGCTACGTCCGGCTCATGCCCGGCGTGCCGGCCGGCGTACGGCGTCACAACCTGGTGGCGGTCCTCTGCGTCAGCTCCGCCAGCCTCATCTGGGGCGTGGCCGAAGCCTTCGCGTCGCATCCGCGCTGGCTCGCCCTCTTCACCCTCGGCACGGCCACGCACCAAGCGATGATCGCCATTGTTCGCTTCTCACAGGCGCGTCCCCGGTGGCCGCGCCTGGCCTGGTGGGGCGCAGGGGTGGCGCAGGCCGTCGTCGCACAAGGTCTCGCTTACGTGCTCCTGGAACGGGGACAACCGGACCTGGCAGTGACGATCGCGGTTGGTGCCGCCTGCATGGCGGCGGCAGCGGGGACCTTCGCACTCGTCGAGCGCCAATTGCAGCAGCCTGAAAACCTGATGTTGCGCTGGTGGAAACAGGGCGTGGTGGCGGCGCTGGCTTCGGGGTGCGGCTTGTTGCTGTTTCAACTGTGAACCAGACTTCCGCCACTTCCCTCGGTGAGGACCTGCGGCTGGACTGCCGCCAGAACGGCCAGTCGGCGAAGGCGTGGCTGTGGTGGAAGGATCTTCCAGTGCTCCCGGGAGAGAGACTCGGCGTGATCGGACAATTTTCGGCCGACGGACCGGATGTGGCCGCAGCTCTGCTGAAGAAGGCCGGACAGACGCTCGCCTCCCAGGGCTGCACGATGGCCGTGGGACCGATGGATGGCAGCACTTGGCACCGCTACCGCTTTGTCACCGAACCGGGCACCGAGCCTCCGTACTTTCCGGAACCGACGAATCCACCCGAGTGGCCGCTATGGTGGCAGAAGGCTGGATACGATGTACTTGCCCCGTACACCTCGACCGTCGCCGATGACCTCCAGCGGCAGGATCCTCGCGTGGACGCTGTGGCGGAGCGGCTTCGTGCGACGGGAATTGCGATCCGTCCCCTCTCCCTCGCGACCTTCACGGACGAGCTCAGCCGCATTTATGACGTGTCGATCGAATCATTTCAGGAGAACTACCTTTACACGCCCCTCCCCGCGGAGGCCTTCCTCGGCCAGTATCTCCCGCTCCAGAGCCGGGTGGAGCCGGAACTTGTCCTGATCGCGGAAAAGGGGTCTTTCCCGGTAGGCTACGTCTTCGCTGTCCCGGATTTCGCCCAGGCCGGACTTGGGGAGAAGCTGGATGTCATCATCGTCAAGACCCTCGCTGTCCGGCCGGGTCGCGCCTGCGCCGGACTGGGCGCGTGGCTGCTTGCGGAGGTGCACCGATCGGCGCGCGCTCTCGGCTTCCGGCGGGCGATTCACGCGCTCATGCACGAGTCGAACCGCTCACGCAATCTCAGTGCCCACTACGCCCGGACGATCCGCCGCTATGAGCTGCTCGCGAAGAAACTCCCCTCAAGGCTGCAACGGCAGCCTGTTAGGCGCGCCGCCCTCCACTCGGAGCCGGAACCGTTCATCCCCTCCATCACCTGAACCCCCGCACCACCACGTGACTATCGGCGAGCTCCTCGACGACCAAGCCCGCACCCGGCCGGACGCCCCCGCGCTGATCGATGCACGCGCGGGCCGGAACCTGACCTTCAGTCAGCTCCACCAGGACGTCTCCGACGCCGCAGCCTGGTGGCAGGCGAGGGGACTTCGGCGCGGCGACGCCGTCCTGGTGTTCGTGCCAATGTCAGCCGACCTGTATGTCGCGCTGCTTGGCCTCTTTCGCTTCGGTGCCGTGGCGGTCTTCCTCGACCCGTCGGCTGGCCGGGAGCACCTTGAGGCCTGCTGCGCGCGCTGGGCACCCGATGCCTTGCTGGCCATCCCCAAGGCGCACCTCCTCCGCCT
>Ga0163144_10014755_pt1 | contig 16195 bp, 9 predicted proteins | sample OliLak19BULKMAT1_FD_123175 | JGI IMG/M metagenome (GOLD analysis project Ga0163144, IMG submission 123175) | Freshwater microbial mat bacterial communities from Lake Vanda, McMurdo Dry Valleys, Antarctica - Oligotrophic Lake LV.19.BULKMAT1 | ecosystem: Environmental > Aquatic > Freshwater > Lake... | reverse complement strand
GTTATTAGACAATACAGTACTACTAGCTAGTAGAGAGCTCTTACAGCTTGAATTGAGATGTTCTCTGCTAGCTACTAGCTAGCCTCTCTATGCAATGTAACAACGGTGCCGGTAGCATGGTACATTTGTACCGGCACATATATGTACTAGTACTAGCTTTCGTATGAATTATTGACCTTTGCGTCAGCTGGGAACGGATTTCGTAACCGGTCATAGCCTGTGCTGGAACGGGGAAAGGAACCACTTCGAGTTCGATTGTCGTCAAGGTTTATAGAATTCACTGTTGCGGTTGCTCTTGGTCTCTCCAGTGCCGTCGTCAGTAGTCAAGACTTACATCTGTTTGGTCGGAAGTCTAAAACCAAAACAAGCTGAGTGGTGTCAAGCAAGCAGCTTGCCTTTTGCTGGGCCTGGTCATGATCAAGATAGTGGCGAGCTCTTATGAACTGGCAGACCTCTTAGCTTCGATGCGAGCTTTAGCTTGGCGTCGTGGCATCGGCTGTAATCGGTTTCATTTAATTGATATTATACTACTCAACTGACCATGATCCCTTACTCCGAGTACTTCGCTGGCTCCTTGACTGCCTTCTACAGAAATTCGAAAGGATTCTTGTGGCTACTACAGCACTTGAAGGGCTACTTAACTAACATGGGATCCTTTGCTATTCATCTTTTTACATGCTAAGCATTCGCCCTTTCATTTTTTCCAGTGTGAATGAATCTTTACAACAACTAAAAAACATCCCTCAAAATAGATATCGAGAATAAAGCCAAAATAAATTCGACCATCAAGGAAGCCGGCGAAAGAATGCCAAGGTTCTTCTGGTTGTTCTGATGCCCCACATCAATCAGGATCAAAGAAGCAAGCCATACCATACAATTCCATCCCACGACGGTCGTGACATCCTTGTTGAGACCCAAAAGCCCCAAAACCATGACGCCGGACATGATATCCGCTTTGGATTGCATCAAGAGTGTTCCTAATGTCTGCGGGTGGTGATAAATCCACATTGCTCGCTGTCTTGGCAAACCACTTCGGGGCCAGTGCCATGCCAAGGCCGGCGGCCAAGTAGATACCCGCAATGACTTGACCACATCACTTGGCCCACGATTCCTTCCATAGTCCAAGACCACAACATGTCAAAACAATCGCATACGGCGGAATGAGATCCTTGGCATTGAGTTCCGATGCTGGATTCGGATTCGCCAGCATGTAGGCAACATAGAGGACTCGTGGCAGAGTCCCACATGCCACGGCCTGCATGGGGTTTTGGGATGCCAGCATCATCAACGCGGCCGTCATGGTGGTACTCATGTGAGAATATCCGAGACCTCTCATCATTTGCGTCGTCGTTACATCCAAGGCTTGTGAAAAATGGCTCGCCGCTTGTTGGGGACGGAATGCTAGCAACAGTTCACTGAGAAACCCATAGCCCAATAAGAGATAGACAACCGACGTCTTGACTTGGTCCGAGTTTTTCACTCCTATTCCTCCTCCTCCTCGAAGAGTCGTCGCCAAAGAGAATGGCAGTGTCACAGAAGAAGATGAAGAGGCGACACAGGAATCTTCATTCTTCTGGATGCCCACCCGTTCTACTTGCTTCGACGATACTGAGCTTGTTGTTCGCCCGACTTGCTGATTGGCAGTCTTCTTCTTGTCACGAACGAACGATACGGGTGCCAATGTTCTACTGCTGCCAGTAGTAGTGGCGCTTGCGAATGTCCCCAACAACAGAGAAACAACGATGGTTGCTAGTGCTGCTAGGTGTCGCATGGTGTGATGAATGAATCTCACCTTCAAACAAACTACAGTGGTTCTGTTTACAGCTATGGCTTTTGTGTCGGCTAAAACAAAAAGTTGGATCCAGGCCATCCTGCAATCGCGCCACATCCATACAGTATTGATATTAGAGTAGACTATTGCTACTGTACGGTATGAGCAGGACCAGGGACTCTACTGTACAACGACAAAAGAACTGTCATTGATGATTGACTGATTCATTCAAAGATTCATGTTGACACCCAAAAAAGATACTCAAAAACCCCAACATCTACTTTTAATAAGGAGGGGGTTAGATCTCAAACGTGCTTGCTCAATCCACGGTCACCGAACAGTCACTGACTGACTCACCGTCAGTGTCGTCCACCATTTCGATTTCGAACGAGCGCTCTAATGCTCCTACTACTAGTTATTGTATGCTCAATGGCACCATGATGCCTGTACAGCGAAGACCGATCGACCAGACGTGAGCCGGGAACAGCTGCCTGTGTTGTCTACTTGAAGCAACTGACGCTTGGCTTTTGCTCCGCGCGGTCACAGATCAAGACACATTGGCGAGCTCTTTTTGAACTGACAGGCCTCTTCGACGTGAGCTTTTGCATCGTGTCGTGGCGTGGTCTTTCCTATTCAGTCTCACAACGGACTGACTGGCCACTGACCTCTCTCATCCATCCAACCCCTTGTTTGGCTCCCTCGCTTCATGCATGTAACCCTTTGCGGAAATTCGCAGAGCTTCTAATGGGAGCCATTGGTGCGCATTCGTCTAGACGGCGAACTGAAGTACGAAGACGAACAGACGCATCACGTCTGCTGTCTCGCGTTGGGAATTTTGTTGATGGAAGGTCGTGGGTGCTGCCAGTTCCGGGTGCAATCCTGTACTAGTAGCATTATACTGGAGCGGCATCTTGTCGCGCTACCATTGAATGCATACGGGCGCCAAATAAAAAATGATGCCATTTTAAGCCTGATGGTCTTCGAGACTTACGTACCGTACGTACCGTAACACGTCACTACTAACCAACAAGCCGGTGCTACGTTCATTTCGAATGCATGGTTGGCTTTAAAAACCCGGCTACACGTACTGCACTGAGTGGGCACAGTGTCGGTGCAAAGACAGCGCCGATACCATAAGCCGCACATCAACTGCAGGAATTAAATCACGGCGGCATGGTTCGTGATCCTCGCAAATGTGTACAAGGGCACAATGGCGAAGCCATGATTGCAAAGGAGCTGCAAGTTTGCAAAGGAGCTGCAAGTTTCATAGACGCAACGATTCTAGCTATCTATCTATAGTAGTACTTCGGAGCCTTCGTGTCAGTCATACAGCATTTCTAGTTATGGTTCAAGTATTACATTCAACATTCTAACGCTCAAAACTTCATCCTGTCAGTCTATTGTTGCGCAGGAACGACTGCCATGTTTCCGCCAATCTTTTGATAATATCCAGGTGGCCCAACCAAATCCCCACAATACGTATCAATGATAAACCGCGACATTTTGCCATTTTTGATCTTGATGGTCAAATGGCAAGGATCTTCTTCCACTACCTTGTACGTGGCAGGAATCTTGGGAAAGGGACCAAAGCCAAAGGGTTTCCCGGTATGAGTACCTCGTCCAACAAAGTTTTTGACCACCACGACACCGGGTGCCACTTCTTGGACCGAATCCCACTTCATTTTGTTGTCGGGAAACGAGTCCAACAAGTTGAGCACTTCATTTAGAAATCCGGATAGAGGCATGCCACTTTCTGCGCCCTTGTACATGCAAATGCTGTCGGACGTGGACAACCTGCGAATCGCATTGTAATCACGACGGTTCATCGCCTTGCACCAATTTTCTTCCACCAATTTTGCATTCTTGCTTTCCTCACGGCCCTTGGGCTTGGAGAACTTCTTTTTTCCAACTGACGAAGGAGAGTCTCCGCCATTTTGTTTTGCTACGACGTTTCCCATCGCTCAATTGTATTTGCTCTTCAACAGTTTAGCTTTCGTTTTTTATGGTACCTTCACGAACACTATATTGTGAGCCTTCATTGCTTTTCGTAGCGCGTTATTACTTATTACAGGTATCTTTTATCTGGACATCGTACGCAAGTCGTAATGGTGTTGTATCTCAAACAACAGTACGACGTACTGCGCCTAAGAAAGAAGGGCACTTCGCCATGTTCCATCAACAAATTCTCAGTTTTTGTTCGGAATAACGTCTGCTCGGCATCTTCGAATTAACGAAAGGTAATAAAATAATACAGAAGAAGCAGTCATCATGCCGCTCTCTCCTAAGAATCGAGTATGAATGGAACAATTCCTTGCAGTGACCTAACCGAATATGACTGACGCATACCCGAAGCCAAGGCGCTTCCACGATCACCTTTATTCAACATTTAGGCTTCGCGAACCTCTTAGCCTGATTTCCAAGTGACTTGTAAAAACCAAGGCGGCGACTAAAGACTGGTGTTTCAAGTGACTTGTTGAACCAGGATAGACTAATGACCACCTAAATCTGTTCATTTACCAATTGAGTCAACAATATGAACAAAGATGACTTTGCACACCTAAATCAATTTGATCGGTTTGTTCAGCTCATTCCAAGATCTGGGAACGGCGATCAACATGTTCTCTCTCATCAAAGACAACTTCTAGCTCTACGATTGCAATCAGTCAAGATTTCATCTTTTGATGTGCAAAAATCAGGGTCAACAGCAAGCCTGCTGTTATGTGGCAGCATTGTCCTGCACCAATGTTCATGTTGACACGACAACTGCAAGTAGGGAACAAAGAAACACCATGTCTGTCTGTGTTAAGGTTTTTTTGTAACACCGCTAATAGCTTCAAGTGTTCAGAATTTCCAGATGTGTTGAAATTTAATTTCTTGCAAATAAAAAATGATTTGAGCAGGCATGACGTTTCCACAGTCTAATTTTGCATTTCAAACTGGTCAACACATGCTTTTGACACCATCATTTTAGCACTTTAATCACATTCCTTGGTGCAGAAGACCGAAGAGATCATGTTTGTGTGTGAGAGTCATTTGAGTGGACTTTCCCTTTCCAAAGAATTCACAATTTTTAGATCACTCATGAAATCCTTGAAATTGCAGTGTGATGTTCTAACAGTGTTATTAATCACACAATCGACATGAAATGAACTTCAAGCATCTGAATCTCTCCAGGACACTTGTGTAGATCTATGCACTAGGAATGTGTTGACCCCACTTGTTGGACACCTGTTTTAGCCCAAAGTTTTAGTCGCACCATTTGTCAAACCTAAATCTTGGTGCCGTTCAGTTCAATCAATCAGTCTGCATGGATCGGAATTGTGCAAGAGAAAAGTTTGTTGTGTGAAGGTGTGCAGTGATTTCTCCGTGGTCTGTTTGCGTGGATTAGGGGCACATCAACACCTCATTCTATCCTTGGGGTAAGAGGGGTCTGATGTGAGTCCAAAATTCGGCTCCAATAGAACTCTCAGCGCACAGTTGCTCATTAATTTTTCTACCGCGATGACCGATGACGACACCCATCGATCGCGGCTTTAATTTCTGCCATCATCAATCCTGCATCGTGGCGGGCGAGATTCATTCCGATGGACGCGTAGAAAATTCTCACGCCGAAGATTCGTTTCGTTTCGTTTCGTTGTTGTTGTAATAAGTGTTGAAAGTCTGTGGTTTGTCAAAGAGCTACAGTGGCTTGAGAGGGCTTTCAGTTCAACTTGCTACAATTTTGTTGTTGTTGTTGTTGGGAGATATTTATAACCAGAAGAATAAATAGCATGGCGTTTGGCGGTAGAGATTCTTCACGCGATCATGGCATCCGCTTGCTTTCCTCGTCGTCGTCGTCCTCCACAACCAACCACGCTACAGGGGGGGACGACGTGACGATTAGCCACATTTTGAAACAACGAAACAATGATAAATCCGCGTCGTCATCCTCAAGTTTGCTTCCCTATGTTGTCGTGGGACTTTCCATGGGGATTGGCTATTTTGGTTTGGAGTCATTTCTCTCGTGGTGTAATCATAAACGAAAGCGCAAAAATGCACGCCAAAAAATCACAACGAGCCGTCGCAGTCCCTTGTACGATCAACTGAAACGACATGTCCAACAAATGGGCACTATTTTGTCGTTGAGTCAAACCAAACATTTTCTGATTCAAAATTGGACCCTTTCGTTGCCCCTCTGGTTTTATCCCCACGATGTAATTTGGGGAGTCTTTATCGCGGCACTTCCAAAAATTACTGAAACAGTCCACGATGACCCGAAAGAAAAGGTTTCTGCCACCAAGAAAGCTAATACTACTGCGACATCAACATTGGCAACAGCAGCGCCAGCCATTGTGTTGGCAGATCTGGCAGGTATCAATAATAATGATGTCTTTTTAACATTGCCGCCCCAATTGCACCCCTATCGAGCTGTGCCAGTGCCACCACCCCACACAAAAAGCAGCTTCAAAAAACAGAGATATTTGGAAATGCTACTGCACAATATCAGTCATACAGATTTGGTACTGGGACTTGATATCCTAGAAAAGGGCAGCAACTATTCATCAAAATCCTCACTTGATTCCATGAGTTTGTGTCGTCCACGATTCAGTGCCTTTGACATGTACTGTCGCCGACTATTACAAGCTCTCGACAATTCTAATGACAACAATCAATCATCGGAGCAAAATGACGCAGCCGAAATTATTTTGGTTCCTCAATATCAACGATCCCAAAATGATCCACGGTATACCATTCAGCCTTCGGGGCGGCCTCATGTCGCGACGGGATTTTGTTGGAGGAAATCATCATCGTCGTCGTCAACAACAGCAACAACAAGCAATAATATTGTAAAAGAAACAAAGCAAAATTCCAGAATCATTTCCTTGACGGAAGCCCTTGCTGAATTGCGCGTCCGAGGCAAGGACATGGCAGAAAAAGTGGGTCCCTATATTCGTAACAACAAGAAACAAGACGAGGAAGCTGGTTGTCCACAATCACCTGATATGGCAGGGGTCGATTTGCAGGATGCCCCAGTATCTCCTACCGGAGCTTCATGGAATATGGTAGCAGCAGCATCCACACTGGAAACCCCAGTAACTTCAAATAATGTGGACAAAAATGACCAAAGGCTTTATTACAACAGCCAACGAGCCGCTTTTATACCATCCAAATTTGACACCTCTGCCACAACCACCGCAAACAACAACACAGTCACTGCAGCCACAGCAACAGCAACACCACCAACAACAATAACAGCAACACCAAGTACCACAACTCAAAATACCAAAGACGAGATTTTGGTGGAATTAAAGGCCATATTTTTCCCACTCTTGGCCACATTATTGCCAAGATGGCATGCTCTTATTGCCCAAAAGTACAGTAAACAAAACGACACTGCCACCACTACGTATGATTATGAAGTTCAAAAGGTACTCGTCTTGGTCACGGGTGTGGGGACACCCCGAAATTGGACCCATTCCATTACGGGAAATTCCACACAAGCACTGGCCGATTTGATGGAATTGTTCTTGGCCAAAGTTTATCCCGATATTACCGTTGTCAAGATTCATTCGGATACCAATATTTTTCGATACGACGACAACATTCTCTTTGTCCAGCAAGAACTCATGCCAACGGTCAATGCCTATCGTGATGCTCATGCGACACAGGCACCGTATCCACATGAAATCAACATGATGGTCCACAACAACAACAATATGAATAGTAGTGGTTGTGACGGTGATGGATACATGCGACAATTGCAACCTCAAGCACCCGATGCTTCCAGCAATACCTTTGATGTCAATTGGAAAAAAAGTTTTGCTGTCACACTCAGTTTTGCCGATGGTAGTCCGGCCCGAACACATGCGATCCAAACAGCATTACGAATCTTTCGACCTACCTACTTTCATATTTGGCAACTGAAAACCTTTTGGCACGAACGAAAAATTGTCGATGATGATGTGGAAGTTCATTCCTTTGAAGAGATGGAAACCAGTCCAGCGCTCGAGTCGAGTGAACTGCAAGGAGAACTGGCGCAAGTGGTGGAAGAAATGAAAGCCTTTCGACAAGAAATGACGGAAACATTACAGAAAAGGAATGCCAGTGACATTCATTCCTTTTGGTTGCGCAAAACCCACAAGCCTGTCTTGGCGGTCTTGCTAGTGCAGAACGAGGGCAGCCCGCCAGTCTTGTATAGAGGTACGAACATGGAGGTGAGCATGCCAACGGGGTCTCTGTGTGCAGAGCGCAATGTTATTGGGACAGCCTTGGCCACGAACCCAAGACTCAAGCGACAAGATTTGAAGTGCATTGCTGTCTTGGCAGTGCCTCAGCCACCAAAGGTGCCACAGCGACCTCCAAGGTCGTCCTCGCAAGGAAGCGCAACCGACAACAACAACATTGTTTGCGGAAGCTGTACCAATTCCCGCCATAATTCAGTGGACGAAACATCAAAATCCACCATGACAGGACGTGAGATGAGGAAGGAGTCCTTCGATGAACGAGAAGAAGATTGGACTATGCATTATGATACGGACCGTGTGACTAAGGGCAGAATTGCAGACTCAGATGTCGCGTCGAAGGAGGAAAGGGCCACAAACGAATCAAAGTCCCAGGGACACAGCAGCGCTCCTATCCGGCAGATTTCCTTGTTTTCATCGGAGTCATCCAATTCACTGGTCGATATGATCAATCAAATTCCAGTGGGAAGCGGCGGAAGTCCAGCTGTGACGCGAGGGAAAAAATCCACGTCCGAAAAACGCACAGTGATTCTTCGGTCCAACAACCAGGATGTCGACTTGAACCCCCTGAGTCCCTGTGGCGCGTGCCACGAGTGGTTGAAGAAGATTGCCGAATGCAATCCTTACTTTCAAATCATGACATTTACAGATGAAAATTGCAATGGCGTCTACGTGACGCCATGCCAAGAATAAGTGGGCATGAACGGGTAACTTGCTGAGCTACCTCTACCGCACAAAATGAAGCAAGCCCTACCTTGATTGTATAATAAGAATCATAGTTGCTAGTAAGTGTAACATTAATGATTGTAGCTACATGTACACACTTTAAAAGAGTAAAACTTCGGCCACTTAGTAGGCAAGCTTGTTACATGCATATTGGCGGATAGCTTCACGGTACCAGTAGACCGTGACTAACAGCACAAGATAGCAAGACAGCCATGCATTCGCAGCAGCAAACAACTCCTTTTTCACTTATTTATTTTTGTGGAGGCATTCCTGCACTTGGGTTTGGAGTAAGAGTTCTCTGCACATTCAATGTTTTCTGTTACTGTAGATACAAACTCTGCAGATGTTTTTCTCAATCACTTGGGGTAACACAAAATTGATCTGATGAATAGATTCTTCATGTCAAATCTTGTAAGCAACACTGACAAATCGAATCACACATTTGAAAAGAACTCCAACTGTCATCGAAGATAACATTTCCATGGATGGGACATCATCTTTCAAGGATAGCGCTGGTCCAATGATGCAGTGGAGAACCAAATGACATCATTTCACATCTTCCACATGCAAAACAAAAATGCTTAAGTGATAAATGATTCCCACTCACTTGTCCTTGTTGTTGACAATGCAATGGGGGGAAGGGGGCTGATTGCAAGCTCCCCCACAAATAATGCAATTCACACACTGTAAGAATGCAAAGTCTTTGTTCCTTGTGAGCCTCTCTGCACGCCATTTGCAACTCCACTTCCACTGGAGGTGTTGCTGCAGACTGATTTGGGTGACCTGGTGCGACTGCTGCTTAGATTGCTGAAGTCAGTGTTGATGTGGACCTCCCAAAAAGTGATGAGGACAGCACCAATGCTTCCTCCTTGGACAATGACAATTGCAAAAAAAGTTGTGCCTCAAACACAATTGTCAAGACCACAAGGAAGAGCCCGTGTTTCGACCCTACGAAGAAGAAGACCAAGAGGTGGCACAGCAGCAGGCCGTCAGTCGTAACGCCCATAAAAACGCTGCCAATGTCAAACAACGTGGTTGTCCTCCGGGTGGCGTGTCGGTGCCTTTTTCTGAAAAATTGCATGCAATGCTCACCAATGCCATGTTGTCATCTGACAAGAAGAAGTCTTTTCTTGGCAACCTCATGGACATTGTTTTGTCATTCATCTGTGTGACAAGTTTGTCCAAGACAAGTGTCTCAGTCAAACCAATTTAATGTCCTTTCAAAGGTGTGTTTTGGGTGAAAATTTGCTCTTTTCTGTGCTTCCTTCTTTCCTTCAAGTCTCTCACTCACTCTCTCATTTCTCTCTCTCTCTCTCATTGTCTCTCCAATGCAGACAACTGAACTTGTGGGGCTTCTGCGGCATGACCACCGGTCCCGATGGCAGCCGCTGTTGTCACAAATTCTTTCTTCAGGGCCGACCTGACCACTGTTGTAAGATTGCTCACACTGGGGTCAAGGGCATTGAACACAAGCTCACAATCTATGTGCAGCAAATGCAACGCTGATTACAACCGTCTCAGAAGATGCAGGATGCCAGAGAACAATGCCATCAAATGGTCAAATGTCAAGGAAATTTTTGCTTCATTTGCAAGAAACCGGAAACCGGAACTGTCACAGCCTTTGTCATCCAAGGGGTCGACGTTGTTGTTCAAACCAAAAAGACAAGTGCATTGTGTGTTGATCACAATCATTTTGCCGGTGAGATTCACAAGCTGGTGAGCATGTTGTGCAACACAACCAACAGATTTCCAAAGAAGTTTCAGGAACTTTGCACGATTGAGCGCATGACAGCTTGTCGCGCAAAGACAGAGACACATGACACTTGTTGATGGCGTCACTCCCTTCGTCTCTGAAGGAGAGTCGCATGGTGCCGTTCCAACAATAACGACAAGACAAATAAGAACACACAGCCAAAGAAGAACCAGTTTTCATGGCCGTGGATGAATTCATTTTCCACAACATTCGGATTGACAACATTGTTTTGCTTTTTGACGAAGTTGCAAGCAATTTCTTTGAAAGGGAAGGCCCAGTCTCCGATGTGCAAGATGAGTCATTCTCCGATGTGCAAAGTGAATGCCTAGTCTCCGAACTTCATCCGGGTGCACCAAAGGGAATGAAATCTGCAGACGTCTGTTGTGCTCATTGTGATTCCACTGTTGAAGTGCTTCAAACTTCCAAGCTGGTTTCAAGCTGTCATTGTGCCATTCCTCTCATGTGATGGGCAAAGGCTGTGACATGCCCCTCATGTGAGAGAGAGTCATGCATGCACACATGGAGACAGACGAATGATAAACTTTGACAAACCCTAACTAAAGTTGAGATGAGCTCAATAACTACAGCAACCAGTCTGTAACAGCGTCCAAGCAGTTGGCAGTTGTTGCTACTGTACGTTGCACCGTAGTTACTAGCTAGTTCGTACTGGTACGTCGACGTGGAATCATGTTCAGGGGTGAAACAGGTCATTGGGTTGCCGCACGCGTTGGTGAATCACACTCCAATACTTAAAATAAACTTATAACGGGCAAGGGCATCTAACTCGTTCGTATTGCATACTGCAATGCGAAGGAGCTGCCCGAGCGCATGGACAGTGAAGACCCCCAAGTGTAGCGCTTCAACCCCAAAGTGTAGCGCTTCAACCGAAGAAGAATTATCAGCAAATTAGTGAATTATCTGGTTTGATTCAAGTTGGTTTATCTACTGTGAACCAAACGTTGTACCAAATACCCACAATGTACTTATGTACACTAGTAGATAGATTTCAATTTTTCCGACTTGTCCACATCGGCAATTCGGCATGTCATTACTCCGGATGCGGTTCGCGATTGGTACCGGCTACTCCGTGTCTAATGACTTAATAGCCCCAAGAGCAGCAAGAGTGCAAGACTCCACAACAGTATTGAACTTCGCAAATTGGATCTTATCTTGTGAAAAAGAGAATTAGAGGACTGCAACCCCTTCGGAATGGGTTTCTGCTTCCGCTTGGGGTTGAAATGCGATTTCTTCAAAGTCGCATTCCCTAATTTAGTAATTTTGGTCAATCGGATATTCTGTGTTGAATTATCGGCATATTACTGGATCACACAGAATGGATGTTTCACTCAAATAACTGCCTGGCTTGAACAATCTCAAAGCTTCCCCTTCTTTTCGGAACAACTTACTATTATAAGACTCGGTAGCTATCCAGTAGACCTGTACGTAGTAAGTACTGTGAATTCATTATTCATACTCGGAGTAAGTAAGTAGCTACAAGTAGATACTCTACTCTAGTATCGCTTCTTCGCTTGGTCAGTGAGTCGGCGTTACTGGTAACTAATAACATTACAGCCTGTAAGTAAAGTACACTACGTACAGTAGGTCTACTTCATCTCCAGTATTATTTCCAGTACTAGTACTACTTAGTTGTAGTACGTAATCGGTGATCAGGAACCCAAATACTTCAACCGAACTCCCACAAAACCACACGTACAACTACACTACAACTACGCACTGACTGACTTACTAGCTAATAGCTAGGTAGATAGCTACAGTAGTCAACATAACTAACCACTTACCAATTTATTACAGAAACCAACAACCATGGCGCTACCCCTATTTGGAATAGGCCTGAACGACGCTCTGGCTGCCCTCTTGGGTCTCAACAGCAACAGCACTGCAGCAACAGAACCCAAGATGACAATGGAGCGAAAGCGTGGCTTTGCCGAGGAAGACGAGCACTCCACCAACACGCAGAGCAACAAACGACAAAAGCTCTCCTCCTCTTCCAAGAAGCGTGTTCGATTCGCAACTAACGACACACCAAGCAGCAGCAATAGCAATAGCAGCAGCACCAGCAATAGCAGTACTATGGACTCTGACGCACCAGTCCAAACACAATGTCGTGTCTTTGAGCGCGTGGAACACGACGAGAAGCCACTGGTTTGGTGGACGTCCGATGAAGTTGGACACATTCATCGACGAGAGCGATCCATGATTTCGATTTTGACGTGTTTGTGTGATACGTACGTCCAACAATTGACGCGACTGTTAGAGATTTCGGCTGCTCCTCCCAGCGATCACAACAGCAGTGAGGATAATGATGAGGAATTATGCCACTTGTGGCTGGCCGACAATCAAGGTCGTGGCCTCGAGTCGGAGGTTTCACACTTTATTGGAAATACCAGTCGAGCACCCAAAACGGTCGTTCAAAAGACGCTCCAGTTGCAATGGCAATTGCGAGTCTTGGTCGCGAAACAACAAGAAGAAGAATTGGAAGCCGGAAATCCGTACCGAATATCTCCCGACCTACAAAGTGAAATCCTGTGTGCTCATTATCAACAATTGTCTCATCCCAACACCCAGTTGGCACGACTCTTGGCCGTAGGAGATGCTCGTGCTGCTGCGTTAGTACATGTACCAGAAGAAGAAGGAAGAGACTGCGTGATGGATACAAGTAGTGATGATACAGTCGTTGCTGCTGTGGAGGATACCGCTTGTTCTCAGCTCTCTCGGCGTACCTCCTTTGCTGCTTCGGCATGAACGAGTCAGTCCGTAGTGAGGCATCTTTGTAGCTCGTACTCGGAATAGATATACGGTATATCCATAGACACCTTTTTATCGACTGCAATAGTATTACATGTAGACTACCAAACAATCAGTGATGGTTGGCAACAGATAGCTAGAGTAGAGAGTTAGCGTGAGAGGTCGGTACCAGGTATTGCAGTAGCAAACCAAACGCAAGTAGTGGTGGTCGTCGTCGTGGGGGTTCACAGTTCTCTCATCTCACTGCATCGTGAGTTGCCAGAGTTGTTGATGCCTTCCTTTACGGCATGCACGGCTGAGTGTGGTTGCATGGTTCGGCGCAAGGGGGGGCATTCATCCACTACTGTACTACTAGCAGGTGAGGAACAAGCGTGGTATGATCTTTGACATGCAAGTTTTTAAAAAAATGGTACATAGGTAGCTGTTACCAATCAGAGCCCCTAATAACAAACTTGAAATCTCTAGCACAACAACCAAAGCATCGTTGCAACACCAACTTTAGACCCTCTCAAGAATAGATTTGCGGAAGAAGAAGTAAGGCTACCTTCATTTGTATCCACACTAATGCTAGGGCCCGCGCTGTCTGGAAAAATATCAACAACAGGTGCCTCGGATGGAGGACTGGTTTTCTGAATTCTAAAAATGTTGGATGCTGGGTTTTGTTCAGTGTTATTGGTGGTGGCAGCAGCATTCGAACTGGTTGCAACTGTGGTGCTGTTGGTTGTGTTTTGTGTTGGTGAGGGAAGCAAACTAGAAGCATAGGAGTTGCTGGGATTGAAAGTGTTGATTTGTCCAACTGATGCTGTTGGCGTCACAGGTGAAAGCGGCTTTGTAACTGGTGTAGCTGGACTCATGGACGGGGTTGTGGGTGTAGCGGTTGGAAGATAGGTTACTTCTAACGCACCCAAAGGTGAACCCGGCTCCAGAACCGATGATGTGGTAGGAACGTTTGTCGGTCGAGTACCGGTAAGTGGCGTAACTTCACTGTCATTTCCAGTGGCGCCTCCGTCACCTTCCGCGCCCTCTCCAGTTTCATTTCCATCTTCAGCTTCACCAACCCCAGCACCAGTGGTAGCAGTATCGTCGCCATTCCCTGCATTAGAATCAGGCAAGTACAAGCAATCAACCAGAATATTCTGGGGAAGCATGGCAATTTTTAATGCAGTCTGAGGAGCACCATCTCCACAATTTGGAAAGCAAGATGTATCAACTGCCGAACATTCCTCTACTGGGTAGCTGTCTACGTCAACAGTTTGACCAGTCTGTCTGTCTATCAACTCTGTTGAAATTATGTCCGTATAAGTGCCCACAAAAGGGTAGCATGTCGCAGATAGATCAAACCATGAATAGACATCCAGCAGCGTACCCGGGAGGGCCGCGAATACCAGCGGGGGGCATTTTTGCTTGAGTCCGAATCCTCGTGAAAGGACTCCTGCAGCATCGGTGCAAACCAAGCTATCTTCCGCGGGGATCCAGGTTGCAGTCACTGCCAGCTGCTGTAGCGATGTTCCGGTACAAGAAACGACCCCGCTGGCAAAGTCTACCTCACCCAAATCGCAGACCAGCTCGCTCGTTCCGGCAGGCTGACAGATGTCAGTTGGAACAGCAAGGCCAATAATGCCCCCATCTTCGCAGGTGATTACAATGGTTCCTTTCTCCGAGTTGCAGGTTTGGGTGATAGGCAAGAAGCTGGCGCCTAACTCATAGTCAGCCCTATAGGTGCCATCCAGTTCTGGTACCGCTTCCGGCTCCGTGGAGTAAAGACAAGGAATGGTATCAAAAGCCATTTCATCGGTACCAAAATGAGAGGTAACCGTGATGGTCATCGCTTCCAGGGGCGCATTTTCGCAGGAAGCGCTGAATAGAACCCCTGAATCCTCCGTACATAGGTTATCAGCACTGCATCCCCCGATCAAGGTATCGACGCTACTACCCCCGACCGAACAAGCAGCAGCACTATCCGTCAGTTTTAGTGGGTAAAAGATATCGGAATGCATATTACCATCCAGTCTTGGTACATCGCAGAGTCGTTCGACACTAATAGATCAAGAAACGGGGATACTGTACTACTAGCTAGCACACCGGCATGCACCGAAGTCTCGGCCACATCATCGATCGCCAGTCGTGATCAAGTTCAAATCACGACTGTGCAATCTTGCTTCCTCAGAAAAGTGTGGGTCCACCTGATTTCTCACAGAAATGGTAGGGACATGACCGGCAAAACAAGATGAAGTCCAGAACTAAGATCTTCTGCAACTTACATGTTTCTTTTACTTAGCAAACAAAAATATAAATTTACATTTCATTTCTATCTTTGATGTGCAAAAACAACTTTTCTTCCATGCCTCTTTCCCCCAATCACATCACAACTTCAGCTCATCACCTATGTGTTTCTAATGCAATTTTTCTGTTCTTTGAGAATGGAGGTGTTGTGACAAACAGATTTGATTGAGTCTCTAAAAGGCAATTGGGTCAAAACAAATTGGCAAGACACAACCACAATTGTGCCAACTTTGACACAATCAAATTCAAGAGAAAACATGCATGAGGCTGTGATCTTTACCAGTGCAATTGTTGCTACATGGCTTGCATAGGTTGGGAGAAGTGTTATGCTTCCAAATCTTGTTCTTCTGAATTCATTGCCCCCATGAGTTTTCTGAGACGCCACACAGTGACAACAGTGTGCCTTGACTGAACATGTGAGTCACCCTCTGACTGGCGACTGAGCATGAATCATTCATTTTTCGCAGGACCCATTGCATGCAGCTCTTTTTGTGTTTCAATGAACCTCTCACTGTGATTTTTTAGTCTGACAAGTCGGCTCACTTTGCATCTTAAATTGATCGCAAAGATCACTTGATCTTTGTGAACAACATTTTCACTGGAAAGGATGCCTGATGCACACCCAGTTAATCCACAACGGATGTTAGGCCCATGAAGGCCACTAAGAGTTGTTCT